>Ga0183100_1000183_pt1 | contig 77599 bp, 68 predicted proteins | sample Biomet2_FD_127789 | JGI IMG/M metagenome (GOLD analysis project Ga0183100, IMG submission 127789) | Microbial communities from bioreactor (seeded with anoxic lake sediment) at LBNL, California, USA - Biofuel metagenome 2 | ecosystem: Engineered > Bioreactor > Anaerobic > Unclassified ...
TTAAAATTAAATTTTATAAGAAATGATAAAGAAAATCCCGCTTTCGCGGGATTTTTTGTTTTTAATCATGTCTCAAAAATCTGGGTTCTTCTAAAGTCAGTGTTAGTGAAATTCTATGAGTATTATCAAGATTGTCTAACGCTGAACCGCTGAATTTTGCAAATGAATAGTCTATGTTAAGTTTGGGAAATCTAACACCGGCTCCAACAGTAAACTGTTTTACATCGTTGTAACCTGCTCTAATGGATACAATATTTTTAAAGCTGTATTCAAAGCCTGAATGAACATCAAAACTTACTGGACCTAAATGGAAAGTGGAAGCAAATTTTCTGTTTTCAAACCTTACATCAAAGTCAAGTGCCGGAATAACTTTACCCCAAAGGAAATCGAATGAGTACGCTGCACCAATTTTAGCAGTAGGGGTAATTAATTCGTTTCTTCCGGTGCTCCAGGCAACTAATGTAGTTGTAATATCCTGAACATTGGCTCCAATAAAAAGGTCTTTATAAGGTGAATACAATGCGCCGACATCAAAACCGATACCGGTTGCACCAAATTCAGCTATATCTCTTCTTATAATTTTAAAGTTTGCACCATAAGAGAAATTTTCATCTACTTTCTTGGCAAAAGTCAGGTAGAAAGCCCAATCCTGATTACTGAATTCGGTTACTTTTGCAGGATCAATTCTCGCGTTGGGATTCATAATATCGTAAATAACTCTTTTATCATCATTGGATGCATCAACCAGCGCATTTCTCGTATCCGGAATTCCGTCTATTCCTAATCTCATGATACTTAGACCAAAAGACATATCCGATCCATAAGGGATTGCAACTGCCCCGTAATTATAATTAACAAGATTACCATAACGCTCATCATGCATTAAAGTAATTTGCGGGTAATTAATACGAGACAAAGCTGCCGGGTTATAATAACCAGCAGTAACGTCATTAGCAACAGCAACGTAGGCACCGCCCATACTCAAGGCTCGTCCGCCGACTCCTATTGCCATAAACTCACCTGCATATTTACTTATTACTGTTTGTCCATTAGTAATATTGAACGCAAATAAGACTACCAAAAAAGCAAAAAAGATTTTATTAAGCATTAGTGATGCTCCAGTATTAAAATGATTTTGAAATTAGTACGAAAATTCATATTTAGCCTTAGAAAGTCAAGTCAATAGCTTGTACTAACTGATTTATTAACATATATTTAGGTCAAAACTACAGTACTTATGCACTTAGAAATGACCTTTATTATACAAAATTGCTTACTTATGCAGATTGACTAAGAATTATTTAACGACCTCATTTAGCAAAAATGAGGTCGTTGAGAAATATTATTTTTTGAATTCAATTAAGGATTGATCATACTCTTCAGGTTTTTTATAGCCTAACAGATTTAATACTGTTGATGCTATGTTTGAAAGACCCGGAGTATTTATTTCTGCCATTTTATATTCGCCCTGATAACCCGGATCGTAAATAATAAACGGAACAGGATTAAGAGTATGTGAAGTCTTTGGAACTTTTTCACCGCTTTCAGATATAGTGTACATCTCGTCAGCATTACCGTGGTCGGCAGTAACAAGAGCTATGCCGCCAAGTTCTTTAATAACTTCAAGCACTTTCCCTACACACTCGTCGGTAGTCTGCACCGCTATAACTGCAGCGTCAAAATTACCTGTATGCCCAACCATATCACCGTTTGGATAATTTAGTCTTAGAAATTTGTATTTCCCGGATCTTAAGTTACCAATAAAATCCGTTGTAATTTCATAAGCTTTCATTTTAGGAGCCTGATCAAACTGGATTTTATCAGACGGAATTTCTACAAACTTTTCTAAATCAGGACAGAGATAACCGCTTTTATTGCCGTTCCAGAAGTATGTAACGTGTCCGAATTTTTGTGTCTCGGAAATAGCATAAGAGTGAACATTAGCGGAACAGAGATATTCACTCATTGTTTTATCAATTTCAGGAGGCAGCACTAAGTAATTAGCAGGTATATTAGTATCGCCGTCGTATTGCATCATCCCTGCATATAAAACATTTGGAATTCTTTGCCTGTCAAAATAAGTAAATTCCTTATCTTCAAAAGCTTTTGAAATTTCAATTGCCCTGTCGCCTCTAAAATTAAAGAAAATGACTGCATCATTATCTTCAATTGTCCCAACAGGTTTGTCGTTTTGATCTACAATTACAAATGATTCAAGATACTGATCTGTAGCTTTTTCATCTTCCTTATAAAAAGTATTAACAGCGTCTATGGCGGAACTAAAGTGTCTTCCTATTCCAAGTACGTGAGCATCCCAACCGCGTTTAACCACGCTCCAGTCTGCATTATACCTGTCCATTGTTACTATCATTCTTCCGCCGCCTGAACCGATTTGATAATCAAATCCCTGAGCATTTAGCTTCTTAAGCAGCTCATCAACCTGATTAAGATAAATAAGGGCACTTTTGCCGGGGACATCTCTTCCGTCAAGCAGAACGTGAAGTCTCACTCTTTTTACTCCCTGCCCGGCACATTTATTTATCATGGCAAACAAGTGATTTATATGTGAGTGAACATTACCGTCAGAAAGTAATCCAATAAAATGAACTGTACTTCCGGCTGTTCCTTTCTCAATAATACTTTTCCATAAAGGAGTTGTAAAAATTTGACCGGTTTCAATTGATTTATTAACTAATTTAGCACCCTGATCAAAAATTCTTCCCGCACCAATTGCATTATGTCCCACCTCACTATTGCCCATATCATCTTCGGAAGGGAGGCCTACAGCAGGGCCATGCGCTTTTAATTGAGTATATAACTCAGATTTGAACAGTTTATCTAAGACAGGAGTATCTGCTTTAAATACTGCATTTCCATCGTATTCTTTTCCTATGCCAACGCCATCCATAATAATAACAGCCAGGGGGCCTTTTCTGCCATGAAAATTATCTAATTTCTCAAGTTTTAATGACATTTATTTTCCTAAATAATTAAGTTAAAAACAAAAATGATCCTAATGCAAATATAATTTAATTACTGCATTTAATCAGGTGAATAAAATAGCTTCAATCCGGGAACCTCAACAGTAGTTTTGTAAACCGAATTAGTTTCATCTTCGGTTATGTATAGAGTTTTTAAGTCTGGTCCGCAGAATTCAACATTACTGGGTTTTTTACCTGGAGTTTTAATCTTTTTTATAATATTTCCTTCAGGAGAAATTACGTAAATATGACCTCCTCCAAAATGAGCAGCATATAAATTACCGTCAACGTCAAATGCAATTCCATCAGGATCGCCACCCGGAAGCTTTATAAATACAGATCGTTCGCCAAGGCTGCCATTTGGAAATACATCAAATTTAATAATCTGATTTTTTGCAGATTCGCATACAAATAAATATTTGCCGTTTGGAGAAAATGCAAGCCCGTTGGAAAATGCGATATTTTCTGCTACAACTCTTACTTCTTTGGTTTTATTATCTATTCTAAATACTCTTCCGTCAGGCAAAGCCGGATCATAGGATTTCGGATCAGTAAAATAAACATTCCCATCCTGATCAAATGCAATATCGTTTGGCCTGTTAAATTTAGTTCCGTTATAACCACCGGAGTATATCTCTGAAACTCCATCCTGTGAAATACGCAAAATTGCCCCTATTCCATATTCGCAGGCAAAAATGTAACCATCGCGACTGATTGTAAGGCCGTTGGTCTGTTTTAATGTAAACGGGTTGTCTGAAGCCGTAATAAGTTTAGTGCAGGAATCATTTTGTATCTTAGCGATAAAGCCCCCGTAACAAGAGGAAACAAATAGAGTATTATCATAATTCCAGGCGGGGCCTTCAGGAAAATTTAAGTCGGAGGCAACTTTTTGCCATTCAACTTCTTGAGAAAATATAGACATGTTTAATAATAGTAATGTGAATAAAATTTTCATATAATTTAATTTTTTTTGATTTTAAATCTATGAAAATATTATTGAATAAATAAGGAAACAAATTACGATATTATTCCGGAATTTGTTTCGGGTGCCGCAATAAGAAAAATATTCGGTACAAAACTGCTTGCCCGGATATTTTTCGGAAAGGCAAATCCAGAGAATACCGCAATATTTTAGCCCCACGAAGTGGCAGGCCCGCAGTCGGGTTAGAAACATAATAAATGTAGAACGGGCTTTAATGAAGCTTTATAGTCAATTAACCTGTTTATGGTATTACACAGGCGTGCTATTTATGCTTAACCGGTTACAGGCAAAAAACCGTAAGCAATCTGTTTTGTAACTTTATAACCTTATAACTTTATGACTTTATAACTTTCAACTTTATAACTTTATAACTTTATAACTTTATTCCAGTCTCTTCTTAAATCTTAAGGCACTGAAAAGTAATATGGAAGTTCCCATAAAAAATAGTGCTACTGTCTCCGGAATCAATTCGGTAAATGAGCTCCCTTTTAGTATTACATCCCTAAGAATTGTAATATAGTATCTTAGCGGAATTCCATATGTAATGTATTGAATTATTTTAGGCATGTTTTCTATTGGAAATGAAAAACCCGATAAGTAAATCATCGGCATCATTACGGCAAATTGTGCCACAAGCATAGCCTGCTGTTGTGTTTTGGATATTGTGCTTATAAAAAGTCCGATTCCCAAAGTGGAAAGGACAAAAAGAAATGATGCAAAAAGAAGGAATAAGAAACTGCCTCGTATTGCAATTCCGAACCAAAAAATCATTACACCCTGAACTAACAACACATCAACAAATCCAAGCATTATGAATGGAACAAGTTTTCCTATTATCAACTGATAAGGTTTAATTGGCGTAACTATTAACTGTTCAAGGGTTCCAATTTCTCTCTCTTTAACAACCGCCATAGACATTAATATGGAAGTAATAACCATCAGTACTAATCCCAGTATACTCGGAAGCATAAAGTTTCTTGTTTTAAGGTCAGGGTTATACCATATGCGGGTCTCGGCTGAAATTGAACCAACCGGAGTGAGCTTTGCACCCATCATGTTCATATTTTTTACAAGAATATCTTTTGCAAAGCTTTGAGCAATGCCTGAAACATAACCTGCGGCTATTGATGATTTGTTTGCTTCGGAGCCGTCAAATATTGCCTGAATAGTTGCCGGTGTTCTTCTGTTTATGCTTTTTTCAAAATCATTGGGGATAGTAATGGCAACAAGGGCTTTTCCTCCATCAATATATGAGTTTATGTCGTCGTAGTTATTTGTATATTTAACTATCTCAAAATAACTGCTTGAGTAGAATTTTTTAATAAACTCTCTGCTTGTTTCAGTTTTATCCTGGTCATATATTATGGTTTTAACGTTGTCAACATCCATGGTGGCGGCATAACCAAGTATAATAAGCTGCAATATGGGAGCTAATAACGCCATTCTGAATAATGCGGGATCTCTTTTTAACTGAAGGAACTCTTTTAATATGATATGTTTTATAATATTCAACATTACGCAATTCTTGATTTTTTGTTAATTAATATTGCAAGCGTTAAGAAAAAAAATGCAAACAAATTCAGATATATTACATCCGGCCAGAAAACATTAAAGCTGGTACCCTTTAATATGATGTTTTTTAAAATTGTCAGGTAAAATTTTGCCGGTGTAATGTTTGTGATTATCTGAACTACAGGCGGCATACTTTCTATGGGAAAAATGAATCCTGAGAGTATTGTGGCCGGAAGCATTGAAACCAGAGTTGCAAGCTGAAATGCTACCTGCTGGCTTTTGGCTATGGAGGATACAAAAATTCCCAATGCCAAAGAAGCAAAGACAAACAACATGGTGGTTAAAAACAAATCTATCAGGCTTCCTTTAACAACCAATCCAAACAAGAAGTAACTTAATACCAGTATAAGCGCTCCAATAAACAGGGAAACAAAAATATAAGGTAATACCTTTCCCACAAGAAGTTCAGTGGATGAAACAGGGGATACCAGTATCTGCTCAACAGTCCCTTTTTCTTTTTCTCTGACTATTGAAAGGGAAATTGAGATTACTGCTGTTAAAACTAATATCATTGCTATCAATCCCGGTATAAGCATATATGTGGAATTCAAAGTCGGGTTATACCAAAATAACGGTTCAACTTTTATGGGGGCGTAAGTCTTTTTTGCAGTAACGTCAGTAACTTCTTTAGCTAATTTCTGGGAATATGAAAGTACGGCCGTGTTAATATAGTTCTGTAAAATAGCAGCGGTGTTGCCGTTTACACCGTCTACAAGTATTTGCAATTTAACTTCACGGTTGGAGTAAAAATTTTGTGAAAAATTTTCCGGAATTACCATAACCGTCTGCACTACCTGCCGGTCTAAATCATTTTTAATTTCAGATTCATTCCTGATGATTGTAACCAAATCAAAGTATTCACTTGAAGTTAAAACCTTTACAAAGTTTCTGCTTGCTTCCGATTTATCCTTATCAAATACTCCAAGTTTTGCATGGTGGACATCAAAACTTATGGCATAACCAAAAAGTATTAATAGAACAACAGGGAAAAGGAATAAAACAAATAACATTCTTGTATCCCTGCTCAACTGCCGTATTTCTTTTAAAGCAACCGCTAAAATTCTTGTCAGCATTTTATTTATTATCCTTTTCCAGCAAGTGGATAAAAACATCCTCCAAAGTCGGTACAATCTTATCAATAGACTTTATCTTTATTCCTTTTTCATCCAGTGATAAAACAGCTTCATTCTTACCGGGAAATTTATTATTTACCATTATATGCAGATTATTCCCAAACAAGGATACATCATCAACATAATTTAGATTAAGTAAAATATCCATGGCATCTACAGCATTATTGCAGGCAATCTCATAAATTTCATTTTTTATATAATTTGTCTTAAGCTGTTTGGGATTTCCCTGAGCTATTAACTTGCCTGCATTAATAAGAATAATATCATTGCAAAATTCTGCTTCTTCAAGATAATGTGTAGTAACAAGAATAGTTGTTCCTTCAGATGAAAGTTCAATAATTAAATCCCAAAAGGTCCTTCTGGAAATAGGATCCACACCGCTTGTGGGTTCGTCCAAAAAAACAATGGCAGGGCGGTGGATAACTGCGGTGCCTAATGCCAGTCTCTGCTTTATGCCTCCGGGCAGATCGCCTGTAAGTGTTTTTTCCCGGCCGGTTAAATTTGCGGTTTTTAATACCCACGCTTTACGGTTTGCAAGTTCTTCACCCATAAGCCCGTAAACTCCGCCGTAAAAATTTATGTTCTCTTCTACTGTAAGATCGTTATATAAAGAGAATCTTTGGGACATATAACCAATATTTTGCTTTACTTTGTCGGGTTCTTTAACAATGCTGTAGCCGCCCACATATGCGTCTCCTGAAGTCGGCTCCAAAATAGCTGAAAGCATTCTTATGGTTGTAGATTTGCCTGCACCATTAGCACCTAAAAAACCAAAGATTTCTCCTTTCTTAATCTGAAAGGAGATATTGTCAACTGCAGTAAACTTGCCGAATTTCTTTGTTAAACTATTTACTTCTATACTGTTCATATCAAAATTTATTCTTTTTCTGCTTCTTTAACTAAATGGATAAATACATTCTCTAAGGATGGCGTTATCTTTCTGTTATTAATAATAGAGATGTTATTTGCCGAAAGAAGCGTTTCCAATTTCTTAAGGTCGTTTTCATAGTTGTCAACTATTACATCAAGACGGTCGCCAAATAGTTGGACTTCAAAATTGAAATTCTCTTTTATTAGGTTATAAGCCAAACGTATATTGCTGCATACAATCTCTATGACTGCTTTATCCAATGCGGCCTTAATTTCCTGAGGAGCATCCAAACTGATTATCATACCTTTGTCCATAAGGGCAACTCTGTTACATCTTTCAGCTTCATCAAGGTAGGGGGTTGACATTACAATGGTAATTCCTTCTTTTAGAAGACTTGAAAGAATTTTCCAAAAATCTCTCCTGGAAACCGGATCAACGCCTGTTGTAGGTTCATCAAGAAAAATCAACTCCGGTTTGTGAATTAAACTGCACGCCAGCGCAAGTTTCTGTTTCATGCCGCCGGAAAGCTGGTCGGCAAGCCGTTTCCTGAAGGGAGTAAGTCTGGTAAACTCAAGCAGTTCATTGCGCCTTTGCTGGAAATTTTTAACGTTATGGATATTCGCAAAAAACTCAATATTCTCATCCACTGTCAGATCGCCATAAAGACTGAATTTTTGCGATAAATAGCCGATTTTATTTTGAATTTCTTTTTTATTCTTAATTATATCCAGGTCAAAAATAGAAGCTGTGCCTCCATCAGGCTCAATTAGTCCGCATAACATACGCAGGGTAGAAGTTTTCCCTGCTCCGTCTGGCCCTACTAAACCGAACATTTCACCTTTTTTTATCTCGAAAGAAATACCTTTTACCGCCAAAATATCTGCGTAACTTTTTGAAAGATTTCTTAATTCAATTGCATTGTTCATAAAGGTTATAGTTTAATGGTTGCGTCAGCAGGCATACCTTCTTTAAGCTCGAAGTCCGGATTGTCAATTTCAATTTTAACAGCAAAGACAAGCTTTGTCCTTTCATCCTTGGTTTGAATATTCTTAGGAGTAAACTCGGCTTCAGGTGAAATGAACACTACTTTTCCATTGTATGTTTTATTCTTATACGTATCAGTTTTAATTTCTGTTGACTGACCTAATTTAACCTTGCCCAGTTCTTCTTCAGATACATAAATAACCAGTTGTACTTTCCTTAAGTCAGCGGCTTTAAAAAGCGAGGACAGATTTGTAACGCTTTCCCCCTGCTCAACAAATTTCTTAACTATAATACCTGAAATAGGGGAGATAACATACGAGTCTTTTATGCTTTTTTTAATAATATTTATGGCAGCAGTCTGACGGTCAAAATTTGCTTTTGCTTGTTTAAGATCTTCGGGCCTTGTAAAGGTTTTTAGCTTAGCCAGATTTTGCTTAGAGGCATTTAGCTGAGCCGCTGACACATCATAACGGTTTTGAACGTCTTCAAATTGCTTTTTAGTAATTGAATTAGACTCAAATAATTTAGACATCCTTATTTTGTCTGACTTTGCAGCATCAAAGTTTGCTTGCGCCTGATTAAGCTGCTCTGCAGCAGATTGAATGTCTTCTTTGCGGGCACCGCTTTTCAAAAGTTGTAACTGTGCTTCTGCCTGGTCGGCACTTGCTTTAGCCTGCGCTAATTGTAGGTCCAGGTTCGCATAGTCTATTATCATTACCGTATCGCCTTTATTTACCTGTGAACCTTCATCTTTGATAATATTTATTACCTCGCCCATAGTTTTGGCGCTGACAGTAACATTTACAGCTTCAATATTGCCTGAAGCCTCAACTGTTTTGTCTTTGTTATTTTTTCCGCATGATAATAGCAGCGAAGATGTTATTATTAATAATAATATATTTAAGAATTTCATTTTTTAAACCTGTCTAGTGATTTATGAAACAGTTTTTTACCTTTTTCAGTTGATATCCCCTCAAATACGATTTGAAAAACAATTGCAAGAGCCTGGCTGAATGAGTATTTACTGATATAGATAAACTCAGGATTAACAATAGCTCTGATACAAGCCACCAGCATTGTAATTATTATTTCTGTAGATAAATCCAGAAACAATTTTTCTTCCTTACCCTGATCTATTATTTTAGTTAAAACAGAGTACATTTTTTTTGTCCTGAATTCATCAATCCTTTCCCAGTGGTCCGAATGTAATTTGATGTCATTCAGCCATTTATCTGAAAATTTAATAAAAATGCCTGAAGCCACTTCAAACATGGACACAATTTTGGTAAAGGCATCTTCATCCGTGTTTACAGTTTCGAATATCTTTGTGCTTGATTCAAGCATTATAAGATCAACAACTTCCTTTACCAAAGCATCTTTAGAAGGGAAGTACTTATAAATCGTTTTTTTGCTTATCTGCAGTTCTTCTGCAATTGAATCCATGGAAGTTTTATAGAAACCTTCACGAAAGAACTTCTCTTTGGAGTATTCCAGAATTCTCTTTTTCTCCGGTGTCATTATTTCATTCATATACAATGGAAACCATTTTAGTTTTTATAGTTTCTAAAATAATACATGGAAACTATAATGTCAAGTATAGTTTCCAAAAAAGATAATTTATTATTGAGAATCACAAAGGAGACTTTATGCAATTAATGGAAGTTATAGTGTGCGGGGTAGGTGGTGATGGGAAATGCCGGCTTTTACTTAATATGTAATGTAAATCGTCTGGATAAATAAAAAGCTCATTCCAATCATTATAAATAACTGGAATGAGCGGTATATTTTACTTATTTAACACTATTTTTTTTGAAAAATGCTTTCCACCAATATTATATCTAACAATATATATACCTGATGAGTAAGTTGAAGCATTCCAAACAAAATTGTGTTCTCCCGGTTTCAATACTTCGCTTACAATCGTTGATACTTTTTGTCCAAGTATATTGAAAATTGTAATTTCAGTATATGCTTCCGAAGGAAGAACTGCCCTCAAAGTAATTGACGGATTAAAAGGATTTGGATACGAGGATACTGATAAATTATTTATTTTATTCAAACAAGATTTATCAACTGCAATAGAAGTATCCTGACCGGCATTATCAGGATAAGGGGTCCAGACAAGTGGTTGATCTCCCGGATTTCCATATGGGAATTCAAAGTAAGACCATCCGTCTGTATTACTAAAGTTTAAATAAAAACCATGTGAATAAAAATAGTTATCACTTAAAACGCCATATTCATCAATACTTGGGCTTCCTGTACGATTTGCCCAATCACCTATAAGAGGGATTGCATTTTCACCATTACTGAATCCTATTTCTTTGAATGATGTTCGTGTTCCAATCGTATCAATATAAAACGTGTTAACATCTTTGCGGAATACTATTAAAGTTGGTACAGAAAGGTTTTTATTCCATCTGCCATATTTAACTAGTCCGGTTGGTGAATAGCAATTACCCGAAAGAGTTATATCTTGATTTAGGCCGGGGATTTTTATTCTATAGTTAGAACCATTATTTATTACACAACCGTATTTATCAATACCGTTTGCAATAGGATATACTATTGGCGATATTGTTACATTACTGCCAGTATTAATTCTTAAAATACAGGTGCTGTCATGAGTGAAGCTAGCACCAGCCATCTGTCTATAGAAATCAAACGTAACTACAGCAGTATCTTTGGAAAAAGAATATTTCATTGAGCCAATATCAGAGTAATTATCATTATTAGTATTTAGCGTAAATACTTGATTATTTGTACCGTCAATGTAAAGTGATTGAGCAAATTCATTATTTGTACTACCGTATTGATAAAAATATTTATCAAGTATTACGTGGGTACTGTTTCCTTCAACTCTACTTATTCCGAAACGCTTACCGTTAGGGAAGTTGTCATTATTTAGAGCATCGGGAGTATTCGTGGTTTCAACTTCTATCAGAAGCGCCCCTTTAGCCGGTAAGGTAAGTAAAACAAGTCCATTTGCAGGATACAGACGGTTACAGACATTAATCTCATCATTTGCGGTTACTCGCAGGAACATTCTGCGCGAAGTATTAAATTTTAATCTTAATTTTGTATCCCTGCTGTTATCTTTGTCCAAATTAGTAATCAAGAAAAAAGATTTTTCGGGTTGTGAAACGGTATTTAAATACCCTACACCAACTAATCTTGGATCATTTGGTGTATGGCTCAATGTACGTCCGCCATTCTGCATGTCAATAATATCAACAGAATTCAGCAGAACTTTTGAAGTACTGCCTATCATAAGATTATCAACATAATTGCTAGTATCGCCAATTATTACACAATTGGGGTCGATATGATTTTGCAATAATTTGTCTCCAATTTTAATCCCTGGTTCATTTGTCATAGCCCTGTTCAGAAACTCTCCTACCTTTTTTATAGCGCTTGCTGTTGGTTGTACAAGATTATTTCTGTTATTTATAAATATCATTCTATCCATGGGAGGAACATAGGGTATATATATATTTCTATGTGTTACATCGGCATCGGGCAAAATTGTCCAATAAGAAATTCCTTTATAATCGTATAACAGGGCAAGATACCCTTCGGTAACTATTTCAGAAAAAGAAGGTCTACACGCTGCATTCTCCCAACCATGAGCTTGGGGAACACAGTATAAATATGGTGCAGGAGTTCCTGATGCAGAAACCAAATCTCTGAATTTTTTAGCCTGGGACCTGAAACTGTAGGTATAACCTAAATCAATTAAGTTAGTATTGTAGAGACTATAAAGAGTACTATCTCTATCTGAGTAAACCCCATAGTTGTTTATTTCACGAATGGGATATATGTCCGGGGCAAATATTAACTTTTGCTTTGACAGATTATTTAATAACCTTTCGTTAGAACTTGAGTTATAGCTTTCTTCTGCCGCTGTAACATAATAATAATGTTCATTAGCGGCCAGTTTGGTATCTATATAATCTTGTATCTTTCTCATAACGGAAAAGTTACCGATTGTAGGTTCGTCACATAAATGTAGTATAGGTTTTGGTAATTGAGTTAATCCATTTAGAATTATATTATTAATGTAGGAAGTTTTACCTAAATAATTATCTTCGATGACGCTTTTGCCCATCGCATCATAAATTTTAATATTTTTAATAGTAAAACTAAACCCTGGATCAGTTAAACAACTAATAGTCAGTTTTGGCCAAAAAAGCCAGGAAGAAATTGTAATATCTCTATTTGCTATCAGTTTAAATGATAAGGTCTGTACTCCATTAATTATGGATATATATTGACCAAGCGGTTGGTGATTTACATCAGAGTCACCGTAATCGGGGTTCTGGTTTATTAAAGATACATTTAGAAAATTAGTGTTACTTAAAGATTTGGAAGATGTCCCTGTTCCCGAAGTATAATTAATACTACACTCTATGCTTATATAGAATGTAGCTTCATTATTAACTGTATTACAATCTCGTGGCCTAATCGAAACATTATTATTATAACTATTCTCTACACTAACATTATCTATTATTCGCGTGTACACTATTTGTTTGTTGTTAGTAGTAGTACTACTATTACAATTAGTGAATGAAATTCCTCCATCATTTAGGTAAGATACTCTGTAACCGGGGATATTATTAGTAACAATAATATTGTCAGAACTTCCATGTAGAAATTTTATATATTGTCCATCAGCAATGTCTGATAATAGAGGTAAGTCTGGAGGGCCCTCAAAACAACTTGATATTATAATTGGCGGTTGAAGTTGAAGATTATAGCGATCATCAAGCAATGAATCCAATCTACTGTAAAGTCCAATTGTATCATTTGAAAGGCCATAACCTCTGCCAAGTTTCAATACTTGATTGTTAGCATTTAACTCATTTTTCCACAATCTAAATGCAGAAATTGATGAGTCAAGACCATACACAGCTTCTGAAAGGCCATGGCTCTTATAAATATAAGTGCCATATGGGAAATGACTAAATGGCTGAGCGTTTTGTGAAAAGCCATTTATCAAAAATATAAAGAGTACCAGGAAAATGATTTTATATATTACCCTATCAGATATCATAAAAACTCCTAATAATTAATTTTAAAATTAAATTTGAACGCTATTCCTTTTATAAGTGAGAATAAAAGAAATACCATCAGCTAAATATTAAATATACTAATAGCTGATAATTAATTTATAAGCATAATAAACAAATTATTAGTTAACTTTTTTCAATAACATAGTAATAAATATTTAGTTGTGCTTATAATAGAAAAATATAAAATAAATATTTATAAAGCAATAACTAAAACAATATTTAATATATTTAATCATTGAAACATGGATGAGCAGCTATAACTACTTTCAAGTAATATTTCTAAGGAAAAGTACACCTTTTAGAATGATTAATAGGCAAAATGTGTTATAATTAAACTGCATTATTTATCTTTGTTCGGCGACTAGACATTATAGTATCCTTGCCTTTGGGCCTGTTATCTCTGTATTCCAACGTAAACACTATAAACGGTTATTTCTAATGATAATAGTAACCAATTATTGAGTGAGAAATTTATCCCCTCCAATGAAATCAGAAGACTCCTCATCTGTTTTTTCTTTTAAGTTTACCTGTCAGATAAGTAAAAAAGGTTTTTCCCGGAGGAGCGAGATTAGTTCCTGCCAAATATCGAAATGGTTATGTGGCTCAAAAGTAAAGAAGGGTTAGCTCTTCTTAAAAAATCTCTGGGCTTCTTCTCCAAATAAATGAGCAGGGAAATGTTATGGGTTGTCTCAAAAATATGGAATCATAGCTTCCTATTAATTAAAAACATTACTTTAGGATAAACACAAATCAAATTGTAATTTCGTATTCTTGAGACAGCCCCAAATAATAATACGGGCTTAAACCAGGTACTCCGTTGACAGGTGAATAACCTGCAGTAATCTCTATTTTTCATTTATACAGATGACACTATTTATTTAATCAGAGTCATCTTTTTTGCTGCCGTATAACCGCCGGCAGTAATTCTATATATGTACATACCGCTGCTTAGCCTGCTTCCATCAAAGTTTACTGTATAACTGCCCGCAGACTTATATTCATTTACAAGAGTTTTAACTTCATTGCCAAGTATATCATAAACTTTTATTGTAACCTGTCCGCTCTTGGGAAGTTGGTAGTTTATTGTTGTACTGGGATTGAATGGATTAGGGTAATTTTGTCCAAGCCCAAAATCTGCCGGCTGATCGCTTAAGGACAGCTCAACCGAAGTAACCATTTCAGATAACGGCCGTCTCCATACACCTTGGTTGAAAGTTCCTGCAAAGAGATTCGTGCCTAATATCGCCAGACATGTTCCATATAGCGTCAAGCCTGTATTGACAGAAGTCCAGCTTGTATCGTCTTTGGTGAGTTTATAAAAACCATTACTAGTCGCGGCAAAGGTATTATTGCCCCAAATGGCAAAAGATGAAACCGTAGTATATAGGGGTAAGCCATAACTGCAATCACTCCAACTTGTACCATTGTTTGTAGAAAGATAGACACCTCTGCTGTCAGTTCCGGCAAAGATATTATTGCCCGAAATGGAAAAAGAATAAATCGAACAATTCACCGGGAGACCCGAACTGACAGCAGTCCAGCTTGTACCGTTATTTGTAGAACTAAAAGCTCCACCATACAAAGTACCCGCAAAGATATTGGAGCCGCTTATTGCAAAAGAAATAACCCAGGTATTATTGGGTAAACCTGTGCTTATAGCATTCCAGCTTATACCATTATCTGTAGAAAGAAGAACGCCATTACCAGTCCCTGCATAGATATTGCTCCCAGAAATGGCAAAAGAGTTGATAGATTCAGTCGGCAAGCCCGTATTGGCAGCAGTCCAGCCTGTACCGTTATTAGTAGAAAGATAGATACCGACGTCTGTCCCGGCAAAGAGATTATTGTCCGACATAGCTAAATCACTGACTACAGTAAAGTACGGCAAACCATTACTGATATCAGTCCAGCTTGTGCCGTTATTAGTGGAAAGAGAAATACCATGATAACAGACCCCGGCAAATATATTATTGCCCGAAACCTTTAAGCATGTGATCTCAGAGAGAGCTATGCCTGAATTGGCAGTACTCCAGCTTGTACCGTTATTGGTAGAACGAAAAACTCCTTTGGGCTCAGCTCCTGCGAATATATTCGTACCGCTTGCGGCAAGGCACTTAATAAAACTGTTTGTCAAACCAGTATTAACAGCATTCCAGCTTGTACCGTTGTTGGTAGAACGAAAAACTCCACTATCTCTGGTTCCGGCGAAGATGTTTGTGCCGGAGATAGACAGGCACCAGACCTCATTGTCTGTCAATCCTGTATTGACAGCATTCCAGCTTGTACCGTTGTTGGTGGAAAGAAAAACTCCACTTTCTCTGGTTCCGACAAAAATATTATTACCCGAAACGGCAAAAGACGAAACATCTGTATTTATAGGGAAGCCCGAATTGACAGCAGTCCAGCTAGTGCCGTTGTTGATAGAACAAAAGATGCCTCCCCAATAAGTCCCGGTAAAGATATAATCGCCTGAAACTATAATAGACTGTATATGAGTATCTGTCAAGCCTGTATTTACAGCGTTCCAGCTTGTACCGTTGTTGGTGGAGCGCAAAACTCCATCGCGTGTTCCGGCAAATATATTCCTGCCCGATACGGCAAGAGAAGTGATAGACTTGTCTTGTAACCCAATAGAGGACCAGTTTGCACCATTGTCGGTGGAAAGAATAACTCCTTCTTCGGCTCCGACATAAAGATTTGTGCCCGATACGGCAAGGCACGTGATTCTATAACCTTGCAACCCAATATTGGTCCAGCTTTCACCGTTATTTGTAGAGAGAAAAAGGTTCTCATAAGTCGCGGCAAAGAGATTACTGCCGCTTGGCAGCAAGCAAGTTATATCGCCGTAGCTTGGTCCGCTGGTTTGTACCCATTGGGCAAACAGCGGAAAGGAGGATACACATAAAAACAACACTGTCAAGAAAAGCCGGAAAATATTTTTCATTTGAATCACCTTAAATATAAAATAAATCGAAATTGACTCTGACAAAATTCTTTACGTAATATTACGCAAAATTCAATATAAACACAATAGTTGAGCCCTAAAAAATCATTCTTTCGTATGATTCATAAAAGAACCAAAGAACTTATGTACCAATATATATGAATCAATTAAAAGGAACAACTTTAATTGAGAACTTGTATATGACAACTCATACTGCTTCAGCTATCACTACCGGATTGACTTCTAAATGGGAATCATTAACGACTCTTGCAAACAGTAAGGATGTACCATATCAATCTTTGATTAAAATATTTCTTGACGAAAAAATCAGACAGGAATTGAGAAGATGAGATACAGCTTTCTCTATTGGGAAGCATAAAGGAAGTACAATAACCGGATATTAGGCAAAATTGCATTCCCTGGGTAAAGTTTATTTCTTCTTTAGCCTTCCTGCCAGATAAGTAAAAAAGGTTTTTCCCGGAGGAGCGATATCAAAAACTATATCCATTTTATCATTTGAGGTTAACATATATGTCAGACGGAACCGGGGAGCGTTGGGTGAAGCGTCACTTGTAAATATTGCTTTACCGGAATCTGCCACAACGCTATAATTGATAATATGGTTTTCGTTATCAAAATAAATTGCTTTAATTGAATCTGCAATTTTGTATATAACCATAAAATCTTTATGTGAAATCTCAGGCTTTCCATTTGCAGCAGGGTAATAAGCAAAATTGTTACGGGTAATAATAGAGCTGTCCAAATCGAACCTAAATGAAGAAGTGCCCGAACTACCACCGGCGTTATCGCCGCTGCCTTCTCCAATCCATTCACCGGCCAAGAAATTGAGTTTAAGCAGGGGATTAGCTTCTGATTTGCTTTGTGCGCTAAAATTGCCGGTAAGCAGCAAACTGATAATGAAGAAAAGTGATAGTTTGTTATTCATATTCTATTATAATTTAATTTTTTGTCAATTCGTTATTGGTAATGAGTCCAAAGCCGGATAATTTTTACAGTTTTTATATCTTCATAGACTTGATAAACAATTCGGTGTTGGATATTTATCCGACGAGAGTATGCACCAGTAAGATCGCCAACTAATTTTTCAAAAGAAGGCGGGTTCTGGAAAGGGTTATTTCCAATTATTTCAAGTAGTTTTTCTGCCTTTGGTTTTAAGCCGGCAGCGGATAATTTCTTTGCATCTTTTAATGCTTGTTTAGTATATACTAATTTCCAGTTTACCATTTTAGCTTATCAGAGCATTCTTCTATTGGAGTATTCAAACCTTTAATAATTGATTCACGCACACCTGGTATGGACAGAAGATATAAAGTCTCTTGTATTGATAACCAATCATCTTCTGAAACTAAAACTGCATTAGCCCTTTTGCCTGAGATAAGAATGGGTTCACTTTCAAGTGAAGCTTGATCAATAAGCTTATATAGGTTTATTCTTGCCTGAGTTGTTGTTATGGTTTTCATAATTATTCTCTTTTTTACAAACGTACGCAATTATGTACGACAAGTCAATTTAATAATTTGGGGCTAAATAATATTAGCTAAAATTTCCGGCATGGCTTTTTGAACTGAATTGTAACCGCAATTTATAATCTCGTGTCCTTTGTAAAATTCAAGCATATCAAAATCTTCAACCTTAGGAGAGATAAGTATATCCGGCTTTGCATAGCGCAATTGTTGAGCCATCAGGTTATTTGTACTTATTGAAAATGACTGAAAAAATACATTCCATAGATTTGGTGCAGAATTACGTATTTCTATTCTTGGGTCCTTTTTCATATCAGATCCATTTTTAGAGGAAAACCAGGTATAGTCATTTAACAGATTTGTAAACATGGAGGGCAATTTTTTAAATGAAAGCTTTGCTTCTTCTTGTTTTTGAGTTTTTATTTTTCTTGCAATTCTTTTTGGATTTGGTGAAACATTAACTGCAATTATTTTATGTGCTTTCATTTCCATAGCTACGCTTATTGGCAGGGGATTACTTAAGCCGCCATCAATTAAGTATCTGTTATTAAGAAATACCGGTTCAAATATTGCCGGTATGGCAATACTTGCCATAATTGCATCAACTACGGAGCCTTTCTTAAAAACGATCTGCTCGCCGGTAATAAGATTAGTGGAAACAGTAGCAAACGGAATCTTCAAGTTCTCAATTTTTTTATCCCCGATTAGAGTTCTTATATATTCGGCTACGCGCTTGCTGTCAATAAATCCCGGAGAAAACAATTTAGGGAAAAGGAACTTGGCAACCATAAGCTTATCTACTTTAGCAATGATATTTTCCATTTTGTTAACGTCAATACCGCATGCATATAAACCCCCTATAAAAGCGCCGATACTTGTTCCGGCAATTATATCAATCGGGATATCGTTTTCCTCTAATGCTTTAATAACTCCAATATGAGCCAAACCACGGGCACCGCCGCTGCCAAGTACTAAAGCAATTTGATTTTTACGAACCGCCAATTTATAATCTCCAAAATATTTATAAGCACATCGCACAAAGTACAAATTATGAAGAAGCAATCAAAACCTGTCAAATTTATTTTGTGCTGATTATTGCTTTTGCACTTGGAAATATTAGAGGTATATCACATGATAATTTTTAATTCTGCTCATTTTGATATATTTGTATATCACATTAGTAATGTATTGTATTTATAATACTTGTGGGTATAAAATAAAATTTTCTGCTTAACGGCAGAGTTAAATACAAGAAGTTTAAAACTTAGAAATTAAATATAAAATTAAGGTATTGTTATGGCTAATAAGCAAAATGATCCCGACGTAAATGAAATTGAATTAAAAGAATGGCTTTATTCTCTGGATTACGTCCTGGAGCACGGAGGTCCTGAGAGAGTTCTTGAACTTTTACAGCAGTTACAGGTAAGGGCGCACAAAGCAGGTATCTCCATACCCTTTACTGCAAATACTCCTTATCTTAACACTATCCCCAGATCAAAACAAACTCCTTTTCCGGGGGATAGAGAAATCGAGCGCCGTATAAAATCTCTTATCAGGTGGAATGCAATGGCAATGGTGGTTAAAGCTAACAAAACTTCAAGCGGTATAGGTGGACATATTTCAACTTATGCTTCTGCTGCTACTTTGTTGGAAATTGGGTTCAACCATTTCTTTAGAGCAAAGACTGAAGAAAGTGATGGTGACCAAATATTCTTTCAGGGACACGCCTCTCCCGGTATTTACAGCAGAGCATTTCTGGAAGGCAGAATCTCGGCTCAGCAATTGGAAAATTTTAGAAGAGAGTTAAACCCAAATGGCGGACTTTCTTCATATCCGCATCCGTGGCTTATGCCAAATTTCTGGCAGTTCCCAACAGTATCTATGGGCTTAGGTCCATTAATAGCTATTTACCAGGCACGCTTTAATAGGTACCTTGAAGACAGGGGATTCAAAAATCCATCCAACAATAAAGTATGGGCTTTCTTAGGGGATGGTGAAACGGATGAACCGGAAGCACTGGGGGCAATTACTCTTGCGGCAAGGGAAAAACTGGATAATCTTATCTTTGTTATTAATTGCAATCTTCAAAGACTTGACGGCCCGGTTAGAGGGAATGGCAAAATTATTCAGGAACTTGAAGCCGCTTTTAGAGGTGCCGGATGGAATGTTATTAAAGTTGTTTGGGGCGAGGATTGGGATTCGTTATTGGATGAAGATATTGACGGTAAATTGGTTAAAAGAATGACTGAAGTTGTTGACGGCCAGTATCAAAAATATTCTGTTGAAACAGGCAAGTATTTTAGGGAACATTTCTTTGGCGCTGATCCTGACCTTCTTGGAATGGCTAAAAATCTTTCCGATGACCAGCTCCATAAAATGAAACGAGGCGGCCACGACCCTGAAAAAGTTTATGCCGCATTTAAAATGGCGGTTGAGCATAAAGGACAACCCACTGTTATACTTGCTAAAACTATAAAAGGGTATGGACTTGGTGAAAGTGGTGAAGGTAAAAATATTTCGCATCAGCAGAAAAAGCTTAATGAGGATGAGCTTAAGGAATTCAGAACACGATTCGGAATACCTATTTCTGATGATGATGTGGCTAAAGCTCCTTTCTACAGACCATCCGATGACAGTCCGGAAATTAAATATATCCTTGAACAGAGAAAGAAGCTTGGCGGGTTCCTGCCATTACGATCTGCAAATCAGAGACCGATTAAAACACCTCCCGAAGAAATATTTGAGGAGTTTTATAAAGGTACTGAAGGAGCAGGAGTTTCTTCAACAATGGCTTTTGTAAAAATATTGGCAAAATTATTAAAAGATAAAGAAATCGGTAAGCTTATTGTTCCTATCGTTCCTGATGAGGCACGTACTTTCGGAATGGAAGCATTATTCAGATCTGTCGGTATTTATTCTCATGTCGGTCAGCTTTACGAGCCTGTAGATGCCCAAAGTCTTCTTTATTATAAAGAAGCCAAAAACGGACAGATATTTGAAGAGGGAATTACTGAAGCCGGGTCTATGTCTTCATTTATTGCTGCCGGGTCTGCATATTCAACACACGGATTGAATATGATTCCTTTCTTTGTGTATTACTCAATGTTTGGGCTGCAGAGAATTGGAGATCTGGTTTGGGCAGCAGCAGACATGCAATGCAAAGGATTTTTAATCGGCGGTACAGCAGGCAGAACAACTCTTGCGGGTGAAGGGCTGCAGCATCAGGATGGAAACAGCCATCTATTAGCTTATCCTGTTCCTAACCTTGTCGCTTATGATCCTGCTTATGCGTTTGAACTTGCTGTAATTATAAGGGACGGTATTAAAAGGATGTATGAAGATCAGGAAAATATCTTTTATTACTTAACTGTAATGAATGAGAATTATCCAATGCCCCCTATGCCTGAAGGTGCAAAAGACGGAATATTAAAAGGTATGTATAAACTTAAATCATCTTCTAAGAAAAACGCAAAAGTTAAAGCTCATCTTTTTGGAAGCGGTACAATCTTAAACGAAGCCGTAAAAGCTCAGGAGCTGCTGGAGGATGAATATAAAATATCTGCCGATGTCTGGTCGGTTACAAGTTATAAAGAACTGAGGAAAGATGCGCTCGAAGTTGAAAGATGGAATATGCTTCATCCAATGGAGACACCCAAAATACCTTACGTTACAGAAATGCTGCAAAAAGAAGAGGGTGTTTATGTTGCTGCCTCTGATTATGTTAAAACATTACCTGATTCTATTGCAAAATGGATGCCTCGTCCATTAATTTCTCTCGGTACTGATGGCTTTGGAAGAAGTGAAGCACGCAAAGAGTTAAGGGATTTCTTTGAGGTAGATTACAGGCACATTACTCTTGCTGCTCTTGGCGAGTTGTTTAAGCAGGGTAAAATTAAGCAGCCTGTTTTGGAAAAAGCAATGCTTGATTTGGAAATAAATCCGGATAAAAAAAATCCGATGAATTCATAAGCATGGTTTTTATTGAAAAGTATATTATAAGGATTTCAAATGGATAAAGAATTTAAATTGCCTGAATTAGGCGAAAACATTGACTCTGCTAAAGTTGTTAGTGTCCTTGTTAAGGAAGGCGATTCTGTTGAAATTGACCAGGTACTGATTGAAATTGAAACCGATAAGGCAACTATTGAAGTACCTTCAACTATTAAAGGAATCGTTAAAAAAGTATTGGCTAAAAACGGTGAAGATGTAAAAGTTGGGCAGGCTATTATCGTGTTTGACTCAGCGGATTCCGGTATTAAGCAGGATGCTCCCGCGGAAGTTAGTCCCGCATCATCAGTGCCGACCGCTGTAGATTCAGCCCAACCTGAAGTCGTAAAAGAAGTTGTTGCTCCTTTGCAGTCAGGTGGATTAGTGGAAATGGTTTTACCTGAACTGGGTGAAAATATATCCGATGCTCTGGTTGCCGTAGTTTTGGTTAAACCGGGTGATATCTTGGAAAAGGATCAGGCAGTATTGGAAATTGAGACCGACAAAGCTACTATTGAGGTGCCCTCTACAATTGAAGGGGTGGTAAAAGAAGTAATGGCAAAAGTTGGTGAAAAAGTAAAAGTCGGAGATGTAATTGTTAAAGCTGAATCATCTGTTTCCGTAAAACCGGAAAAAAAGGCTGACGTTGTTCAGAGCCCTGTAGCCGCTGAAACAGTTACAGATGTAAAAACCTTAGCCGTGGATGAAAGCAAACCTGTTAAAGGTGAAAAAGAAAAGGCTGAACCGGGAGAAATTGATAAGCAGCCGCCTATTAAGAAAGGTTCTGCTCCTGCCGCTCCCTCAGTTAGACGAATTGCCAGAGAGATTGGTGTCGATATAAATGAAGTCTCCGGTTCAGGGCCAGGTGGCCGTATTTCCATGGATGACGTTAAAGCTTATTCCAAAAAACTGCATGAGCAGGTAAAATTGGGAATAGGGGCTGTGGGTTCAATGGTGAATATTAAAAAAGAATCACTTCCTGATTTTTCCAAATATGGCGGAATTGATGTTCAGCCAATGAATAACATCCGCGCTAAAACTGCGGATCATCTCTCTTATGCCTGGTCGGTAATCCCTCACGTTACTCAGCATGATAAAGCGGATATTACCGAGCTGGAAGAGGTTAGAAAAAAAATAAACTCCAGGCTGGATAAATCTGCGGCTAAGCTTACGGTTACAACTATTCTGGTAAAAGTGCTTGAAGCGGCTCTTAAAAAATTCCCTCAGTTTAACTCAAGCATTGATCTTGAGAAGCACGAGATTATTTATAAAAAATATTTTAATATCGGAATTGCTGTCGATACGGACTTCGGTTTGATTGTTCCGGTTCTTAAAAATGTAAATAACAAAACTCTTACGGAACTATCGGCAGAGCTGAACACTCTTGCAGAGAAAGCCCGTATTAAAAAGATTGCGCTGGAAGATCTTCAGGGTGCAAATATGACTATTACTAATCTTGGCGGCATAGGCGGTACTTCCTTTACTCCTATTGTCAACTCGCCTGAGGTGGCAATACTTGGGGTTTCCAGAGGCACTTTTGAACCTGTGTATAAAGATAACTCCTTTGTACCAAAATTAATGATGCCATTATCGTTGTCTTATGACCATCGAATTATAGACGGTGCGGATGCTGCAAGATTTTTAAGGTTTATTTGCGAAATATTAGAAGAACCTTTAAGAATTATTTTATAACTTTGTATATTAAATTAAAATAAATTAGGAAGTTTTATGGCTGGTAATTTAGTTGTTTTGGGTGCCGGACCCGGCGGTTATGCTGCTGCGTTTTATGCTGCAGATCTGGGTATGAATGTAACATTAATTGACCGGGAAAAAAATCCCGGCGGTGTATGCCTCTATAGAGGCTGTATTCCATCCAAAGCTCTTTTGCATGCTGCTAAGGTTGTTAATGAAGCTAAAGAAGCAAAAAACTTTGGTATTGAATTTGGCGAACCCAAAATTGATATAGATAAATTAAGAGCTTGGAAAAGTTCTGTAGTTACAAAACTTACAAGCGGTTTAGGTGTCCTTTCAAAGCAGAGAAAAATTACATACATACAAGCTACTGCATCTTTCAAGGATTCTACTACTCTTCTGCTTGAAAAAGCTGACGGTGTAAAAGAAGAATTGCAGTTTGATAAGATTATTGTTGCTACCGGTTCTGTCATAACTGATATTCCTTCACTTGCCATTAACAGCAGACGCGTGTTAAATTCTACTTCCGCATTGGATTTGCCTGAAATCCCAAAATCAATGCTGGTTGTCGGCGGCGGGTATATAGGGCTGGAACTTGGTTCAGTTTATAACTCATTAGGTACCAGAGTTTCTGTTGTTGAAATGACACCAGGTTTACTGCCCGGAGCCGACAGGGATATGGTTATGTATCTTTCAAAAAGAATAAATGCTTCTTTTGAAAAAGTAATGCTTAGTTCAAAAGTTCTTGAACTTAAAGAGGAAGGCGAACAGATTAAAGTAAAGATTGAGGATAAAGACGGTAAGATAAGTGAATTGTCTTATGATTACGTTCTTATGTCAATCGGAAGAAGACCTGAAACAAAAGGTCTGGGGCTTGAAAATACTAAAGTTAAACTTACTCCGCGCGGATGGATTGAGATAAATGAAAGAAGACAGACCGCTGATCCTAACATTTATGCTATAGGCGATATTGCAGGCGAACCTATGCTTGCTCATAAAGCCTCCCATGAAGGTATGGCGGCAGTTGACGCAATAGCAGGGCATAAAGCAATTTTTGATCCTAAAGCTATTCCTGCCGTTGTATTTACTGATCCTGAAATTGCATGGGCAGGTCTAACGGAAACGCAAGCCAAAGCACAGGAGGTTAAACACGTAGTTGCAAAATTCCCCTGGGCGGCTTCCGGTCGTGCTTTAACCTTGGACAGATCTGACGGCGTTACAAAAATTATTATTGATCCAGATACCGAAAGAATATTAGGTGTGGGTATTTGTGGTTCAGGTGCAGGTGAACTTATTGCAGAAGCTGTTCTGGCAATTGAAATGGGCGCTAATGTAACTGATCTGAAACTGACTATCCATCCTCATCCAACTCTTTCTGAAACTGTTATGGAAGCAGCAGAAGTATTCTTTGGCGAAAGTACGCACATCTACAGACCTAAAAAATAAATTTTAACTTACGGGCAGGTTTTAACGTACCTGCCCGTTTAAGTTAATTATCATTCCGGTAAATATCCACCTACTTAATAATGGATTAAATGAAATAAGCTGTTCTGCAATTCACTTATTTGCAATTTTAATTTAAAAATGCTTAATACTTTTCATTGTTTGTAATTAATTAAATAAATATATTTTATTTGCTCTTACAACAGATTATTACACATGGAGTTATATTATGGTTTTTAAGTTACTAAACGTTAAATTTCTCTTCTTTTTATTTATTGCACTTCAAATATCAGTCTTTTCTCAGACTAATAAGACATCAAAATTGCCGGAAGGCTATATAAATAATCCAATTACCACCCCTCACGGTATTATTTTTACCGATGAACATCATTCAACAGTATATCTTTCCAATAACAATAAAGTCGAAACCCTGTTTTCGTCTCCAGGTTGCGGAAGATATCTTACAATTTCAAAAGATGGTGAGGAAATAGGGTATAAGTCAATTAATCCAAATACAGGCTTACAGGCACCTGCAATTTATAACTTAAAGAATAAAAAAATCACTATTCTTGAAGATTATACTCAGAATGCCGGTCAGGTAAGTTTTGCAGATAATGGAACTGTTGCTTATACAATCGGAAATAAATTGATAATTGCCGGCAAAAGCCAAAAGCGGGCAATTGATCTTGGTACATATTCAAACAGAACACCGATTTCCCCTGACGGGAATTCTGTTATTTTTAGAGATAAGGAAGACCAGCTTTGGCTGCTCAATCTAAATACAGGCAGTAGAAAAGTTATTACTGATTCAAAAGATGGATACGCAAATGCGCAATGGTCACCAGACAGTAAATCAATTGTATATACAACAAATGGATTGAAAATATACACTACTAACATAGCTGCTGGAAATGCTTATTACATCGGAGAGGGTGAAAATCCTGTCTGGTTAAGCAACAGCAGCCAGATAGTATTTTTTAAAAAAGATATTGACTTCCAAAAGGCTGTATTGCTAAATTCAGATATTTTCCTTGCCGGGTCAAAAGGGGAGTTTGTTAAAAATATTACAAATACTTCTGACAAGTTTGAAATGGAACCATATTTTGATGCTTCCTCTAATAAAATTATTTTTCAAACATACAACCAGAATGAAGTTAAGTCTCTCAGCATTTCAAAAGCAGGTCAGCCCGCTGTAGAATCAGTCATATTAAAATTAGCTGCCCCGCTGCAGGTAAAATATTATACGCCTGAAACAAGCAGTCTGCAAAAATCTAATCCTAAAGATCTTCCGGATTATGTGCATATACACCAGGTATTGGATACAAGAGAAGATTGGCCTGAAGGACATTCATGCTGTGGCGCTACAAGCTGTATGCAGGCACTTGCATCCTTTGGTATTTTATCGCCATCTCCAATAACTACACATAATCATATAAGTAAATACGGAATTTATATTTCTGATCCATATACTTATAACGGATATACTTTTACGGGTTACAGTGACTGGCCTTCAGGCGCTCACGGTTATATGTGGAATGGCAGTGGATCACCTTATTCAAATGCTGTTTCTTTTCTCCAAAGACACGGAGTGTCATCTGCCAGGACTGACGATGTTCCTTTTACAAAAGTAACTACAGAAATTGGATTAGGTTATCCGTATATCGTCTGTACTACACAGCTTACTGCGGCACACATTGTGATGATTGTTGGACAGTACGGAACTCAGCATTCTGTTTATTGCAACGATCCTTATGGTGATAAAAATGCAGGTAGTTACGGAAGTCTTTTGAATGGTAAAAATGCAATTTATGATTGGTCAGATGCAAATACAGGGCATGAAAAAATAACACCAGTTGTTTGGGCTATTACTGCTCATTTTAGTCAGACAGCCCCGCCGGTTGTTCTTTCATATTATCCTTCGAACAATCAGGATAGCGTTAGATCAACTGATACAGTGTCAATTACATTCAGCCAGCAAATGGATAAAGCTACTACTGAAGCAGCATTTTCCATTTCTCCTGCTGTTCCGGGAACAATTTTCTGGTCAAATAGCAGTTTTACTTTGAATTTCAAGCCAGCTGTTATCTATGATAGGGCAACGCAGTATGTTGTAAAAATTGATACTTCTGCAAAAGGTCTTAATAACATTAAACTGCCCCAGGTTTTATCATTTACCTTTAAAACAAGGTTTAGAAACAAATTAACAATTGAAAAGACTTATCCGGTTGATATGCAGACTAAAATTAGTCCAACTGCTCAGTTCAGATTCCAATTTGATGCTCCGGTACCAAATAGTGCGGTTGTAGGCAATTTTGAACTCTACGATTGGAACAATGTAAAACTAACAATCGCTAATGGAAAAATCTTTACACAAAATGGTAAGGGATTTGTTTATTTTGAACCTAAAGTTGCTTTAGAAAAAAATAAGAATTATTCATTACTGTTAAAAGGAAAAATTTGTGATTATGAAGGAATACCAATTGGAGATTCTGTAATAATAGCTTTTGTAACAGATGGTGATACTTATCAGTTGGGAACAGTTGTTGAAGGATTTGAAAACGTTAATAATTGGAAAATTCAAAAACAAGGAAGTGATTTAGGAATAGACACTGTTGCTACTGCAATTGTAACTGCCTCAGACAGAAAAATAAGCGGAACATATTCAGGCAAACTTAACTTTACATTTACCGGAAACAACGGGATTTGCCAGATAAATGATTTAAATACTCCTGTTGTCGGAGGTGCTTCCGGTTCAGAATTCGGGATCTGGGTTTATGGCGATTTAAGCATGAACAGGCTTGAATATTGGTTTAATGTAAACGGTAATACAGTTAAATCAGTTATTGATACAATCAATTGGACCGGCTGGAAACTGAAAAGAATTCCATTGGCATCAATTGGCGGAACAGGTAACATAACCTTTACCAATATAGTTGTCAGACAGACTTCTAATGGAGTTAAAACCGGTTCTATATATTTTGATGATGCTCAGTTTAACATTGTTAGTGCAGTTGAAGAGCAGGGAAGTTATGCAACAGTTTCCGGTTTTGCTTTAGCACAAAACTATCCTAATCCATTTAATCCAAGTACAACAATTAGATGCAGGATATTGGAAGAAGGCGTCTATACATTAAAAATATATAATTTGCTTGGTCAGGAAGTTGCAGTATTGCACAATGGCGAACTGATGGCAGGTGAGCATAAATTTACTTTTAATGCAATAGATAAACCGACCGGCGTTTACATCTATCAATTAAGAGGTGCAAACGTAAACATCAGTCATAAGATGATGCTGCTGAAGTAACAACCAGATTCACAATTAAAAAAAGCCCACGGTTTAACCGCGGGCTTTTTTGTTTTTAAATATGAATTGTTCTCAGTAACTTCACCTTTATCATATGATAGTGATTTAATAATTGCATAGTATTTGACTTTGACTTTTTTATATAGTATAATAATATATCGTTAATTAAATAAATAACTTAGCAGTTCACATATATAATACAAACATATAAAGGTAATAAATGGAAAAGAATTTTTTTTTCAAACCATGGATCGGTAAAAATTATGGGCAATATAGTTTTGATGGCCGTAGTGGACTTAAATTATTAATACTTGGTGAATCCCATTATCTTGGCAAGGAGGCCGAGAATAAAGATAACAAGAACTTTACTAAGTTAGTTATTTCCAAGCATTTAAATGAAAAAGGAATTCCATTTTTTACAAAATTGTATAACCTCCTTAATAATAGTGATTTAGACCAAAATGAATTCTGGGGCTCTGTGGCTTTCTACGACTTTGTTCAAACTTGGATTGATGAGCCACGAGTAGCACCTACCGAGGAGCAGTTTTTAAATAGCATCCCGCTGTTTTATAAAATACTTCGAGAATTGTCTCCTGATATCGTTATTTGTACTGGTAAACGATTATGGTTTAATACCCCGGATGATAGTTACACTTTTACAAAAAAAGCTGAAGTGGGTAGGGAATTTTTCCAAGGATATTATACAGTTGATGGAAAAAAAATAATGGCAACATTTATTATTCATCCAAGTTCTTCTGCTTTTAGCTATGCCGAAAATAGAGATCATATAGCGCAATTTATGAATGAATCCTTTGTTCAACTAATTTAGTTTGATGCCTATAACAAAGAATTCCTCATAATAAAAATTCGTACGGAACCAGATAGGAAACAGAGCGATATTCTTTCTACTGTGGCTAAAGCCATGCATTTGGTTTTAGAATATCTCTCCACTGGATAAAGGGTCTGTGTGATAATTCAATAAGATCAACAATTCCTAGTGGAATAATAGTAATAGTTAGAGCTCGCATCTGCATCGTAGAGACGTTCTGAGAACGTCTCGTCTTTATCTCTCTCCTTAATATTTAAACAGTTAGAGCGCCTTGAAGTGCACGGTTAATGTTTTTTATTTGTCGAATCAGGATTTAAACGATTATCATGATTAACCTGATTTGGGATGGATAGTATGATTTTCACACAGTCTCTAAAGGGTCTGTGTGAAAATCCGATCATTGTATCTATCCCCATTCATCATAGATGAATTAAGAGGGGCTTGGGTTTACATTATGTAGCGTAAAATAGCACCTGAATAATTCTTGCGAATCGTTATCACTCACTACTATTTTAAACACATCTATAAACCAATTGGCAATATGAGAGGAGAATCGAAATCCGTATGGGGCAGCTCATATCAAGGAAATTACTATAACTGCAAAAACCAAGGTTCAGAGGACCTGATGCCATAAGAACTAAAAATTAACATTTGTAAATAAATCGGTTCTACATATATTTGTAAATAAAAATAGTAATTCTTATTGATAATATAAAGAGTTATTGCGTTTTAGGGAAACGCAATGATAATATTTGCTACATGCAATCAGAGGTTTTCAAAGCTCCTCGAATGAAGAGTCCATATAACATAACTGAAACTACAGTTTTTTACAATGCAAATCAAGTAACCACATCTATCCAAATGTAATTAGATTACTACTTGTTATATTCCTGCCTTTTACTTTATATAAGATCTTTACTTTATAACTGAAAATGAATAATAGAAAAGTCTTGACAATTAAATAAATTATTGCAATTTTAGTTTTAGCAATTGTAATTAAAATAATGCCATGAGGATCTAAATATTTAAAATGGATTCTATATTATAATTTTCCAGAAATTGTTTGTATGCAATAAAATGTTTTTAAATAATAAGAGTTACAATTGCAATCCTTTAGCATATTGAATAATAACAATATATCCAAATAAACTGAATATTTAAGTATAAGATGATTATTAAAAGCATACAAATTAAAAAATTTCGTGGTTTCGATGATGTTCAGTTTTTACTTGGTACTAATTTGACGGCGATTGCAGGTCAGAATGGTACCCAAAAAACTACTTTACTAGGCATTATTACGCAGCCATTTACAATATCTAATAAATCTAATCCGTTATTTGGAGAGAAGCCCCTTAGTGGTGGTAATTTTAGATCCTTATTCAGAGAAAAATTTAAACTTTCTGATTCTTTCGATCTTCCTAAATCCCATGAATGGACGTTAAATTTTAATAATGAAAATGAGCAAGGTTTTACGGTCGAAAGTATTAGAAGAGATCCATCCAGCGAAACGGGCATACGCTTTTGGAAAAAAGGAAGTAGAAAAAAGGGAAGTGGTTACATCCAATTACCAGTAATATTTTTGAGCTTATCAAGATTATTTCCAATTGGAGAAGACTCTGCCATTAACTCAAGTACAACAATAAAGCTCACACCAGAGGAGTTTCAATTCTATCAAGACTGGCATAATAGAATATTGCTTATACCCGATGTAAATATGACAAGTGTTGATTACTTAGCTAGCAGACAGAAAAATACTTTAGGAGCTAATACGTCTTTTTATGATTGGAGAATGAATTCCGCAGGTCAGGATAATATTGGAAAAATATTACTGGCAATCTTATCGTTCAAGCGATTAATGGAGAAGTATCCAAATGATTATCGGGGAGGCATTTTAGCAATTGACGAGTTAGACACTACTTTATATTCTGCATCTCAACTAAAGCTTATTGATGCATTGCGAAAGTTTTCTTCTAATTATAATATTCAAATTATTTTTACAACACATTCACTTACAATTCTAAAAAAAATGTGTGAGTTACAAAATGATGTTAAAATATCTGGACAGAATAGAGTGGTTTACCTTCAGAAGAGAGATTTAAATATTGTGATAAGTGAGAATATTTTATTTGACGAAATTATAAACAATCTTAATGTGACTTTATCAATTGAGAAAAAAAAGAAAAGGATACTTATTCATACCGAGGATAATGAAGCTACCATTTTTTTAAAGACAATATTGAAAGGAAGATTATCTGATTATCAATTTGCAAATTGTACACTAGGATGTGGCAATTTAATTGATCTTGCGCGAAAAAATATTTTAGGATTCAAATATCTTGAATCAATTATAGTTCTGGATGGTGATGTTAAGACTAAACTATTAAACAATAAGCTAATTAAAAATATATTAGTCCTTCCAGGTAAATATTCCCCAGAAAGACTTGTTGCAGAATTTCTTCTTAAGCAGTCTGATGCATCTTCACTATGGGATAATATTCACTCTAACTATACTAAACAAATTGCATTTAAGGATTATACGATTAACGATATTCGTAGTGATCGAATTAAAGCAAAGGATTGGTTCATTACGCAAAAAAAATTATGGGGAAGGAATTGTTCAAAAGTTATAAATTTATGGATAAATGAAAACCAATTGGAAGTCAATACCTTTTTGTCCGATATTAAAATATTAAGTGAAAAGTACAACAAGCATTTATATAACTAATCAAAAACACTATGGATCAGGAAATTAAATATATCAATATTAAAGATTTGGTTCTATGGACGGAAAATCCACGTGACCCCATTGATAAAAATGCTTCAGACCAAGATATAGCTGAAAGAGCTATTAAAGATTTGACTGGGAAATGGTCATTGGAAAAAATATCCAAAGAAATGGGTGATTATTTTGATTTTAGTGAGCTGCCCACTGTTGTCTATCATGGAAAAAAACCCATTGTTTACGATGGGAATAGAAGAATTATCTTGGCAAAGATAAAATGTGGTTTAGTTACTATACCTATTGAAAAGTCTCTAGGATTACCAAATTTTCCAGAAAATATTCCTTGCAACATTTGTAAAAGAAATGTTGCTCTGAAAAATATCTTTAGGAAACATAGTGACTCTGGTTCGTGGCAACCTCTAGAACGCGATATTTTCCTACATAAATTTATGAAAGAAGAAAAAAGTCTTTTCCTTCTTCTTGATGAAAATACAGGTATAATAAAAACTAACCCTCATTTAAACCAACGTTTTGTTAAAGATGAGATATTTAAAGAAGAAATATTGAAATCGATTGGATTTACATTTCAAGAGGGCAAACTGAAAAGTGTGCATAGTGATGAAGAAGCCGTTATAATACTTTCAGAAATTTCAAAAAAAATAGAAAAGAAAGAGATTACTACCAGAAAGAATAGAGGAAAAATTATTGAAGTCTTAGAGCCAGATATACAACAATTAATTGATCAAAATAGGAATAAAAAACCTCATTATACTAATTTTAGACTTCCTTATCCCAAAGATGAGGAATACAAAGTTCGATTGACACCACGAACTAACAAAAAAGGAATTGAACTTTTTGGTGGTAAACTGTACTTAGTTAGAGGTGAGACAAGTGATTTGTACCGAGATATAGTTGATTTGTATAGGTTTTACAATGATAATAAAATTAATTTATCAGCAACATTCCCAAGTCTAATACGTATGTCATTACGTTTATTATGTGAAACAGCTTCGAAGGAAAAAAAATATGATAAAATTGATCTTTATATGAAAGAACATTATGACAATGCGAGGCTAAGATTGGATAAAAATAATAAAACAACTCTTTCTAACCAAACTATTACTAAGGACAATATCGTCCAGTTATTGCACACTGGAGCACATAATTATCAAGCATCACAAAATATGGAACAAACAATTGCTCTTTCAATAATCATTGGAGCTATACTTACTATTTCTCATGGAAAAGCATAATAATATGAGTATTCATTATTCACCTTTAAGATATCCTGGTGGTAAAAATTGTATTTTCGCTTTTATTTCAAATATATTCTATGAAAATGATTTAATTGGTATAAGCTATGCCGAACCTTATGCAGGTGGAGCAGGATTAGCATTGAGGTTATTATTTGAAGGCTATGTCGATCATGTTTATATTAATGATTTCGACAAATCTATATATGCGTTTTGGGAAAGTATTATAAACAGAACGGACGAATTTTGTGGTTGGATTGAAACTGTGGACGTTACTATTGACAATTGGCATAAATATAAAAATATTCAAAGAAGTCAAAACAGTGAAAGTAGTTTGGAGCTTGCCAAATCAACCTTTTTCTTGAATAGGACCAACATTTCTGGAGTGATAAAAGGTGGTGTTATTGGAGGCCAAAAACAATGTGGGAAATATAAAATTAATGCAAGATTTAATAAGAAGGACTTAATAAACAGGATTATCAAAGTTGCATCTCTTAAATCCCATATCTCAGTAACAAATCTTGATGGACTTTCATTTATAGCGAAATTAAATAAAAAGAAAGACGATGTGTTTATTTACTTGGATCCTCCTTATTATCAAAAAGGAGCTGAACTTTATATGAACTACTATTCAAAAGAAGATCATATAAGGCTTTCAAAATATGTAAACAAGATGAAACAGAAATGGATGGTTTCGTATGATAATCACGATTTTATTTTAAATCTATATACAACTCAGAAAAAAGTTATGTATAAGTTGTCGCAAGCTGCGTCAAATAGAATCGGAGATGAAATTCTGATATTTTCAGATGTAATAAACTTTAATAAATCTATTAATTCATTAAAATCACCTGTAATGTTATAGATTGTGCTGGTAAATTTTAAATTACTACAAATAAGCTCATTAAGATATATTTTCTAAGAATAAAAATATATAATGTAATTATTTGAAAAAATTAAATATTATTTGTATATTTCAATTCCATATTTTGGGGCTATAGCTCAGTTGGGAGAGCAGCTGCTTGAAAAGCGGTGGGTCGCGGGTTCAAACCCCGCTAGCTAAAATATTCAATTGTTGAGTCTTTTAGCTAGCGGTAGGTAGAAATATTATTTGGTAAATTAATATTTAATAATCAGTTCTGCTTGTCACAAAAAGAAATAACTTAAGATTTTTTCGATTGCCTTGATTATCCTTAACATTTGAATTCGCTTTCAAATGAGTATCGGATATATTTATTCTATCATAAATGGAAAATTAACTGGGTGCTTCATCATTTGTAATTTCTTGTTTGTTCATCGCTATGCGTTTATTCGTATGGTATACTTTATGCATTTAATTTAATAAATCAATTAACAATAAAGAAGTTCTTTGATGTTTCGTCTGTTAAGTTTGAGGCAATAGTGTGCGTATCTTCTTCGGATCCGAGCAAGTCTTTCAGTGTCATTTTGCTCAATACGCCATCCAGCAAATTTTGCACAGTCTTCCAGAGCGACCTTATAGAACAGTCTATCGAGTTGGTGCATATCTGTGGGGCCCCTTTATGGTCCTCACAGAAGCCTGCTTCAAATAATCTGCCGCCTAATGCAGCTAAAACTTCACTTACTATTATTTCTTCAGGTGCTTTTGAAAGCTTATACCCCCCAACATTTCCTCGGGCGCTTTCTATAAATCCGCCGATCCTTAATACCCTTAGTATTTTGGCAACATTAGCAGCAGACAGTCCTTCAAGCTGACTAATTTGGGGAATTGTTAAACCATTAACATTTGCTTTCCCTATCCTAAGCAGGCATCTTAATCCGTATTCTTCTTGTGTGCTGAATTTCATATTAATTTATTTTATTTGTTGAACAAGGGAATGGTAGAACCGCATTGCTTAGCGTATTCAATTTGTGCAAATTGTTCAGGTGAAACTGATGGTCCCTGCTTGGTGCAAAGTTCTTCAAAAGTCTGTATAAGCTCTTCTGCAATATACTCAGCGCTGTTGCCTTCAATATCCAGCCTTGGCATAAAGAAAACCAACTCACCTGCGTTAAAAATAGCAATGCATGGAGACGAAGGGGGAAAGTTTTTAATATATTTTGACCTTACAGTCTCAACAGCTTCTTTTTCCTGACCGGCAAAAACCGTATAAAGATTGTCTGGAATTTTATTATGCTGTAATGCCAAAGAAACACCGGGTCTTGCACTTCCCGCTGCACAGCCGCAGACCGAATTTATAAAAACCAGTGAGGTTTTGTCTTCTTTTTCAGACAAGGCATTATCTACATCTTCTGAAGTAAACAGTTCAGTAAAGCCTACTGCAATTAGTTCATCTCTGTAGGGTTGAACTGAATCTTGATCGTACATTGGAGCTTTTGAGAGTATATTTAACATTATCTGATCCTTTTCATTTAATCTTAGTGTAGTTGTTTTAAAAAATTCTAAAGAAATCCTAAATCCAATTTGGCTGCATCACTCATCATATCCTTGTCCCACGGGGGAGACCAGACCAAAGTAATCCTTACACTTTTAACCCCTGGCACCGTAGCTACTTTTTTTTCAACTTCAGGTGGCAGAGAGCCGGCAACAGGGCATGCCGGGGAAGTAAGTGTCATCATAATTTCAACGTCTGCATTGCTATCTATCTTAATCGCATAGATTAGTCCTAATTCAAAAATATCAACCGGAATTTCAGGATCATAGCACGATTTTAATGCAGTAATAATTTTTTCTTCAAGTTCCTGCTTATTAAGAGCTTTTTCCGGGGTTTTTACTGATTCTTCCATCTTATTATCTTTATTCTTCTGTTGAAACCACATTTTTATCCTCATTCAAAGCCGAGTTTAATGTATGCCATGCTAAGCTGGCGCATTTAACGCGGGCGGGGAACTCTTTTACTCCTTCAAGAACTGCCAGCTTACCTAACTTTTCAATCTCTTCTGCTGATATATCATGTCCCGTCACCAAGTCATGAAATTTGTTGAAAATTTCTTTTGCCTCTTCTTCAGATTTTCCTTTTAGCATTGAGCTCATTAAAGAGGCCGATGCCTTTGAAATTGCACAACCTGAACCCTGAAATGATAAATCCGTAATAATATTATTTTCAACCTTAACATAAATATCAATTCTGTCTCCGCACAAAGGATTATATCCCTCAGCAAAATGATCAGGATGTTCAATTTTCCTAAAATTTCTTGGACTCTTATTGTGGTCCAGTATTACTTGTTGATATAACTCTCTTAACTCAGAATCCATTATTTGAAAACCTCTATAATTTTAATCAAACTTTTAACCAAAATGTCAATTTCGGCTTTTGTGTTATAAACTGCAAAGGAAACTCTTGAAGTTGCGGGGATGCCGTATCTATCCATTACCGGTTGAGTGCAATGGTGTCCGGTTCTTAACGCTATCCCTTCAAAATCTATAAAAGTACCCACATCATGCGGATGAATATTTTCAAAGATGAAGGAAATAGCTCCCGCCTTCTCTTTTGCATTCCCAATAATCTGCAACCCCGGAACAGTTTGTAAAGCTTTGGTTGCATATTCCATCAGCCCGCTTTCGTATTCGTGAATAGCATTTATCCCGATGTTATTTATATAATCAATCGCTGCGCCTAAACCAATTACGCCTTCAATATTAGGCGTTCCGGCTTCAAACTTATAGGGCAGCTCATTAAAAGTAGTTTTTTCAAAAGTAACTTTTGAAATCATATCACCGCCGCCTTGGTAGGGGGGCATTGCTTTTAGGTATTTTTCCTTACCATACAGAACACCAATACCGGTAGGACCGTACATCTTATGGCCGCTTAAAGCCAGGAAGTCACAATCCAAATCCTGTACATCTACCGGAATGTGGTTTACTGCCTGAGCAGCATCTATCAAAACGGGAACATTATGTTTATGTGCAATGCTAATAAGTTCCTTAACTGGGTTAACGGTTCCAAGTGAATTAGAAACATATACAAGAGAAAGGAACTTTGTCCTTTCAGTAAACATAGCTTCAAAATTATCCATTACAAGATTACCATCATCATCTATCGGAATAACTTTAATGTTAATATTCTTGTAAGTCTTAAGCAATTGCCAGGGAACAATGTTTGAATGATGCTCCATTGCGGAAATAATTACTTCGTCACCGTCAGTAAAGAATTTCATTCCATAAGAATGTGCAACAAGATTTATTGATTCTGTTGTACCTCTGGTAAAGATAATTTCCTTAGTAGAAGGGGCATTTATAAATTCTTTAATCTTAGTCCGTGCCTTTTCATAAGCATCAGTTGAAATCTGACTTAAGTAATGAACTCCTCTGTGAATATTAGAATTCATATTTGTGTAATAGTTGTCTATTGTATCTATTACCGACCTTGGCTTTTGTGTAGTGGCTGCATTATCAAAATAGATTAATGGTTTGCCGTGAACTGTTGTATTTAGAATAGCGAAGTCTTCCCTGATACAGTCAATATCCAAGCCCTTGGAATTATTTATGTTAGTTGTAGTATGCACGTTTTTATGGGTTAAATTTTTTGTCTAATATTTCTTCTAAATAGTCTTTTATAGCAGTGATTTTTAACTCCTTAAATACATCACTGGCAAAAGCGTGAATTAAAAGTGATTTGGCTGTTTCTTTGCCAATTCCTCTTGCTCTTAAAAAGAACAATGCCTCTTCGTCCAACTGCCCGATAGTTGCCCCGTGTGAGCATTTTACATCATCAGCAAATATTTCCAACTGAGGTTTAGTGTTTACTAATGCTTCATTAGACAGAATGATATTGTTATTCTCCTGAAAAGCATTTGTTTTTTGAGCATCAGGGCGGACAAATACTTTACCGTTGAAAACTGCTCTGCTTTTTCCGTCCAAAATACCTTTAAAGTGCTCAGAACTATTACATAGAGGTACTGCATGGTCAATTACTGTATGTGCATCAAAAAGCTGCTCTCCATCTGTAAGATATAAACCATTTAAAGAAGCATAACCGCCTTCACCTCTAAATTTAACGTTAATGTTATTTCTTGCAATTTTACCGCCAAGTGAAACTAAATGAGAAGAAAAACTCGCATCTTTTTCTACATCAATATTAGTATTAGACATATGGAAAGAAGAGGAACTTTCTTCCTGAAGTCTTGTGTACCTGACGATTGAATTCTCAGCTAAATGGAAATTTGTTAATGCATTAGTAAAATATTCGTCATTATTAACGCTTATAAAATGCTCGATAATATGTATTTGAGAGTTCTTTCCTGCAAGGAAATAACTTCTCGGCTGGATTAGATACTTCTCATTTCCTGAATCAGCTATATTCAAAATATAGATAGGGGCTTCTGGTGTAAAATTTCTGGGGACTGAAAGGAATATTCCTTCATTAGCGAAAGCAGTGTTCAGCTCGGAAAAAATGTTTTTGTTCTCAGTAAATCTAAAAAAATCTTTAGTTTTAAGAGCTCCGTCTTCAGCATATAAATCAGATATTTTTAATAGGCTTATTTGCTTGGGAAGCGCTTCGACCTTAGATAATTCCTCCGAATATATACCATTTACAAAAACCAAAATCGGACAATCTAATTTACTATAAATAGAAGAGTTAACTGCTTTCTTATCAAGTTTCTTATATGCAATTGACGGATTGAAGGTCCCTTTGAAAATAGGAGCTAAGTTAGTAAATCTCCAGTCTTCATCGTGAGTAGTTGGCACATTCATCTGACTAAAATTAGCCAGAGCATCCAGTCTTATTTTATGCAAAGCAGAATTCTTTTCACCATTTAAAGAACTTTCAAATTCCTTAAATTTATTCACTAATGCATTTTTATATTCCAAATTCTGATCCATTATATTTTTCTTTATAATTTCTAAATTTCTTATTTCCTATTTTCCCTCTCCTTTGGAGAGGGAACTAAAGGGTGAGGTTTTTTAATAACTCTCAAACCCTGTGCATTCACCTACCTAAAATCAACCAATAAACCAAATCTGACCCTACACAAAACCAAACGCTCATTGCTTTTTCCCTCTCCTTTGGAGAGGGAACTAAAGGGTGAGGTTTTTTTTAATAACTCTCAAACCCTGTGCATTCACCTACCTAAAATCAACCAGCAAACCAAATCTGACCCTACACAAAACCTAACTCTCATTGCTCTTTCCCTCTCCTTAGGAGAGGGAATAAAAGGGTGAGGTTCCTAACACTCTTAACTCATTGCAATCAACCAATAATCCAATCTGTTCCTATACAAAACCAAACTCTCATTGTCTTTTTCCCTCTCCTTAGGAGAGGGAATAAAAGGGTGAGGTTCCTAACACTCTTAACTAATCGAAATCAACCAGTAAACCAAATCTGATCCTACACAAAACCTAACTCTCATTGTCTTTTTCCCTCTCCTTTGGAGAGGGAATAAAAGGGTGAGGTTGTGTTTCCTGCCTGTTAGTTTTTAATCCAGTCATAGCCCTTTTCTTCAAGCTCTAATGCCAGTTCTTTAAGTCCGGATTTAACAATTCTACCGTTATAAAGTACGTGAACAAAATCCGGAATGATATAATCCAGAAGCCTCTGATAATGAGTAACAACTATAGTAGCATTCTGCGGATTCTTTAACTTATTTACACCACCGGCAACAATACGGAGTGCATCAATATCCAAACCTGAATCAGTCTCATCCAGAATTGCTAACTTGGGTTCAAGCATTGCCATCTGGAAAATTTCATTACGCTTCTTTTCTCCACCGGAGAATCCTTCGTTAACAGAACGGCTGACCAGTGATTGGTCAAGCTCAACAACTTTCATTTTCTCTTTCATAAGAGTAAGGAACTCCATGGCATCTAACGCCTCTAATCCATTATACTTACGTATTTCATTTAAAGCAGTTTTCAGAAGGTTAGTATTGCTTACGCCGGGCAATTCTATGGGGTATTGAAACGCTAAGAAGATGCCCGCCCTTGCTCTTTCTTCCGGGGAAAGTTCAAGTAAATTCCTGCCGAAATAAGTAACTTCACCACTTGTTATTTCATAATCCTGTTTACCTGCCAGCACCTGTGCAAGTGTACTTTTCCCGGAACCATTTGGCCCCATAATAGCATGAACTTCGCCGGCCTTAACAGAAAGGTTTATTCCTTTTAATATTTCTTTGCCTTCAACTTTAACAAATAGATCTTTAATCTCTAACATTTTATTCCTTTAAAAGAAAAATAATAAGTTCTTAATTTATAATGACTAACCTACGCTGCCTTCAAGAGATACTGAAAGTAATTTCTGTGCTTCTACCGCAAATTCCATTGGCAGTTCTTTGAATACTTCTTTGCAATATCCATTGACAATCAGGTTAATAGCATCTTCAGTTGCAATACCTCTCTGGTTTAGATAAAATAACTGATCCTCACCAATTTTTGAAGTAGTTGCCTCGTGTTCTACTTGGGCGGAAGGATTATTAATTTCCAGATATGGAAAAGTATGCGCTCCGCATTTATCACCGATTAACAAAGAATCGCACTGTGAGTAATTGCGGGCTCCTTCGGCTCTTTTGCTTACCTTTACAAGGCCTCTGTAACTGTTGCTGCTTTTACCTGCCGATATGCCTTTTGAAACTATTGTACTGTGGGTATTTTTTCCTAAATGTATCATCTTTGTTCCGGTATCTGCCTGCTGGTAGTTGTTTGTAACGGCTACAGAATAAAACTCGCCGACTGAATTATCACCCTGCAAAATACAGCCAGGGTATTTCCATGTAATGGCAGAACCGGTTTCTACCTGAGTCCAGGAGATTTTGGAATTTATTCCCTTACAAATACCTCGTTTGGTAACAAAATTATAAATACCGCCTTTACCTTCTTTATCACCTGCATACCAGTTTTGTACTGTAGAATATTTAATCTGCGCATTATCCAATGCAATAAGCTCAACAATTGCTGCGTGCAGTTGATTTTCATCTCTCTGGGGGGCAGTACAACCCTCAAGGTAGCTTACATATGCGCCTTCATCTGCAATAATAAGAGTACGTTCAAACTGGCCTGTACTGGCGGCGTTTATTCTGAAATAAGTCGAAAGCTCCATGGGGCAGCGGACTCCTTTAGGGATATACACAAAAGAGCCGTCGCTGAAAACAGCGGAATTTAACGCGGCAAAAAAGTTATCAGTTGAAGGAACTACTGTGCCTAAATATTTTTTAACTAAATCAGGATGATTTATGACTGCTTCTGAAAATGGGCAAAATATAATTCCAAGTTCGGAAAGTTTTTCTTTGAAGGTAGTGGCAACAGAAACACTGTCAAACACAGCATCAACAGCAACGTTTGAAAGTCTTTTTTGTTCATCAAGTGAAATGCCGAGCTTAGAGAATGTATTTAATAATTCAGGATCAACTTCATCCAAACTTTTCAACTCTTTTTTCTTTTTCGGGGCGGAGTAGTAAATAATGTCCTGATAATCAATCTTATTATAGTGAACATTAGCCCAGGTTGGTTCTTCCATAGTAAGCCAGTGCTTGTAGGCTTTCAGACGCCACTCAAGCATAAATTCAGGTTCATTTTTTCTTTTGGACAGAGCTTTTATAACTTCTTCATTCAATCCTTTGGCAAATGTATCTGAATCAATATCTGTTACAAAACCGTATTTATACTCTTTATTAGTAAGTTCTTCTATTGATGAAACTTCGGTGCTCATATTATTTCCTTAAATACTTTGCTGTTAAGCAATTATCATTTTCATAGGTAAAATTATACAATCTATACAAAAAAGTCAAGATTGAAACGTCATTATCTTCACAAAAAAGTCAAGATTGTGTCTTAATATCACATATCTATCATTATTGTGTAGCGTGTTGCTTATTGCTTAGGTGGACTATGATGAGTTTGTGTTGTTGGTTATTTTTTTGTCTGATAACAACTTGCTATTTACTTGTCTCTGTGTTTGTGACAGGTTAGTTGGAGGTGCAAGTTAAAATGTCCCTTACTGTTCTTTTGGTACCGTAAAATAAAAAGTGCTGCCAGTTTCTTGCTGACTTTCGGCCCGGATTTTTCCACCATTCTTTTCCACAAATTCTTTGCAAAGCAATAAACCTAAACCGGAACTTAATTCACCGTCAGTGCCAGGCGAACTAACTTTTTCCTCAATCTTAAAAAGATTGTTTACATCTCTTGGGGATAGTCCAACTCCGTTATCATTAACAAAAATTTCCAGCATTTTATCTTCTGTCTCTTTAGCACCAACTATAATATTACCATTTCTTCTTGTAAATTTTACAGCGTTTGATAAAAGATTTCTCAATACGGCGTTTATCATTTTATCATCACCAAAAACATATTGGTTTGAAGGAAAATCATTTAAAATTGTAATTCCCTTTTGGTCGGCTCTTTGCTTAAAAGTGTTGATAATTTGTTCTACTGCTTCTGATAATAAGAAACTATGCGGAGCAAAACTTATTTCACCTTTTTGCATTTGAGCCCATTCAAGTAAATTTTCCAACAGCTTATAAACTGTAGAAGCGGAATCATGCAGCGACTTACTAAACCCCATTAGTTCAGCTTTTGAAATATCTATATTGCCTTCAGCCATCAGTTGAGTTAATCCAATAAATCCCTGGAATGGACTTTTTAAGTCATGGGAAATAATTGAAAAAAATTTATCTTTTGTCTGAATTGCATGATTCAGTTCTTTGGTATTAAGAATTAGCTTTGCATTTTGCTTTTCCAGAACTTCATTTTGCTTATTTATTATTAGTTCCTGCCTAAATTTCTTTAAATTGATTTGCCATAGAATCACAGACAATGCATAACCCATTGTAGCCGCAGAAATTCCATTAGCTGTATTAGAGAGTAGAATATTCGGATTAGATTGTGTTATCGGCTCAATTATTAAAAAAATAATTATGGCTAAGGTATACCAGAATAGAGAATAAAGCGGGCGGATAATTAGAAATAACGGCATTACCAGGCAAGTAATTATAAAAGGATTGATGGCTGTTGTTACTAACTGGTCAATTGTGGCAAGTACTCCTCCAATGAAAAGAGGAAAAAAATATGTAAAATGAGTTGTAAAAAATGAAATATTTTTTGTATACTCATCTTTTTTACATAAATAGTATGACGATATCAACATACAAAGAAGAACAAAAAACAAGGTAGAGTGGGATAAAATTATCCCAATTCTCCATTTTTGTTCTATTGCACTGCCTTTATTGAGATCAAGCAAAAAAAAGAAAATTAATATTAAGAATAAAGGAAGTATAAAGCGAACAGACATATTTAACCTGGTGATATTTCTTTTTTGAAATTCATAAAGCACAGATTCTTTTTCGGCTTCTAATATTCGTATGTTAGTTAAATATTCAGCTATGTTCATACTTGGTCTAATATTTTGACATTTTGATAAATCGTATTTTATAATTCTTTGACATATAGTTGCACTTGTAGGTTATTATCGAAAAATAATTAGTAATTTTTAATTATGAGACAAATTGAGCAAGAATTTTCTTGTTATATTTTACTAATTAAAAATGCATTATATTTGTACTTAAAAAAAGTATCAAAATCCGTAGAAAATTTCAATAATGGTAAAGCAAAAAGCTCCGTATAACAGAACACTTGATATTAGCCCTCAGGAACAAAATCGTTATGAAGATAGATTTATAAAACTGACTAAAAAGGTTAAACTTAAGGAAGTAATTAATAAAACTATCAACCAGGATTTATTTGATGCCCTTGAGTATTTGCCTGAGCAATCAATCGATTTGCTCTTTGTTGATCCGCCTTATAATCTCTCAAAAAATTTTAACGGCAGCAAATTCGGCAAGACTTCTATTGATGAGTATTGTGAATATATTGATTCGTGGCTTTGTAAAATTATCCCTTTATTAAAAGAAACTTCTTCAATATATATCTGCGGTGATTATCATTCTTCCACATCTATTCACCTTGTCGCAAGAAAATATTTTAATGTACTTAATAGAATAACATGGCAGAGAGAAAAGGGTAGGGGAGCAAAAGAAAATTGGAAAAATTCAACTGAGGACATTTGGTTTTGCTCTATGTCCAGAAATTATAATTTCTATGTTGACAGGGTGAAAGAAAAACGAAAAGTATTGGCTCCCTATAAATTGGATGGTAAGCCTAAAGACTGGGAAGAGACAGAAGACGGTAATTTCCGTTTAACACATCCCTCCAATATATGGACTGATCTTACTATACCTTATTGGTCGATGCCTGAAAATACTGACCATCCAACTCAGAAACCGGAAAAACTTCTTGCTAAAATTATTTTGGCCAGTTCTAATGAAGGCGATGTTATTTTTGATCCGTTCTTAGGTTCAGGTACAACTTCCGTTGTAGCTAAAAAACTAAATAGAAATTATATAGGAGTTGAGCTAAACCCTATATATTGCTGTTTGGCTGAAAAACGTCTCGAAATAGCAGCTAAAGATAAAACTATTCAGGGGTATGAAGATGGGGTTTTCTGGGAAAGAAATACGTTAGCACTTCGGAAAAAAATTGCAAACAAAAAAGACTGACATAAAGCAAAACTAAGTATTTATCAATAAATACTATTCAGTTATCAGACTGAACTCTTTAAATATGAGATTTAGTTCCTCGGCATGGTTATTATAAAGATAAGCATTCATTTTGCGGATGTTTAACATCTTTTGCTCTTCTTCATAAGCTTTTTGTTCCGCCTGGTTAGAAGGCTTTTTGCTATCCGTCCTGAAGATATTCAAATCTTTTGAATCCATTAATGCCTGAATTAAAATATTCTTTATATTTTGGTACTCAACAAGTGAAAATCCGCTCTCCTTAAGTGCTTTTTCAAATTTTACATTATCTAACTCTCTGGGATTATGAGGGTTAGTAAGCATTAACAGAATTAATGGACCTGTTGAGATATTAGTATAATTTAAAAAATGGTAATAACTGGCTTCATTTAATTGTACTTTAATGGAATTATCAGGGGAATAGTATTCGGTTATTTCATCAAACTTATGGTCATTATAAAATTTAGATGCTGAATTTAACAGATAAGAGACTTTCTTATGGTCAGATCTTGTTCTAAGTGTTTCCAGAAAAGTGCTGTCCGGCTTTTTGTCTGCAAAATAAATCTCTTTTGAATATTCACTTGCATCAATACCAAAAGTGAATACTGCCGCCGGTGTGGTTAATTGATGCGTTAGATATTTTGATGCGGCTTCATCATAAATAGCTCCATCCGGTACATCTGCATAACCGGATTTACTTTTTATAAACAGATACGGATCAACAGTGCCGTTTTCGATATTGTTGAGGATATTTCCGAAGTCATTATCAGGGGAATAATTATTGTTTCCTTTTTTAGTTTCGGCCTCGGCGGAAAGTACAGGCATTATTCTCTTAATTATTTCCTCCGAAAGAGGCTTATCATAAATTGTTTGAGAATTTAAACTAATTGTCAGGCAAAATGAAAGTAAATAAAAACGAATTCTATGCATACTTCAAACCAAATAATTATTATGCAAAATACTAAATAAAAGGAACAAATCAACTATTTTTCAAACACAATATCACGCACATGGCCTAAAAATAACCTATTTGAGTTATTGAAACTCATTACTAATAAATATAATTTCCTACTCAAAATCATGATAAACTTATAAAGGCGCATCTATGAAAAAAATACTTTACTTTATAGTTCCTGTTATAATTTTCTTTTTGAGCTCTTGTAATCTTTTGGATAAAAAGGATGATAATAACAGCAATGATCCAAATGTAGTTAAAGGATCTTCCAATATTCCGATCAATCAGGTGGATAATTCAGCGCCAATACTAATTTATTCAGGCGGTAATCCTGTAGATGTTGGCGGGGGAACTGTGAAAGTTAAAAAAGTTGAAAACGATATTACAACATTAACAATAACTGCAGATTTAACTAAAGATGCAAAGCTGGCAAAACTTAACAGCATTATCCCTTCAAGCATGAAGGATAATACAGGAAAAGTTAATACTGATGTCAGATTTAAAATTACCGATGCAGGTATTCAGGATTATGTCCTGAAAGATAAACCGCACACAATTGCTAAATTTGACTGCAAGGTGGGGGATAAATATGAATTTACAAGATCAGACGGTGTAAAAATTACCCGCACGGTAACTGAAAAAACCGACCAGAATGACTTCAGCTATGGACTTATGTATATTAAGACTATTAAAACTGAAGAATCTTCAAGCCCCGGAATTAAAAAAATTGTTTATAGAACCAATCATAAATTTGGACTGGTTTATGTTGAAATGACCTTTGAAGATAATTCTGTTTTATCTACAGTATTATATCCAACATATTCTAATTAGAATATAAAAAATTATCTGTTTATTATCTCAACTTTTAGGAGGTGCTATGAAACTGCGTATCATTTTTTTAGCTGCTGTTTTTACATGTTTTATATGTTCATGTAATCTTCTGGACAAAAAAGACGATAAAAACAACGACCCGAATGTAATTGCCGGCGATTCAAATGTGCCTATCGGTCAGACAGGTAATACGTTTTCGCCTTCAATAAAAGTAGGAAGCAGCTACGTTAACATTGAGTCTGATATTAAGATAACAAAAAATGAGAGCGGGGTTGCTACTATAAAAGTAGTTGCTGATTTAACCAAAGATGCAAAGCTTGCGAAATTAAATAATATTATTCCTGCCGAAATGAAAGATAAAGATGGTAAGTTTAATGCTGAGTTAAAATACAAAATTACTTCTGAAGGAATTCAGGATTACTTCTTTAATAAGGACGGGAAGCCCCAAACTATTGCTAAATTTGATGCTAAGGTGGGGGATAAGTATGAGGCAACTAAGACAAATGGTACTATAATTACAAGAACAGTAACTGAGAGAACCGACAAAGATGATTTTAGTTATGGCTATATGTATATAAAAACTATTGCTGTTGAACAGAATTCTAAAATGGCGGGTGTCTCAAAGGTTAGATTTAGAGTAAACCACAAATTCGGGTTGGTCTTTATTGAATTTGTAATGGAAGATGCAAGTACTGTTAGTATGAGTTTGACACCGGCTACTAATAATTAAATTACAGAGGTTACTATTTTTAAGAAAGATTTATTATTACCGAGGATATTTAAACTATTTGGGTTAGTATTACTTATCCCCGGTATATTATTATATATTGTTCGCTTCCCGATGGGGACTAACGTTAAATCCCTAAATATTAAAGTATTTGCTTTTTATTCTTCATACCTTGAAAGTAAATATTTCATCTGGATGCAGCATAATATAACTCAGGAACTATGCGGCATCTTATTAATAGCTGGCTTCCTTTTTATTGCTTTTTCCAAAGAGAAAAGGGAAAATGAAAAAATTCAGGCTATCCGTATCAGGTCTTTTATCCTGACCGTTTATGTTAACTCTGCATTTATTGTATTATCCTTATTGTTTACTTACGGCATTGCTTTTCTTGAGATGCTGATAATTAACATAGTGCTGGGACTTTTGTTATATATCCTGATATTCAGATTTTATATTTATAAATATCGTAGTTATTTGTCTGATAATTCATATTCCGAAAATATAAGGAAATGAAGTAATTTAATACCATATTCAAGATGCTATCCCACCGATCCGCATTAAGCATACTAAAGCGAATTATATCATTTGGACTAAAATACTTCTTATGGCATTTGTCAATTATTCCCATTAATTCTTTCTTTATTTTTATACTAATAAATTAAGGATTAAATGAAAATTTTAACCATATTCATAATTACTGCAATATCTTTGTTAGGGCAAAATATGCAAAAGGATCCGGTAACTGTAGATTTTGTAAATCTTCAAAAATATATTGGCAAGTGGTATGAAATTGCAAAACTGCCTAACTGGTTTCAGAAGTCTTGCAATAAAGGGACAGTAGCTGAATATTCAATAAATGAAGATGGAAACATCAATGTTAAAAATTCCTGTTATGAAAGTGATAACTCGCTGAATACTGCTAATGGTCTGGCCAAAGTTGTTAATGCCAAAACTAATGCAAAATTAAAAGTTAGTTTTGTTAACATACTTGGGATAAGATTATTCTGGGGGGACTATTGGATATTAGGTCTTGGGCCAAATTATGAATACTCAGTAGTTGGTACGGGAAACAGAAAATATGCATGGATATTAAGCCGTACAAAAGAATTGGACAAAAAGCTGCTGGATGAAGCTATAGGGGTGCTGAAAAAAAATGGTTTTGATGTAAACAAACTTGAATATACTAAACAATAAAAAGGATGCGGATAACAGAATATCCGCATCCAATAAATTTAAAAAGAGGAATGAGTCCCAAACATACTTCCCAAGATAGAAATTAATATACCCATAAACAGGAATGATAGAACTATCCCAATCAACATCCAAATTAAAGCAGCTTTTGCCCAATTTGATTTACTAATAGAAGTGTTACTTCCAAATGCCCAGACAAATAGCATAATTAGCCCAACAACCGGTATCGCAGTTAAAAAGAGAGTTAAAACCCACTGACCGACTGTTTCAGGCATATCTCTTTGCATCCCATATGGCTGCTGATATCCTTGCTGCTGAGGCGGGTAGGGTGGCTGTGGTGGATAATTATTGTCGTATTGATTGTTCATATGACTATTCCTTTTGATTGTGTTAAGTTAAATAGAACTAAGAACTTATATTGTAAAATAGTGAATTATAGAATAAAATAAAAGAAGTAAAAAAAAATATTTTTGAATTTAAATATTTAAGTGTTATTTTTGCATAAATAAATTAAATAACAAACTTTGGAGATTCAATGGACGATTCTGGCGGAGATAAGCGAATTTTATCTAAAACCAATGAATTGATGCAGTATATTAAAGAAGAAGAATCTTTGGGTTTGCCTGCTGAAATGTAAAAACCGACAAGCTGCCTTTCTTAAGACCTTTCTTCTTAATCCTTTTTAAATAAAAAATAATAACATAAGCAATAATTATTAAATGTGCTAAAATAGTACTTCCGTCAGGTTTGTATTATTTCCGCAACAGCTATACTGCCTTATTTAGCTAAATTTTCACTTATCTTTATTGGAAGAACATTGTTCACTTTCAAAAATATTTATTCAAAAACTCATAACGCTCTGAGGTGAAAATGAATATATGGGCAAAATTATTCTACAGATTTAGAAAAATAATCAAAGCCCTAAAGCTTTACTTTATAATTGCCGGACCTGGTCTTATTGTTATGCTTGCCGATAACGATGCGGGTGGTATTACTACTTATGCCGTTACCGGTGCAAAATATAAGTATGAACTGTTATGGTTCATTCTGCTGTTGCTGCCTGTTGCATATTTTGTGCAGGAAATGACTGTGAGACTTGGTGCCGTTACTAAAAAAGGTCATGCAGAATCTATTTTCTATGGTTTCGGTCCTTTTTGGGGATGGTTCTCATTAATTGATTTAATTCTTACAGATTGGCTTACTCTGGTAACAGAGTTTATTGGTATGACTGCAGCTCTTTCAATTTTCCATATCCCGCCCTTTATAACTGTTCTTGTTGTTGCAATTATTATGTTTTTAATGGTTTTACAGGGAAGCTACTGGACCTGGGAGAAGATTGCCTTCTTGTTTTGTGCCTTTAACTTAGTCTATATTCCGGCAGCTTTTATTGTTAATCCTACTGTATCGCAAGTATTAAGCGGTACATTTATACCCTCAATCCCCGGAGGCAAGTTCTCCAATGAGATATTCTTTTTCTTAATGGCTAACATTGGAACAACAATTGCCCCCTGGATGATTTTCTTTCAGCAAAGTGCAGTTGTAGATAAAGGAATGCTTGAAAAAGATATACCCTGGGGTAAAGTGGATACTTTTGTCGGTTCCACATTTACGGTTCTAATTGCAATGTTTTGTATAGTTACAACAGGTACAGCCTTGTTCGGGCACGCAGGCGCAAATGAAATTCAGAGTGCAGCAGATGCCGCACATTATTTCCTTTCTCACGGAAATAATCATTTAGGGACGCTTTTAGCAATAGGTTTATTTGATGCCGGATTCTTGGGCGCCATATGTATTTCTTTAGCAAGTTCTTGGGCCTTTGGTGAGGTCTTTGGATGGGCGCATTCATTGAACTTAAAAATCAAAGAAGCTCCGTGGTTTTATATTACATATATGTTTGCTTTATTAACTGCCGGAGGTGTAGTGCTTATTCCAAATGCCCCGCTTGGGATAATTACTCTGTTTGTGCAGGTGCTTGCAGTTACTTTATTGCCGGCTGCTTTGGTGTTTTTGCTTATCCTTTTAAATGATAAAAAGATTATGGGCAAATATGCCAATACATTAACTCAGAATATTATTAATTTTACTATAGTAGGACTAATTATTATAGTTTCAACACTATATGCAGTTACTACTATTTTCCCACACATATTTTGATGAGGTATGCAAATGTTTAAAAAGTTTTATGAATTTTTTATAAATGGTATTAAAAATATTTTTAACAATACGGCAAAGCAGGTTAACATCATTAACGAAAAATACCGTACTCCTCATACAAGCAGTAAACCGGTTGTAAGAATAGCATTAGTAGTATTAAGGGTCTATTTAATGGCTCTTATCGTTATAATTGTGTATAAATTTATTATCGTTGTTATTACGGGAAAGGCAGAATGATGGAAGTAATTAACGGAAATAAACCAGTCACATTTGAAAAAAATGTTTTCCTAAGTGAAATTTTAGGTGCCAGATTATCTGTTAAGGGTCATGTTGTTGACGGTAAATTAAACGATTTTGTAATTGTAGAAACCGGCAGGCTTCCGGAAGTTACCCATCTCTATATTACAAGAAAGTTCGGACGCCCCCCACTTGTTATACCCTGGACTTTAGTTGCTGATTGGAGCTCAAAAAAAATTGACATAAATAATGGCGACCTGAATAATTATATTAACAATGCTGCAGAAGAAAAAATTCTGCTTAAAGACTATATCCTGGATAAAAAAGTTTTGGATGTGGAAGGAAGGGAAGTAGAAGTTGTTTACGACATAAAACTTGTTGAAGTAAATGGCAGACTGCTTGTCAGTGAGGTTGATCTAAGTAAATATGGACGTTTAAGAAGGGTCGGGTTAAAGGGGTTAGCAAATCTTATTTATAAAAATGAAGATATCAGCGAACAAATTATTTCATGGGCATACATTCAGCCGCTGCCTGAACATATAAGCAGTTTTAAAGGTAATATTAAGTTAAATGTTCTAAAGGAAAAACTTTCAGATATGCACCCTGTTGATTTGGCTGACATCCTTGAGGAATTAGAGCCTGAACAACGTGTTGATATTATTGATAACCTTGAACTTGAACATGCTTCCGATACTTTGGAAGAGATTGATCCTAATGTACAGAGAGACATTGTTATAGCTTTAACTAAAGAGAAGGCCGCCAAGCTTATTAATGATATGACGCCGGCTCAGGCTGCGGATATATTGGCTGTATTGCCGTCCGACGAAAGAGATATTATTGTAAGCATGCTTGATGCTGAAAATCAGGAAAAAGTAAAAGCAAATTTGGAACAACAGGAAGAAAATATTATCAATTTTACAACGTTAAGCTTTTTAACATTTACCCCTAAGCAAACCGTTGGTGAAGCTTTGGAAATATACAGGAAAACTGCAAAGGATAAAGATGTTATTACATACTTGTACGTTCTTGATGAAGAAAGTAAATTAGCGGGAGTTGTGGATATTAAAGAAGTATTGATGGCTGAAGATAATTTCCTTTTGCTTGATATTATGACTGATATAGTTATAACTCTTAATGAAGATGATAACCTTTCTGAAGCAATCGAGATGTTTAAAAGATACGACCTTAGAGCGATTCCGGTTGTTAATGATGAAGACAAAGTGCTTGGTGTCCTTACCAGCAGGGATATGTTAAACCTGAAACACAGGTTTTTAGAGTAATATTTTTTTTGTTTATACAATGCCTCTGTAATTAATAATTGCAGGGGCTTTTTTATATCCTGCTGAAGTTGTAAATTTTAACCAATCATTGTTTTTGTAATGTGCAAGCTGTAAAAATGAAAACATCCCTTTCATATAAAAACGATACTTTGTTGTTATTCCTTTGCTTTCTCTTCGCCTAACTAACCGGAAAAAATCCGATTGAAGATACGGGCTCAAAATAACTGTGATCTCTTATACTCTGATGTGCGTTAATCCATTTGCTTTTATCATAATAATTAATGAAATTAAATACATTGATTTCTGATAAGATAAGTATTCTTCCAGTAGCTATTTCTTAGCATTATACTGAGGTGTCGGCTGCCAAATGTGAAATAAATGTTAATCGGTAACAAGTGATCGGAGATTAAATTGAAAGAGTATTACAGCACAACAAAAAGTAATATTGGCTATTTCATCTTTTTTGCCATTATCTTTTTCTGCTACTACCCGGTTGCGGCTCAGACAAATGAAGACTGCTTATCATGCCATAGTGACAGCTCTTTAACTATGGAAAGAAAGGGAAAGACTGTATCAATTTTTATTAATCAAAATATACTTTTTAAATCAACTCATAAAAAACTTTCCTGTATTTCCTGTCATGTTAATTTTGATGCGGGGAACATCCCGCATAAGGAAAAAATAGAACCGATTGACTGCAAAATGTGCCATAAAGATGCACCGGCCAGGCATACTTTTCATCCTCAGATACTTAAGGCAAAGGGAATAGCAGGCGGAATTGATGTCTCGTGTAAGCAATGCCACGGAACTCATGATGTCGTATCGCCAAGACAGTCCGGTTCAAAATTTAATACTATAAATTTAACGCAGGCTTGCGGGGACTGTCATACAGCAGAAAAAAAAATTTATATTACTTCAGCACATTATAAGGCGTTTATTAATAAAGTTGAAGGGGCCCCGACGTGCTTAACTTGTCATAAGAATCCGATAGTAAGACCATCTGAAAATATGTCGGCAATCGAACTTAAAAAAGTCCAGGAAAAATTATGTTTGTCCTGCCACCAATATAATACAGATATTAGAGATAAATCATCGCCTTCGGCAAATTTTGTAAAATCGTTTGAAATGAGTGTTCACGGTAAAGCAATTACTAACGGTAATGATAAAGCTGCCGGCTGTATTGACTGCCATACACCGCATAATATGAAAAATGGCTCAGATCCTACTTCCTCAGTTAATAGGTTAAATTTACCAAACACATGCGGTAAGTGCCATGGTGTAATTGCAGAAGAATATAAATCAAGCATTCATGGTGTCTCGGTAAGTAAAGGGAATATGGATGCGCCGGTTTGTACTAACTGCCATGGTGAGCATAATATATTAAAGCATAATGATCCAAAATCACCTGTTGCATTTGCAAATCTTTCCCGTCAGGTTTGTTCACCTTGTCACGGTTCAGTAAAATTAAATGAAAAGTATGGGATAGCAACTAATAGAATTGAATCCTACGACGAAAGTTATCATGGACTTGCAGTAAAAGGCGGCTCTCTTTCTGCTGCTAACTGCGCAAGCTGCCACGGAGCGCATGATATTAAACCTTCCAGCGATCCAACTTCAAGAGTTAATAAAAGGAATCTTGCCAAAACATGCGGTAGATGTCATCCCGGTGCAAATCAAAGATTTGCAGAGGGCTTTGTACACTTGAATGTTACATCAAAGACAGAACCGGCTCTGTATTGGATATCAACTTCGTATATAATTCTGATTATAGTAATTATTGGCGGTATGTTTATTCACAATATTGCTGATTTTATTAAAAAATCCAGAAGGAGAATTCTTATTCGGAAAGGCTATATCCATGAGGAACATCTTGGGCATCATCTTTATTTAAGAATGAGTGTAAGTGAAAGAATACAGCATATATCAATGGCGGTAAGTTTTATGGTGCTTGTAATTACCGGCTTTATGTTAAGGTTTCCCGATGCGTGGTGGGTTGTGGGTATTCGTGGATTAAGCCAGAACCTATTTGAAATTAGAAGCGTTATACATCGAACTGCTGCCGTTGCAATGGTAACGTCATGCTTGTATCACTTGGTTTATGTTATTTTCACAAAGCGGGGAAGAAGTCTAATCTATGATCTCTTGCCTCGGTTTAGTGATTTAACTGATGCAATCGCCGTATTCAAGTATAATTTTGGATTTTCTAAAACGAAACCGAAGTTCGGTCGTTTCACATATATAGAGAAAAGCGAATACTGGGCGCTCGTTTGGGGCACTATTGTTATGACATTAACCGGAGTTTTAATGTGGTTCGATAATACTTTTATTGGGCTTTTCTCAAAACTTGGTTATGACATCGCAAGGACTATTCACTATTATGAGGCATGGCTTGCCTTTTTAGCAATAGTAGTCTGGCATTTTTATTTTATAATTTTTAATCCTGATGCTTATCCTATGAATCTGGCTTGGCTTACCGGTACGTTGTCTGAGTCCGAAATGATGGAAGAACATCCTTTGGAATTATTGAAAATTATGGAGGATGAAGAAAAGAGTAAAATTAGTAAACTAACCGTTGATAATGGTAAAAGTGAAAGTACAAAAGATGAAAGTGATGATAAATGATGATGTGAATTATAAGGATTGAATTTTATGAAAAAGAGATTTCCTGACTCGGTTTATAATCCTGTAACTATGGCAGGTGCTGTAATATCTGCTATAAGCTTTGGGCTTATACTTTTCTTGATAATTCTTGATCTTTTTGCAAAAGATCAAAATCCTTATATGGGCATTATTACATTTATTATTCTCCCGTCTGCTTTGGTGTTTGGACTGCTTTTAATTGCATATGGTATTTATAGAGAACATAAAAGGATTAAATCGGGTAAACCCACTGCCGTTCTTCCTGTAATAGATTTAAATAATCCAAAGCATCGCACTGCTTTTCTTTTCTTTGTATGCGGAACAATATTACTGTTAGTATTTACTGCTTTCGGGAGTTTCAAAGCCTATGAATATACCGAATCAGACCAGTTCTGCGGGATGGTTTGCCATAAAGTTATGGAACCGGAATATAATGCATATCAAGGGTCCCCGCACTCCAAAGTTGGCTGTGTAACCTGCCATATAGGGGCGGGAACAGGATGGTTTGTAAAATCAAAACTATCAGGGAGTTATCAGGTGTATTCGGTTTTATTTAACAAATATCCAAGACCTATTCCTACTCCAATTCATAATTTAAGGCCGGCGAGAGAAACATGCGAACAATGCCATTGGACAAAGAAATTTTATAATGAAAAACTCATAACTACCAGTTATTTTTTAAATGATGAGAATAACTCAAAGTGGACAATTAAACTGGCGCTTAAAATTGGAGAAGGTAATCCGGAAACAGGATTGACATCCGGTATCCATTGGCATGTTAATTTAGAAAATGAAGTCAGATATATTTCATCAGATGATAAAAGGATGGAAATCCCGGTTGTAATAATAAGAGTGAAAGATGGTAAGGACATAATTTATAAAACCACAAAGAATTTACCTTCAAAGGAAGAATTAAGTAAATTGGAAGTCAGGACTATGGATTGTATAGACTGCCATAATCATCCTGCTCATATTTACAATCCTTCATCTGTATCCCTTAATAACTACATGTCAATCGGCTTGATTAAAAAAGAGCTTCCTTATATAAAAAGTATCAGTCTCCAGGCTTTGGACAAAACATATAAAAGCAAGCAAGAGGGTTTGGAAGGGATAAAAGCTTTAGTGGAAGATTTCTACAGGACTAATTATCCTGATGTATATAAAAATCAACGGAATGGCATAGCAGAGGCAGTAGAACAGCTTAAGCATATTTATGAACGGAATTATTTCCCGGAGATGGGCGTCAGTTGGAAGAAATACCCTATGCAAGTCGGGCATATGTTTGCCCCGGGGTGCTTCAGGTGCCATGACGGTCTTCATAAAAGCTCTGATGGGAAGGTGATTTCTAAAGATTGTAACTTGTGCCATACTATTATTTCTCAGCAATATGAAAATGAAACTCCGATATATTCGGCAACCGGCTTGGAATATAAACACCCGGTTGAAATAGGGAAGGCTTTAGCAGAAATGAACTGTAGCGATTGCCACACAAAAAATTAGTTCGCTATTCATTTGTATATATGTACAGTTCAGAATTATTAAGATATCACAATTATATGAGTAATAATATATTAACTTTAATTTAATAAAACGTTTAAGGATTTAGGTTATGAAAAAATTACTGTTGCTTGCTATAATATCTTTATTTACATTTACAATTAATGCACAGGGACTTGATGGATTTGGTATAAAATTAGGTCTGGGTTTAACGAATAATTCATGGAAAGTCAGCCCTCCATATATAAGTCTGGATTCAAAGGATCGTTCTTCAATTACAATTCGTGCATTTGTTGATGTTTCGCTTATTCCGATTATTCAAATAGAAGGGGAACTTGGCTATTCCGGGAAAGGTGCAAATTCTGTTTTGCCAACAACAACCGGCTCAACTTCCAATACTGCGACATTTACAAATAAATTAAATTATATAACTCTTGCCGCTTTAGGCAAATTAAATTTTGGTACCACCCCTATTATACCTTATATTATTGCAGGACCTGAGTGGAATTATTTGGTCAGCAAAAAATTAGATCTCGGGACAGGTGATATTTCAGGCAATTTCAAAAATAGCACACTAAGTATAACTTTTGGCGCTGGGGTGGAGTTTAAACTCCTGGTTATAAGCGTGTTGGCTGAGTACAGATATTCTACCGAAGTGACAGATAGCTACAAATCTGCATTACTATCCATTAAAAACTATTCACATTCGTTCTTAGTTGGCGTAAAATTATGAGAATAAAATAAATTGTTTTTTAATAATTTATATGCTTGTATTATCGCCATAGTAATTATGAAAGGAATTACAACTGCAGAAAGGATATTATAAGAAAGTACCTCACTGAATCTGCCATGGAAGAATTCAATAAAAGAATGGGTCATCCCGCAGCCGGGGCATCTGTATCCTGTTACTATTCTAAAAAGACATATTACAGGCGCATGATGTATTGAACTTTCAGGAATTAATGCTGAGGCGATTATAATTATAACCGCCCAGCTATTTTGTACAATTCCATAAATCCTGTTGTATATTCTACCTGCCATAAGGAGGCTGATTAGAATTTGGATTGTTGTAAGGAGTAAAGTTTACCATCTGCATTGTTTCATATGCAACTTTAACATTTGCCTGATTAACAATTTTATTCATATTAAATAAATCCACAATAGTTCCAATCAAGCAAAATCCACCGGTCAATAAATAAGCTACTCCCATCCCAATATCTCCGCAATAAAAGCGATGAATACCGCTGATGCCAATAAATGATATTACTGCAAGCAGAAGACAGGTATCTTTTTGCTTTTTCTGACTCATGTACTGAAATTGGAACTGCTGAAATTTTTGTTCATTGTTCAATTGTTCCTGTGCCCACTGAAAAATGTACTGATCGATATAGGGAACATTGGAAAGCGCCAAAGAATTCAAATCAATCGTAGCCATTTTTATCTCCTGTTACTTTATAACTATATTTTTAATAATGATGTCTCAAAGTAAATAAAAAAAACAAAATATGGAAACTATTTGGTCGAATATTTTCTAAAAGAAGCGATTTGTTTTTTCGCAAATATATATAGTATCGGTTCAGAAAAACTTAAAATATAAGTTGCGTGGAAAGTTTATTGAAAAATAAATAATATGAGGAAGGAAAATAATAAATAAATTTATTCTCAAAAGTAAAAAATTGTTTTCAATTACGGGAAAGTTTCAACACTTTTTCTTTAATAATTAAGAGAAATAGCTTAAAAATGTTAAAATAATTAAATATCTATATGATTCCTATCTGATATGATTAATGGCACGGATATAGTTTAGTAAGTTATCCAATAATTGATTTGTGTTATTTTATATAAATGTTAAAAAGTAAGAACATATTATTTTTCAGTCCCGATTTCAGCTTGTGCTATAGCCTGCTAATGTATTTGCAGGATAGGTATCATGTTACAACTACTACGGATATTGATGTGCTTAAAGCTATTGTGCATCAGGGGTTTGATTTAATACTTATTGATGCTGAACCTTCCAGAGAAATTGAACAGCTTTGCCAAGTTGCATATAATCGCTTTCATATTCCGGTTATACTCACATACGTGTTCAAAAATCAGCTTGAAGGAATAGATGCAACTATCAGAAAAGTTGTGTCTTCAATTTTTTATAAACCATATGATCTGACTGAAGTATATAATAAATTAAATTCACTTGTCTGATTCCGGCCCCCTTCAAAGATATTTCACTTCTTTTTTGCGAATTCCATTTCATGTAATCCAATATTTTTGTATTTATGATTGTGACGCAAATAAAATTATTTTTTGAAATTGAAAATAAAATTCTCATATGTTAGAAATCACACTTGGGCGGTATTGAAAAATTTAACATATATCGCGGTTTCAGTTTGGTACTATCTTTGCAATGATAATGGCAGGTGTAAATGAATGCTTAAAAAATTTATATTAGCATTCTCGTTTTTATAAATAATTTTAGGAAATGTATAAATGAAACAGGCTATTTTGTATATTGCACTAGTTCTTACAGTAGTTGGTTTATATGGTTTTGCGTTTTCAATGAATGCTGGCGGTGAAGGTAAAAAGCTTTTTGAAGACAAAAAATGTGGAGTTTGCCACTCTGTTAACAGTGCAGGCATATCTTCAAAGTCTAAAACAGCGGTTGACCTATCATCAGCTGGTGTTAAAAACAATGCTCAATTTATTGTTAAATACCTTAATAAACAAGAAAAAATTAATGGTAAAGAACACAAAATAGCATTCAAAGGTACTGAGCAGGAAGCAAAAGAGTTAGCTTCATTTTTAGCTGCACAGAAAAAGAAATAGATACTGTAGAAAAATTTGACATTTATGGCATTTAAACACTCTTCCTTAATGTCTGCAAATATCAGAACTATATTATTTAGTTTCTTAACTGTTTATTTATTCAACAGTGGCTTTCATACTGTCTTTGCGCAAACTAAAGAGGATTGTTTAAATTGCCATAGTGACAGTACGATGACGATGGAAAAAAGCGGTAAGCAGGTTTCCATTTTCGTAAATAGTAAAGTATTGGATTCGTCGGTTCATGGAAAACTGAATTGCACGAAATGCCATACCGGCTTTGACATGATGGCTGTCCCTCATAAGGAAAAAATAATCCCGATTGATTGTAAAAGTTGTCATAAGGATGCTGAGAAGAAACATTCTTTCCATCCACAATTTATGAGTATAAAAACTGACCGTGCAGATGTATCTTGTAAAAATTGTCACGGTACGCATAATGTCAGTTCTCCAAAAAGCAAGGCTTCTAACTATAATGTTTCAAATCTTTCTGAGTCCTGTGGAAAATGTCATTCACTGGAGTCGGCAAGGTTTCAGACGTCAGCTCATAATAGGGCTTTGAAAAATGGAGTTAAGGATGCACCTAACTGTATTACTTGCCATAAAACACCAGTGGCACCTAAAGCAGGCCGTAATACTTTAGATGTAAAACGGGCACAAATTGCGTTATGTACTTCGTGCCATATCGATAATCCGAATACTCAAAAAGGAATTGCATCGGTAACTTTTGTTCGCTCGTATGAAAAAAGTGTTCACGGTAATGCTTTAAAAAATGGTAATGTAAATGCACCCACTTGTGTGGACTGTCATGATCCGCACAATAGCGAAGCAGGGAGCAATCCTAAGTCTTCAACATTTAAAGCAAATATTGTAAACACATGCGGCAAATGCCATAAAGAAATAGCAGCTCAATATAAGAGCAGTATCCATGGCCAATCTTTTGCAAAAGGAAATTTTGATTCTCCGGCTTGTACTGACTGTCATGGAGAACATAATATCTTAGCGGCAAATAATCCAAGCGCTAAGGTGAATTTTAAGAATGTAGCATCTCAGGTTTGTTCACCTTGTCATTCTTCCGTAAGGTTGACTGAAAAATATGGGATGAATTCTGACAGGATAAAGACCTTTAAGGAAAGTTATCATGGTTTGGCACTTGATGGCGGATCTACTACGGTGGCTAATTGCGCAAGCTGCCATGGTGTCCATAATATAAAGACTTCAAGTGATCCGGCTTCTACAATAAATAAAAACAATATTGCAAAGACTTGTGGATCTTGTCATCCCGGGGCTAACAGAAGGTTTGCTGAAGGTAAAATTCATGTAAGTACTTCGGATCCAACAGATCCTATACTATACTGGATTTCTAACTCATATATCATTTTGATATTTATGACTATCGGCACAATGTTTTTTCATAATGCCTTAGATTTTTACAGGAAGTCCAGAATAAAATACCTTAAGAAGAGAGGTATAATAAAACCCGAAATACATGGGCACTCTCTTTACTTACGGATGTCGTTTTTTGAAAGAATACAGCATGCTGCTTTGTTTACAAGTTTTTTTACACTTGTAATAACAGGATTTATGTTAAGATTTCCGAATGCCTGGTGGGTAAGTGACTTAAGAGCAATTATTCCCAATGCATTTATAATAAGAAGTAATCTTCACAGAATTGCTGCTGTTGTAATGGTCACTACATCCTTAATGCATATTATATATCTTGCAGTAAGTGTTAGAGGCCGTAAGTTGTTCTTTGATCTCATTCCAAAGTTACAGGATATGAAGGATGCTATAGGCATGTTCAAGTATAATATTGGAATTTCAAAAGTCAAACCTAAATTGGACAGATTCAGTTATATTGAGAAGGCTGAATATTGGGCGCTAATTTGGGGTACAGTTGTGATGACTATTACCGGCTTGATGATGTGGTTTGAAAATGTTTTTATAGGTTCAAATTCCAAATTAGGTTGGGATATTGCCAGGACCATTCATTATTATGAAGCCTGGCTGGCGTTCCTTTCGATCCTTGTATGGCATTTTTATTTTGTAATGCTTAATCCGGAAGTATTTCCTTTGAGCATGGCTTGGTTAAAGGGTACTATTTCTGAGGAAGAGATGGCTGAAGAACACCCATTGGAACTTGAGAGAGTTATAAGAGTACAACATAAAGAAAATTTTGCGGAGTCCGATTCAACTGATGTTGAATTGATCGATTCCGAACAGAGCCCCCCTCGATAAATAAATAAGTAGATGCAAGTTAGCCTGAGTTCCCTCAGGCTTTCTTGTTTTAAACCTAAACTTCACAATAAAAATAAATTCATATAGTTTTATTCCTGTTTATCATTCAATATCTATTGAATTCACAAACAATAATCCTTATTTTCAAAGAAACAATTTCAGAGTTTTCCTAACATAATAAATGCCGTCACTCGTAAAAAATAAAAAAGACATACTTCTGCTTTTTATACTTATCTTTTCAAGTATTAGTTTTGCTCAGCATAGCAGGGCTTGGTATCGGGTGGATAGTTTAACTAGTTTTATTGCCAATAACAGCTTTAAAGAAGAAAATGACCTTGTAAAAATGGACATATTGTGGCAAAAATCTCTGGAACTGAATGATCATGACAATTCAGAGGCACTCTTTGATCTTATATTTGCCTGCATTCCTTATAAAAACATACATTTGCGCGTACCTGTAACCGGAGGCATTTTAACCTATAATATTCTATCTTCTAATGATTCAATCTTCAATTTAAAAAACAAAAATCTCCCCAAATATCTTTTTTTTGATTCAGAACGGACTGACTATGGAGATAAAGATAAACCGGCTCATTTTTTTGGTACTGCCTTTTTAGCGTATAATGAGAATTTTTTTGATTTAAGCAATACATTTGGTTATTTTGTAGAGGCTTTTGAAGAAAGGTTTGAACTTCAGAATAAAATAGATGCCAGAGATCTGAGGGCTAATTTCTATGGATCACTTTTTGGCAAAGCTCTAAGAAAAAACAAGAATGCAAAACCTTCAACATTTTTTTTATTACATACTTTAAGTTACATAAGAATTACAATATGAACTCAATATTTATTATAGACGATGAGCAGGCAATCTGCGAAAGCATAAAAATGATTTTGGAATTTGAAGATTATGAAGTATCATATTCTACAAATCCATTACAGGGAATTGAACAAGTACTGAATGGTAATTACTCTGCCTTGCTTCTGGATATTTCCATGCCGGAGATGAACGGCTTTGAAGTGATTAAAAGGATTAAAGAGAAAAATAATGATATTTCCATTATTATTATCTCTGCTCACGGCAGCCTGGATAATGCTATCAGGGCTACAAAATTAGGAGCTTTTGATTTTATTGAAAAACCGATTGACCGCGATAAGCTTTTAATAAGTATAAGAAATGCAGTTGAACAGGCAAACTTATTAATTGAAAATGCTAAAATTAAAAAGCAGCTTACAGGTAATGATAAAATATTAGGTAAAAGTAAAGTAATTCATAATATCTTAACTTTAATTGAAAAAGTGGCTCCGTTAGATACTCGCGTGCTAATCTGCGGAGATAATGGCACCGGCAAAGAGCTTGTGGCCCAGGCAATCCATATGAACAGCAGTCGCAAGGACAAAGCTTTTATTGAGGTTAACTGTGCAGCTATACCTAATGAATTGATAGAATCGGAATTATTCGGACATGAAAAGGGCTCCTTTACCGGGGCGGTTCAACAGAGGATTGGCAAGTTTGAGCTTGCAAATAAAGGTACGTTATTTCTTGATGAAATAGGGGATATGAGTGTTCAGGCGCAGGCAAAAGTGCTAAAAGCAATTGAAGACGGCAAAGTTGAAAGAGTAGGCGGAAGTAAAAAAATTGACGTTGATGTTAGAATTCTTGCAGCAACTAATAAAAATTTAATTGAAGAAATTGCTAAGGGGAATTTTAGAGAAGACCTTTATCACCGGCTTAATGTTATTCCAATAAATATTCCTCCTTTAAAAGAGAGAATTGAAGATATACCCATACTGATTGACCAGTTTACGTCTGATTTGGCAGAGAAATATAAGAGAGTTAAAATTTCCTTTACGGAAGACGCAGTTAAATTTTTGCAGACGCGCAATTATACAGGTAATGTAAGGGAACTGCGTAATATTATCGAGAGAATAGTTATTATTATTGATAAAAAAATTGTCAGTCAAAAAGATATTGAACCTTTGTTTATTTCCGGTAGCAACACCATCGATTATATAATTAATGAGAGTAATTCATTCCAGGAGTTCAAAGAAAAAGCAGAAAAAGCGTATATTATAAAACAGCTTGAAACTAATGAATGGAATATCAGCAAAACAGCAGAAATTCTTGATATTCAAAGAAGTCATTTATATAATAAAATGAAAAAGTACGGAATTGAGAAGGGAGAATAAAATGAGTGAAACAATATTTTCAAAAATAATAAGGAAAGAAATACCTGCAACAATTGTGTTTGAGAATGACAAAGTTTTGGCATTTAATGATATAAATCCCAAAGCGCCTGTTCATGTTTTAATTATTCCAAAACAAGAAATTGCACGTGTAACTGATCTAAAGCCTGCAGAGCATGCAGAAATGCTTTCTGAATTATTCAGTGCTGCAAATAAAATTGCAGAAGAATTGGGTATTGCCAAAGACGGCTTCCGCTTAGTAATTAACTGTGGAAAAAACGCCGGCCAGGAAGTAGAACACCTGCATATACATTTATTAGGCGGCAAGCCTTTGGGCTGGTCTCCGGGATGATAAGAATCGGGTTAAAAGGTTTATAAAGTTAAAAAGTTTGTAAAGTCATAACATAGAAAAGCTTTATGCGGACCAATGGGTAGAGAGACTAAGTAATAAATTATATTTTTGTTTCCTTTACAATTTCACAGGCCGGGAAGCAATTGTCTGGACAAACCAGACTTCATATAATTATTTGCCGCGAAAGGGAACATAGCCGGATGGGGCAATAATTGATTTTCTGAATTTGGCTATTCCTATCCCAAGACGACTTGCAAAGAAAAAGGCTGTTTTATATTAATTAAAACAGCCTTTTCAATATTTATTCATTAAAGAATGTCATGTATGCTTTGTAGGTGTTTTGCAATAGCATAGCGATGGTCATTGGACCAACTCCACCGGGAACAGGGGTAATAAATGAGGCTTTAGGTGCAACTTCATCAAAGTCAACATCTCCTACTACTCTATATCCTTTTTGCTTTGTTGCATCAGGAACTCTGCTTATGCCTACATCAATTACAACCACGCCATCTTTAACCATATCTCCCTTAACATAATTAGGCTGTCCAATTGCTGCTATAAGAATATCTGCCTGCCTTGTGTAGTAGGCTAAATCTTTAGCTGCCGAATGGCATATTGTAACAATTGAATTTGCAAAAGGCTTTTTCTGAAACATCAGGTTGGTAATCGGTTTGCCGACTATATTACTTCTGCCTAATACTACAACATGCTTTCCTTCTGTTTCAATATCATACCGTTTAAGCAACTCCTGTATACCTGCCGGTGTGCAAGAAACAAGCGCTTCTTTACCGAGTACCATATTACCAATGCTTATTGGGTGTAAACCGTCAACATCTTTTTTGTAAGAAATTGCCTCTATTACTTTATGCTCATCAAAATGCTTTGGCAAGGGGAGTTGAACTAAAATACCGTGATAAAAATTATTCTTATTATAAGCCGCAATAAGTTCCAGCAATTCCTGTTCGGAAATGTTTGCGCTTAACCGTTCAATCTTACTCAGCATACCAATTTCTTTGCATGCTTTGCTTTTGCTTTCTACATATATAGTAGAAGCCGGATTATCACCAACAAGTATTGTTACAAGGCCGGGGACTTTTTTTCCTGCTTCAATAAGCTTTTGAACTTTTTCTTTAACCTCATTCTTAATATCCGAAGATATTTTTTTACCGTCAATTATCTGCATAATAATTTATTTTTGGTTTATTAATACTCAATTTGATGGTTGTTCATTAAATAGGCTTTAATGTTATCATCTTTTGTTATTTCTTCATAAAATGGATTAGAATTCTGCCAGCCTGTTTGGCCTGTTTTTCTGTATCTTTCAAGACGCCTGATTGCAATTTCACAGAAAACAGGGTCAATATCGCAGGTGTAGCAAATTCTTTCATTGATCTCGGCGCTTAATAAGGTTGCCCCGGAATGTGCAAAAAAATCAATTACCAGGTCGCCTTTATTACTGCCGGCTTTTATTATTCTATCGCATGACTTCAAAGGTTTTTGAGCAAAACATCCGTTTATATTTTCTTCCATCCGGTAAAATGTCTGCTGGATGTCAATCCACACATTACCCGCTCTGATGTTTTCGGATTTACTCCGCTCCATATTGGAAGTAACCTGATTGCCGACCGTTTTGTAATAACCTTTTAAAACTTTTGGAATATCAGTGTATTCTGCTTCGATATTAAAGATCGGCTTACCTTTTGTATAATAAAGAAGCTCCTGCCTTATGGCCATCCAATTCTTTTGAGTTCCATATCCGCGCTGATTACGCATGGTTATAAAACTTTTAGAACTGAAACCGGAGTTCATCATCATCATCATAAACTGAGGCAATGGCTGAAAATGATTTTTCTGATCAGCCCCAAGCCAAACATATAAAGAACCATTCTCTGCTAATACATCATAGGTGCTTTTAATCCACGCCTTGCAGTTTAAAATAAATTCATCAATTTCAAGCTCATCAAACGCTACAAAATTATACGGCGGGTCATGTACAGCCAAAACAGCTTTTTTATTACCCATAAGGTGGTCTATTTCACCTGATGAATATGAGTTTACACAACCGACTTTATGCCCTGAACTTTTATCTTCCCATATATCACCGGGTTTTAACCGGCAAAAGGGGGTTAACATATTTCTTAATTCGGCATCTAAATCCAGCCTGGGTATTGGAGCTTTAAGCATAGACCCTAAGAAAGAGTTTTGTTAAATTCAGGAAACATGATTTTTTCTATTTCTAAAGCATTTCCTGTATCGGTATCAATTTTTAAGAACACACCGCATAGATGAACATCTTCCTCAGCGGTTTCATATTTTTGAGGTGTCTGATATAAAAATCTATTAAGAGCAGGTGTAACTTTCATACCTATAATACTGTCATAGGGACCGGTCATACCAACTTCTGTAATATATGCTGTCTTATTTTTTAATATTCTCTCATCATTAGTCTGAACATGGGTATGAGTCCCAATAATAGCGCTTACCTTACCGTCCAAATAATAAGCAAGGGCTTCTTTTTCAGCAGTCGCTTCTGCGTGAAAATCTATGATTACAACCTTAGTATCGTTTCCAATTCTGTTAAGAACCCAGTCGGCTGATCTGAAAGGGCAGTCAATAGGGGTCATAAAAGTACGTCCTTGCAGGTTTACTACAGCAACTTTACCTTTTTTCGTATTTGCTATATGGAATCCGTTGCCATAAGCGCCTTTAGGATAATTTAGCGGTCTTAAAACTCTTGGCTCTTCTTTTAAGTAGTCCTGGGACTGATGTTTATCCCATGTGTGGTTGCCGCCTGTAATAACATTAACGCCAATATCAAAGAGGGGACGGCCTTCTTTATCAGTGCAGCCTTTACCGTCAGATGCATTTTCACCATTGACAATAACAAAATCAGCTTTATATTTTTGAATTATACTTGGCAGCCAGGTTTGTACTACGTTCATGCCGGGCTTGCCGACAATATCGCCTATAAATAATATGTTTATTGAGTTCATAATTTCTTTAAAAGTTAAACTTTAATATATGTTTTTTTTGCGTAAAATGAAAAAGAAGAAAGATATCAGTGAATTTTGCCAAGTTAGTAAAGTTAATGACAGGTAGAGAAAAGCTGAGATTCATTCTAACTTATAATTCTGTAGCATTGCATTGTAACAGAATGAGTGAAGTATTAACTAATTCAATCCCAAATTCTCTTTTGTCCTCTTTAATGAGGCTGTCTAAAAATATAGGCGTCACCCTTTGAGAAATCTAAACGGTTGCATTACTTTTATTCATCTCTAATCTTATATTGTAGAGAATATCGGAGCCCTAAATATTCGTAGTCTAAAAATCAACTGCGAAGCTGGAGCTTCGCGTTACATTGAAAAAGGTTACAAAGAGAAAGACATAAATAAATTCACGGTGAAGGAAAGAAATAAATGAAGCGTTAAGAAATAAATTCGGGGCTTAAATCAAGAAATAAAATAGAATAAAAACCTTTTGATACTTGTAAAAAATGAACAGCAAAGACAGCTACTTAATTTATTTTAGCGTAATTTATTTCTTTTCAGTGAATTTATTTAAAGTCTTGAACTTTTGGTTCTTTTCTTTCAAGAGAAAAGAACAAGTAATAGTGTAGCCCGATTGAGTTTAATTACTAATTTATATTGTTTTGGTTATTGAAAAAATTGTCAATTGTTAATTATTCATTGATAATTGAACTACCCGGTGTTATATTGTAATTAAAATTTGAATAGAATAATGGATACTGAAGAAATACTTTACCAATCTTTTGAACATGCCGAGTTTTGTGTTATTGATACTGAAACTACCGGTCTTTCTTCAAAATATAATAATATAATTGAAATTGGCCTGATTAAAATTAAAGATCTCCAGATTGTTGATAGATATGGAACTTTTGTTAATCCGGGCAGACCCATCCCTTATTTTATTACACAGCTTACAGGTATTTCTGATGATGATGTTTATGATGCTCCATTTTTTGACCAGGTTGTTGATGAGTGTATAGATTTTATTGGCGATAGTATCTTAGTTGGTCATAACCTCGCATTTGATATGGGCTTTCTTTCAGCAGAATTATTAAACTGCGGACGTGAAAAAACTGAAAATCTAAATCTTTGCACATTAAGATTAGCCAGGCGGCTTTTACCACAGTTAAAGAAAAAATCTTTAGGGGATGTTTGCAGGCATCTTGGTATTTATAATAAACACGCTCACCGGGCTATTGATGATGCGGAAGTAACTGCTTTAGTGCTTATACGTATGTTAGAAATGCTTAAAGAAAGCCATGATGTCGATGCAATTAACGATTTAATTCATTTCCAATATACACCTTTGGGCAAAATTGAAACTACTTTTACAAAGAAAAAAATGGTTCAAAACCTGCCGGCATTTCCTCATCATCCGGGAGTGTATTGTTTTCTTAACTCTAAGAATAAAATCATTTATATCGGAAAAGCAAAGTCACTTTCAGACCGTCTTCGTTCTTACTTTGGAGCTGCTGCCAGTACAAAAGCTAAAAAAATTGTAAAGCAGGCAGCCAAACTGAAAATTGAACTTACAAATTCCGAATTAACTGCATTATTATATGAAGCAGAATCCATAAAAGCTGTTGATCCCAAAATGAATGTCATGCTTAAGAGATACGGTTCCAAGTATTTCTTAAGGATAAACAGGACGGAGGACTTTCCTACAATTGAACTAAGCAACAAATTTGATTTTGACGGAAATGATTATTTCGGTTTATTTATATCCCGCAGAAAAGCAGAAGCTGTTTTGGAAATTATCCTTAAAGTATTTTTAATAAGGGAGTGTACGCAGAAGGAGTTTAAAAAGAAACGCGGCTGCATGCTTAGTGAAATTGACCGCTGTACCGGCCCATGTACTACTGATGACAAGGAATTGTATTTTGAAGAACTGAACAGAGTTTATGATTTTATATACGGACATAACCAATTTGCTTTAGACCGCCTGTTAAAAAAAATGAAGGACTACTCCGATAAAATGCAGTACGAAAAAGCAGGTGAAATGAAAGAAGTAATTGAACTGATTCTGGCTCAGATTACAAAATCCGCTTTACTTTCAGAGCCGATTAACAGTGCTAATGTACTTATGGAAATTGACGAAGGATTTGGTAAAGATTATATTTTACTGATGCAGGGGAAAATATTTCTCAGAACTAAAGACGAAGATTATGATTTTCAGTCTGTTATATCGGATTATTTTGAAGGCACTATTAATATAGATATCCTGCCCGATAATGAGGACCTTGAAAAGATGAAGATAGCCCTTAACTGGATTATAAAAAACCGCAATAAAGTAAAAATCTTTTATCTTAAAGAGTTTAAGAGTATTGAGCAGCTAAGCAGGGCTGTGAACTTTTCTAAAGACAAGCTAAAAAAAGAAAGCAAGTTTTTTAATTTATCTGAGTTCATGAAAATATAATAACAAATTCTTAACAACACTTAGCTTAAGACTGCATCTAAAGAGGGTAATAACTTTTGACTTGCGCAATATCACAGATGCGGAATAACTTTATATATTGCGTAATTTACTAAACTTTATTTATTACAATTTCTCAAAGGACTCTATATGAAATATTTAATGCTACTGCTCGCTTTGTTTATTCCCTCACTACTTTGGGGACAAGTTAACTGGATGCCGTTAAATGTTGGGAATGAATACCAATACAGGTATGAGGATACTACTTTTACTTATAGTAAAATTATTAAAGATACAGTGGTCAATGGTAAAACTTATTATGATTTTACAAATATCATCCGCAATTTACCCGGTTATATCAGACAAGATAGTTTAGGCAATATTTATTCTTTAGCTTTGCGTTTTATAGACACTATGTATGTGTACCAACCGGAGTATTTACTTGTACCTTTTAATGCAGCCTTAAATGATACATGGTTAATTGCAAGGCATAAAGAACTTTCGCAAGACGATATATATGGAAAGTGTACTATGTCTGATTCATTAGATATTTATGGAAAAATAAGAAAGAGAATATGGGTTATTATTACTGAACCTGTATTGCCGTGTTATTTCGATTTCTTGGATGGGATTGGGGTATATGGTTGGAGTGAACTTGACGGATATGGTAATTCCCTAAATTATGCAAAAATTAATGGAGTAACATATGGGACACTGACAGGCGTAAATGATAAGAAAGAAATAGTGTCAAAATTTAGTATGAATCAGAACTATCCTAATCCGTTTAATCCTAGTACAACTATAAATTACCAGATACCCAAAAGCGGTTTGGTTACTGTTAAAGTATTTGATATACTTGGTAACGAAGTTAAAACACTTGTAAATGAATATAAAGCTGCCGGCAATTACTCCATCAATTTTGATGCAGCAAAGCTGAGCGGAGGAGTTTATTTTTATAGAATTATTTCAGGTAATTATACTTTAAGCAAAAAAATGGTATTACTTAAATAAGTTCTAAGGTCGAATATTGTTATATAATTCTTTCAACTTGTGTTAAGTTGTAACTATGGAGTTTAGTTTTTCAAAATAAGTCCGTATTATTTTATAATAATGCAGCATAGAAGGGTACCGGGTATGAAATATTTTTACTTATTACTTCTTTGTCTTTTACTCTCTATTCATAGCGGGTATTCGCAAAGTAGGTACAGCAGGTTTAATAATTGGCAGTTAAATCAGGTGCCGGCAAAGGAAAGACTAAATTCCATAATTGAAAGAGATCAAAAAACTGATATGTCTTATAAAACTAATCCTATTGCCAAAAAAGCAGCTATCGGCAGTTTTAGACCGTATCAGACAGTTGAAGACGACAGTATAAGGATTACATATTCTTATGACAACAATGGAACTCCGCACACTGAAATTAGGGAAGATTGGTATAACGGGGCTTGGGTTAAAAATTATCGTCAGACATTTACTTATGATGCAAATAATAACCTGCTGACACTGCTGTGGGAATCCTGGTATCAGGATAGTTGGAATAATAACGTCAGGTGGACATATACTTATGACGGTAATGGGCACATGCTGACGGAATTGTACGAATCCTGGTCAGGAATAGACTGGCGGAATACTAAGAAGATAATTTATGAATACGATCCATATGGAAATCTACTTTCCGAAATTACTGCCATGTGGGCAGCCGGTGCCTGGATAAATTATGAAAAGAATAGTTATACCTATGATAACAATAGAAACATGCTTACCTACTTATATCAAGAGTGGACGAACAATGGTTGGGATAATTTATCACAGGATATATTCACTTATACGACAGGTGATAAAATAGCGACTCGTATATATGAAGAATGGGACGGCGGCGGCTGGGTTAATTACTCGAGAACTACTTATGCTTACAACAGTAACGGAAAAGTAGATAATTATATAATGGAAGAGTGGTCGAATTTTGCCTGGGCTAATGTCGGGAAAATCTCATATACCTATAATGGAAGCGGCCACACAAGTCTTATGCTGGCAGAGCAATGGACCGGCGGCTCATGGCTGCCATATTTCCGATCAACCTATTCCTATAATAATAATTGGGGATTGCTTTCAGATATCAGGGAAATGTATAATAGTAGCAATTGGATTAATTTTATAAAAGCTGCATATACATATGATGGTGATAATAATGCAATTAAAGGAGAGTCATTTAAATGGTCAAATAATAGTTGGGTGATTACGCATGGCCAATTAAATATGGAATACAACAACGCAAATGATACTTTATCTTTTAATGCCTCTGCCATAACAGCTTCCTATCTGCACGTCTCAGGGGTAAATGAAAATCAATCTATGGTTAAAGATTATTATTTGTCACAGAATTTCCCGAATCCATTTAATCCTAATACTGCTATTAATTTTCAATTACCCAAGAGCGGACAGGTAACCATTAAAGTATATGATGTACTTGGTAACGAAGTTAAAACACTTGTAAATGAATATAAGCCGGCAGGGAATTACAAAACAGATTTTAATGCATCCGGCCTCAGCAGCGGAGTTTATATTTATAAAATTTTTGCCGGAGATTATATTTCAAGTAAAAAAATGATTTTACTAAAGTAGTGTTTTACAGAATTTAAACATATATATCAAAAAAAAATCCCCTCTGCAAAAAGAGGGGATTTAATAACATCTCTAAGATTATTTTTTAGCTCTTATCTCGGTAACAATATCATGCGTATCCATTGCAATAACCAATTCTTCGTTTGTAGGAATTCTTAATATCGCTGTTTTAGAACCTTCTTTTGATAAGAAATTTTGTTTCTGCTCATTTTTCTCTTTATCAAGTTCAATACCTAGAAAAGCCATATCTTCGCAAACCTTGCCTCTTGCAAGCGGGGAGTTTTCACCAATTCCGCCGGTGAACACAATAGCGTCAACTCCGCCCATTGCGGCAGCATAAGCGCCAATATATTTCTTTATCCTATAGACAAAAACATCAAACGCATAAGTAGCACGTTTATGCCCCTGTAAGTACGCATCTTCAATTTCCCGCATGTCACTGCTTTCGCCGCTAATGCCAAGGAGACCGCTGTGTTTGTTTAATAAAGTGTTTACTTCATTTACTGAGAGGCCTTCTTTTGCCATAATATAGGGGACCAGAGAAGCATCCAAATCGCCGCATCTTGTACCCATAAGCATGCCTTCAAGAGGAGTAAAGCCCATGGAAGTATCAATAGACTGGCCATATTTAACGGCTGCCATACTGCTGCCATTACCAAGATGGATAGTAATTATTTTGAGCTCTTCAATTTTTTTATTAAGCATTTTAGCCGCTTCGCTGGAAACAAATCTGTGTGAAGTTCCATGGAAACCATATCTTCTTATTTGATATTTCTTATACAGTTCATAAGGGATGCCATATAAAAATGCATGGGGCGGCATCTTAACATGAAATGCAGTATCGAACACGCCGCATTGAGGGGTATCGGGCATAATTCTTTTAACTGCCTCAATACCTTTTATGTTAGGGGGATTATGTAATGGAGCCAGTTCGATGTTGTCTTCTAAAACTTTAATAATTTCATCTGTAATAAAAACAGAACCGGAAAAAGTTTCACCTCCGTGAACAACTCTATGGCCTACAGCTTCAATATCGTCTTTACTGTCAATAACGCCATGGTTCTTGCTTAACAATACGCCAAGAACATATTCAATTGCTATGGAGTGATCTAAAATTTCACCAACAATTTTAACTGCATCACCATCGTGGCGTTTATGGGTAAGAATTGCACTGCTCATTCCTATGCGTTCAACTACACCTTTTGCCAGGGCAAATTTAGTGTCTGTATCAATAAATTGGTATTTTATTGAGGAACTGCCGCTATTTAAAACTAATACTTTCATTTAATTAATTTCCTTAAAAATTTTTAATCTATAATTTTTCCATTTTCATCATATTTGAAGAAACCTTCACCGGTTTTTTTACCAAGTTTTTCTTCTCTTACTAATTTTCTTAAAATAGGGCAGGCACGGAAACGGGGTTCACCTAAAGTCTGCCACATAGATTCCATCCAGGCTAAAACTTCGTCCAGGCCCATCATATCTGCCATTTCAAGCGGACCGAACGGAAAATTGTATCCGAGACGCATTGCAGTATCAATATCTTTTGCTGTCGCAACACCTTCAAGAAGTATGTACATTGCTTCATTTAATAATGGTATTATTGCCCTGGTTGTTACATAACCGGGGTATTCATATACTTCAACCGGAGTTTTGCCTATTTTACCGGCAAATGTTTTTATGGTATCCATTGTTTCTTTTGAAGTATGAAGACATTTAATTAATTCCACAACCGGAACTTTGGGTACCGGATGCAGGAAGTGCATTCCTATAATTTTATCTTTTCTGGAAGTAGCTTCAGCTATTTTTGTTAAACTTAATGTGGAAGTATTGGAAATTAAGATTGTATCCGGCTTTGCCAGAGCATCCAGTTTTTTGAAAATGGATTTTTTAAGTTCAAAATCTTCATCGACGGCTTCAATAATTAAATCACAATTCTTAATTACTTCTAAATCCAGTTTCCAGGTAACACGGCTAAGGATGGATTTTTTTTCAGATTGAGTCATTGCCCAGCGTCTTATTTCACGGTCGATACTATCCGATAAGGACGCTTTTGATTTATTGAGATGTTCTTCATCAATTTCAATAATAATAACCTCAATGCCTGCCGAAGCAATTGTTTGTGCAATTCCTTGCCCCATAATGCCGGCACCAATAATAGCTACACTGTTTATAGCTTCAACACTATCATTTGATGTCTTGCCTAAAAGATCTTCTAATTTTAAATTATTTTCCATACTAATGCCTATATAATTTACTGTTATTTATTTTTATTAATTTCTTGCAATTGAATAATATCTTCATTTGTTAATTCTAAATTCATTTTAACAAAACTCTCAAATCTTTCTATTTTTAATTTGCTGAACATAAAGTCCAGAGCTTTGTCATTATGTGTCAATAATCCCATGGAAATAGCACTTTTTGCACCGCTTGTTATTAAAAATGCGCTTTTGGCATCTTTACAGCCCAAACTGAATTCTAACCTTGATTCATCCTTAAAATCAGCAGCTATGGTAAAACTTACAACCGATGATATAAGCTCGGACGCCATTCCCTTTTCAGAGCTTGAAAGCATTTTCAAATAATCTGAAAAGTACGTATTGTCATCGGAAGCCATCCAGTAATACTTTTTATTAAAAATAGAATTGGCTGCTTTCATAAATTTTGGATTGTCTGTTATTTTCTTGTTCTTATTACTCATTAAATTAATAATTATAACAGAGTCTGAAGAGGAGGCCAGCAATTTATCGGTAATAAAATAATAATAATTATGCTCATCTTTTGCAGATAATAGGATTTTATTGCCTATTGTCTGATGATTAAATAAATCAGAGCTTAGAAAAGAGTTTTTAATCTTTTTGTAGTTAGAATTCAAAACAAGCAGTTTAAAATTATTGTCATTTTCTGTAACGGCAGCATAAAACTCTGAGATATTCTGCTGTAGTTTAATACCTGAGACTTTTTCAAATTTATCCATCCAGATACTGCTTTGTGCTCCGGGAAGGCTGGACTTAAGGTTATTCTTCCAAAGGCTGGAAGTCCTAAGCTTTTCAATATTCATATATATAAGAAACCGGGTATTATAAGGAATGTTGTCTAAATCCTTAATCTGTTCAGATGAAAAATCATTCTGAACCCTTTTGGGGCTGCAGCCGCCGGCTATAACAATAAAGGCCAAAGCAAAAATTATACAAATTCTACGCATTACTAAAAATCTTTTTTATTGAACAAATAAACACTGACTCCAAAAGCCGCTGTAGCAAAAAGCAGTGAGGTGATAAACGGCTGATAACTTTCAATAAATCCGCCAAGAACTAATGTCTTTGGGATTGTGACCAATAATTCATTTACTTTAGGCAGAATATAATAAAGAGTATTTATAAGCCCTTTAAGAAAAGGGGAACCGGGAAATAATTTATCTGCACTGTGCAAACCGGCTAATACCGGCTGAAACATTAAAATCAAATAGCTTAATATTATTCCCAAAGTAGAATTTCTTGTAAGAATACCGCATAGGAAAATAAGCGCTAAAATAGTAATAAATGCAAAAGTATAAAATAATGGCAGCCAGAAGATATTAATGGCCCATATCCCTAAAAGGGAGGAGGTAAATATCCAGATGAACAAAGTGATATAAACAAAATTAAGAAAAATAAACAATGCAACCGCAAAAAACCTGCTGTAAATAAAAGCCGGACGTGAAATAGGCTTAGATAAATATAAGTCAATTAATCCTTTAGGCAGGTAAGAAACAGAAAGCGAAGAAGTGCTGAAAATTGAAATCAAAATAAAAATGGAAGCTACTGAAGATGTAATCTGAGTTTGTAATTGCAGCAGACCTGAATAATTCTTTACTTCTATTGGAGCATTTTTAAATGCATAAACGGAAAATGCAGCCAGCGCAATCAAAATTACATTATAAACACTAAACAAGATTAAAAAAGTTTTGTTTGCCCAAATTTCTTTAAAGGTAAATAAGGTTATGTTTTTGAGGTCTTTCAAAATGTTTTCTCCTTATCTTTAAGTGAAGAAATGAACAAACTTTCAAGCGAGGCTTTTTGATAAACAATTTCTTTAATCAAAATATTATTCTTTCTTAAATTATCAATAACCAAATTAAGCTCAAGGTCACTGCTTATATTTAGCGAATAACTGTCCCCGCTGATTAGTGTAAACTTGTTATTAAAATCAGGTGTTAAAAGTTTAATATCACCTTCAACTCTAATAATGTATGAAGCATTTAATTCCGACATTTCACTGAGACCGCCTGATCTTACCAGTTGACCTTTATCCAGAATGGCAATTTTATCAGTAATCTGTTCAACTTCTGCAAGCAGGTGACTGTTTAGAAAGATGGTTTTGCCTTGGCTTCTAAGATTCAACAAAATTTCTCTAATCTCAATTCTGCCCATCGGGTCAATACCGTCAGTGGGTTCATCCAGAAAGATCAGCTTTGGATCATTTATTAAAGCCTGTGCCAATCCGATGCGCTGCATCATTCCTTTACTGTATGTTTTAATCTTAGCATCGGCCCATTTCCCCATGCCGACCAAATACAGAAGTTTGGGGATCCTTTCATTCAAGACTGCGCTTTCCAGCCCGCTAAGCATTCCGAAATATTTAAGGATATCATGTCCGGTAAAATTTAACGGGAACCTGTGATTTTCCGGGAGGTAACCTATATCTGATTTGATGGCAGAGTCTCTATAGTCTTTACCAAAAATACTGATTGATCCCTCGGTTGGTAAAGCTATTCCCAAAAGAAGCTTAACTAATGTGGTTTTGCCTGCTCCATTTGGTCCAATTAATCCAAAAATGGAACCTTCAGGAACTGTAAGCGTTAGTTTATCTAAAGCTTTTACCTGTCTCTTGTTAAAATTAGAGGTATAGACTTTAGTAAGACTATTTATTTCAATAATGTTCATTTAGTAAATATTTTTTTGTAATTGGTAAATTTACTAAAAAGAATGGAAAGAAATAAGCCAGACGAAAAGGAATTATGTGGTTTTTCGGCAGTAAACTAATAAAATGCAAAAGGATGAAAATTCGGGACAAAAAAAAGAATTCAAGTCAGTAAAATATTTCAGTAATATTTACTATTTTTGTAACTCAAATGCAAAAAGAATTTTAATTTCTGTAGATAGAAGAAACATACGGAGAGGTGCCAGAGTGGTTTGACGGGTAGGTCTGAGGCATAGCCGTCCTTGCGGGAAAAACCGTTTTAGGGCTTGTTAAAAGAAAATTTGTAGATGGAAGAAACATACGGAGAGGTGCCAGAGTGGTTGAATGGGACGGTCTCGAAAACCGTTTTAGGGCTTGCTCTAACGAGAGTTCGAATCTCTCCCTCTCCGCAGTTATTTATGCAGTATAAACGGGGTATCTATGTTCTATACATATGTACTAAAAAGTTTAATTAACAATACATATTATTATGGATATACTTCAGATATAGAGAAAAGATTAAAGTACCACAATTCAGGCAAATCAAAATATACAAAAAGAAAGAAACCCTGGGTCCTACATTATATTGAAGAATATAATTCCAAAACAGAAGCAATTAAGAGGGAAGCATTTTTCAAGTCGATTTCCGGCTATAATTGGCTGAAAGAGAAAAATATTATATAAAGGACTGGACGGTCTGCGGCGTAGCCGTCCCTACGGGAAAAACCGTTTTAGGGCTTGCTCTAACGAGAGTTCG
>Ga0183100_1000184_pt1 | contig 77521 bp, 98 predicted proteins | sample Biomet2_FD_127789 | JGI IMG/M metagenome (GOLD analysis project Ga0183100, IMG submission 127789) | Microbial communities from bioreactor (seeded with anoxic lake sediment) at LBNL, California, USA - Biofuel metagenome 2 | ecosystem: Engineered > Bioreactor > Anaerobic > Unclassified ...
TTTTTTTTATTCAACCCCGTTTGGTAGTGGCATTTTTATATAAAACGATGTCCCATTTTTAAACGGGTAGACATAACCCCAATTTCCCTCTTCGTCTTTTACAGCCTCCCCTTGCCAATGCAGTAAATCCATTTTTTTTACAGAAGTCAGATAAAATTCATTGTCAACAAAAAAATAATTTCCTGTCGAATTTTCGGAAAAAGAAAATGCAAGATAGTTTCTGAATTTTAATGGAGTAGATGAGTAATCAAATTTTTCTTCGTAAACAGTTGTGTTTTTTTTCTCAAATATTGAAACTGGCTTATGGTTTCGGGGAACAGTTGTTTCTATTGTTTTCTTACTGTCCATTTTGTAATAATTAACTGGCATTAAATAAAACTGATACCGGTAAGATTTTGATTTTGGCGGGATAAAAGTAACTCGCTCAGGTTTTATGGTTTTTGATGTAGACGCGCTAACGCCTTCTCTTGCCGAAAGTCCTGGCATAAGTGCCGGGCCATTGTAATAATACCCTCCGTAATAACTTTCGCCCTTCGATTGCAACTCATCAATCCAGTAATCAAGTTTATCACTGTTGTAGATGAATGAAGAATTTTTCCAATCAATATAAATCGGTTTGTTAAGTTTATTATAAACCGAAAAGGACATTACACCCTTATCCGCCCAAAAACTGTATGTTAATTTAATGCTGTCAGTTTCATACACCCAAAAACCATCTGCAAAATTTGTATTAGTGGTTGAAGTATCAAAAACTTGTATAAACTGCTTTGAACAGCTTGAAAATAAGGCTAAGGCTAAAGTGATGAGTAAAATTGTTTTTTTCATTTCATTTTTTTAACGCTTGCAAATTATTTAATAATTTTGTAAATTAGTTCTCTCAAATGTAATTTTTAAGCAACTTCTTCCTTATTATCCACTTCATTTTCAGAAGTTGTCAATGAAAGCAAATTAAGTAACTTACTGATTTGTTTATCTTTCTCTTCTAATTGCCTTTTAAGAAATTCATTTTCTTTTAATAGAATAATCATATCGTTTTCATTTTTAGGATCATAAGTTCCATGTTGCTCGTTAGCAACTGTGTTTTTTATAAAAACATCTCCTTTCCCGATAGTAATATATTCTTTAGAAATTCCAAAATTTATACAAATAGCATTAATAAAATTGTCGGATAATTTTGCCTTATCACTAAGAATATCGGATAAAAAAGTCCTGGTATAACCAATTTTTTTAGCAAAATCAGACTTATTTATTATTCTTCCATTTGTTTTCAATGTATCTATAACATCTTTAATTCTCTCTAATGCAGACTTTTCCATTTATTATTAATAATGTTTGCAAATAATAGATAATAACTTAATTTTAAACAAATTATACATATTTAATTAATAATCAGACAAATATAAATTGTATTTTAAATTGTCTGATATTCAGACATTATTATTTAGAATTAATGTTTTTATAAAAATAATTCTGATTTTTTTACATAAAATGTCGGATTAACCGAATTGTGCTTTATCTTTGCATCGTTAATTAATCATCAAAAATAACACAAAAGATTATGCAAAGCAATAGCAAAAAGATAGTAAAAAACAAAATTCGTGTAGACTTCATGAAATTGAGGGGTTTATATGAAGCATTGCCTCAAAATTCGGTAGGAACGATAGTTAGAAGGCTTGCGGCTAAAGACCGTAAGATTTGTAATCAGACAGTTATTAACTGTTTCATACAGTATAAGGTAAGTGGTTTATACGACAGGGAGATAATTGCTGAAGCTATCAACATATTGAATGAACATGGCTACAATAAGACTTTAGCCGATTATGAACTTCCCGAACCTTCAAAAAACTAAGCCATGACTGCAACTTTAAAGAACACAAAAATCCGGGTACTACTTCTCAAAAAGATAGAGTACCGGTACATCGCCCAGGTAATAGAATCGGGCGAAAAAATCCAGGTTTATGAAGATGAATTAACATTTGATCAGCCATGATAGAGAAAACAATTATCCAGTGCGATAAGGAAGATTTAGCCAGCATCTTCATTGAAACGACAAGTAAGTTAATTATTGAAAACGCTTTCAATAAGTTTTCAAACCGGATGGTTGACACACATACCGCCTGCCAGATTCTTGGGATTACAAAAAACACATTATTCAAATATGTGAACGAAGGTCGGCTAATCAATAAAGGTACACCTGATAAATTCGAGTTTGACCTTTCAAGTATTCTTAAAACCGACACTAAGAAGTTTAGCAGGGTAGGGGTAATAAATTTTAAACTCTTAAAAAACTAAAGCCATGTTAGAACCTGATAATTGCCCGATTTGTGGAAGCGACGATATTAGATGTGTTGATAGTGAAGAAAGAATACTCTTCCATGCTACCCGTGAAACGCCCGAGGAGACGGAGCCTGTTTGGCAGGAATGGAAATGTCGGGATTGTGATAACGATTGGTTTGTGGGTAGCGAAAACCCGAAAGAGGAATATGTTCCAGAATTAGAAATGGTATAAAAAAAGGGCAGAACCTACAATGTTCCACCCCCAAGAGTATGCACCAACAAAAGTACAACGAAATAATAAAATATTACAAAAACATAAAATCAATTATTAACAATTAAAAAACAAGAGATGCAAAAGAGAATCGAATTTCATTACAATGACAAGACAAAAGAATTGTATGTCAGCACAACAGTCCCGTTTGAAAAAGCAAACCCGGACGATCTGACGGAGGTTACCGAAGAGATGCTGGAAAAGCCAACGGTATTAAAAGCACTAAGACTGATGGGATGTAGCAGTTTTCCTCAACAACTGAAACAATATGTTACATGTCTCTACGGTGGCAATGATGATAAGCCGGATATTGACGAAAACGGAAATAATCCGGATTACAGCCATTGCGGAAAGCGCGGAAACTGCAAATTTGAAGGATTACCTGGTCTTTGCAGTCTGCCTATAATTGACGGCAAAAAACTAACCAGGTCAGACATTGACATTGCCCAAAGACTAACCGATGGCAAAATCAGAAAAGAGATAGCAGCCGAAAGATTTACCTCTATCCATACAGTCAACGCACAGATCAGAAAATGGTGTAAAAACTTCGGAATACATCAGTCTGAAATTATAAAGAAATCAATTAAAGCAGGAATTGTAAACTTTTAACCATGTCTTTTATATACAAAATACTGATTGTCCTTTCATCAACAGCTTTAATAGTTGTAGCTCTTTATCTAAGATTCTTATATAAAGAACATCGAACATCAAAGCGATCAAACAATCAAATTAACCTCTCAAAAATTGATAAACGCTATGAATTGTAATACAGCAGAACTGATAGAGAAGCACGAAAAAGCAATTAAAGTGCTTGGAGCCATCAATCATTTTGAACGGACTATCACAACTATTGAAAACTCAAAGCGGATGTTCCCCGGCTTCTATCACGCCGAACAACTTGAAAAATGGGAGCGAAACATCGAAATCGACAAGATGTGCATTGACAGACTGAAACAAAGATATAACAAAATATTAAATAATTAACAATATGGAACTTACAGGAATAGTAATTAAAGTATTGCCTTTACAGAGTGGTGAAGGCAGAAATGGAATCTGGAAAAAACAGGAATACGTAATAGAAACCGAAGAGCAATACCCTAAAAAAATATGCTTCTCGATGTGGGGAGAAAGGATTGATAACGCTAACATCAAAGAAGGTGAGCAAATCACTATCTCCTTCGATGTAGAAAGTAGGGAATATGAAGGCAAATGGTACACTCAGGTAACCGCTTGGAAAGCGGTTAAGATGTCCAATCAGCCTGCCGCCGGTGAGCCAAAACATTATTACGAACCGCCGACTAAGGATAAAACACCGGGCAATGATTTGCCACCGGAAGCCCCAGAGGATGACTTACCTTTTTAGTAACTAATTAAATAACAATAAATTAAACTTTTTAAAAAACAAAGAGCATGACACTAATTAAAAAAAGTACAGAATTGAACATCGACGTTAAAATTAAAATGTTGATTTACGGCCAGGCTGGAATCGGGAAAGCACAGCCCATTTATGCAAATATTCTAACTCCAAATGGATTTAGGAAAATATCCGAATTGAAAGTTGGAGACAGCGTAATTGGATTGAACGGAAAAACACAAACAGTTCTTGGTATTTATCCGCAAGGAGTGAGACCTGTTTATAAATTAACTACAAATGATGACTCTATTGCTTTCTGTGATGAAGAGCATATTTGGACTGTAAGGCATTCAACAGGAAATAGCCGAAAAGCAGGATTCAGAAATTATACATTAAAACAAATGTTGGAAAAAGGTATAATTTGTCCACAAACTCCACGCGAAAAAGAAACAGGAAGAAAGGCAATGTCAAGATTTGAATTGCCTGTTATTGAGGCTTCTATGTTTGAAGAAAAGCAGTTTGATATTCACCCTTATATTCTTGGGGTTCTTATTGGTGACGGTTCACTAACAGAAAGTGTTGCCACATTTTCAAACCCTGATATTGACGATGAAATTTACCATCATGCATGCAATGTCATTGAAAAGGGATTTCTCATTGAACGTTACGAACATCCGAGTTGTCCGAAATGCCATATTGTTATGGAAGTAAATAAAAAAGGTGATGGATATATTAATAGAATCAAGAAGCTGAAATTAAATGTTACTTCTGAAAATAAGTTTATTCCAGAACAATATATGCTTGGAAGTATATCTCAACGCTACGATCTACTTCGTGGGCTAATGGATACGGATGGCTCCGCAAACAAGAATCGTATTTGTTTTTCATCTTCGTCTGAAATATTAGCACATGATGTAAAAAATTTAGTATTGTCTTTGGGAGGAATAGCAAAAATACATGTTTACAAAAGGAAGGACAAAGGAACAGAATACAAGGTTAATATAAATACTCCTGAATGTCCATTCTTCTTAAAGAGAAAAGCCGAAGAATGGTCAAGACACACCATATCACGATATATAATTAATGCCGAAAAGATAGAAAATTGTGAATGTATTTGTATTAAAGTGTCAAATGATGATGAACTTTATGTTACAGATAATTATATCGTAACGCATAATACAACTATCGCAATATCAGCACCTAAGCCATTATTATTTGATTTCGATGGGGGTATTCATCGGGTGAACTTCGCACATCTGGAAGGGGTAGACACCGTTCAGGTTGGTAGTTACGATGATTTCCTTGAAGTTTTAAATAACGAAGATTTATCAGCTTATGAATCGTTAGTGATTGATACGGGTGGGAAAGCCTTGGATTATATGGCCACTTACCTGATCAAGAAAAATTCAAAGCTTGGTAAAAGTAACGGGACATTAACATTACAAGGGTACGGCGAAAGAAAAGCCGAATTTTCCGCCCTGTGTAAGAGGGTTTCATCGCTAAATAAGCATATTATTTTTGTCGCCCATCGTGAAACAAGGCAGGATGGAGACGATATGAAATATGTGCCTTTATTTGGAGGCTCAAATTATGATTCACTCGTAACCGAACTTGACCTCGTTGGCTATCTTGAAGCCAATGGACGCAAGCGTACCATTACCTTTGATCCGACCAGCCGGAATGATGGTAAGAACACCTGTAATCTGCCCGCCCAGATGAATATTCCCAATATCGTTGACGAAAAGGGGAACGCCACGGCTCCAAACAACTTCTTAACTGAAAACATCATCAAACCTTATGTTGCACGGTTACAAGAGAGGAAAGAAATGGTCGCTAAATACGATGCTATTATCTCCGACCTCTCAGTCCAGATAGACCTTATTACTGACGAAGAAACAGCTAACGAGTTTATCGGTAGGATTAACAATTTTGAACATGTTGGAAGCAGTAAACTGATGGCTGCCCACATGCTTAATATCCATTGCAAAAATTTAGGGTTGGTGTTAAATGCAAAAACTAAGAGATATGAGGCTGCACCGGTTTCACCAGCTGCAAAACCTACTCCGGTTCCACCAGCTGCACCAGCTGCAAAACCTGCATCCGTTCCAACAGTTGCAAAACCTGCAAAGCCTGCATCTGTTCCAACAAATCAAAGCAGTTTACTATAAGGCATTGCCTTTAAAAAAATAAGTTATGAAGCCTAATTACAGATTTTATGCAACATTGCTCGATGCATTTCAGGGGTATTTATCCTCCTCTGAAATGTACCAGCAATTTTGGGGATCATCTGAGAACCCTGCAAAGACAGAGGAAGAGTTTGAGCAAGAACAATACCAATCCCTCATTGATAACATTAACCGTGTACCCTTTGACAGCGAGGCAGCCGATAAGGGAACAGCATTCAATGAGGTTGTGGATTGCTTAATCGAACACCGTAAATCAGAGAAAATGGATATTAAATCAGACAAGGGGAATGGGATTATCAATGTAAACTATAACAGCAGAACCTTTGAGTTTCCCTTAGCTCTTTGTCTTGAATTTTCTAATTATTTCAGAGGAGCATTGACTCAGCAACGAGTTTCCGGGTTGGTTTATACAGGATTGGGAATCGTTGAAGTCTATGGAGTTACCGATGAGATAATGCCATTAAAAGTTCATGACATCAAGACAACAGGGAGATACAATGCCTTTAAATTTAAAAAACACTGGCAGCATATTGTTTACCCGTTCTGCCTGCTTCAAAATGGAAACGGTGTTTATGATTTTGAATATGACATTACCGACTTTCAGAAGATTTACGTAGAAAATTACACTTTCAACCCTGATATTCATATTCAACAGCTGGTCAATCATTGTGAAAGATTAATCCAGTTTATTGAAAATAACATGGATAAGATTGATTTAACTACAACCAAAATATTTGGTAATAATGACAACAATAGAGGAATTGCAGCAAATGCAATCATATTTGGAAATTAACTGCTCAAACTCGCCAGAGGAAATAGAGGAAAGAATCAGCACTCTTAACGTGTATATGGCACGTTCAGGGCAGATGTTGGCTGATGCAAAAAAATTACTGCGAAGTAAAAGAACCGAACAGATAAGCCAAACCATCATCAAGATAGCGAAGGAATCCTGTTTGTCTGCTACTGTGCAAAACGCACTACTTGATAGCATTTGTGAAAATGAATCTTACCTGGTGGACTGGACGGAAAGAGTAAACCGGAGTTGCACCCATCAGCTTGATTCATTACGAAGCCTTTTATCCTTTGAAAAAGAAGAACTAAGAATGACTAAATCAGAATGTTAAAATTAACACTTTTAAACTAACAATCAAAAACTTATAAAATGCCAGAAAAGCAATTATTACCGGATGAACCGGAAGAAAAGCGGATACAATATTTGACCAATTCCGCAGCAAAAATTGAAGAGAATTTTTCCTACACACATCACTTCACAGAGGAAGAGCTTTCCGAAAAGAAAGATGCCCTATCCGAAACTGCCATTGATATTGCTAATGTCAATGCTGATTTTGCGGATGTTAAAAAGGAATTTAAGAAGCAGCTTAAAGCCAAAAGTCAAGTAATGGTTGATCTTATATCCGCCCTAAAATTCAAATCAGAACAGGTTACCGGAACCGTCTACATGATAGACTATCAGGACGAGGGTATCATGGGCTACTATAACGAAAAGGGCGAACTCGTTTCCCAACGTAAACTTTTACAAGGTGAGCGTCAACTAAGCCTGTTAAAAGCAATAGGCGAAAATTAATTAACTAATAACCAAACAACTAAATAATTAAATAAATGGACAACGAAGAAGAAAAAATCAACGTAACTGTTGACGGAACAGTTAAAGAATTAGTAATCCGCCACGGGGAAGCTGCCCCGATTTTGCAACCCAGACATTTTGCGTTTACAGGAACTATTGATGCTCCGTTTTTATACGCCAAAGGAAAATCCTTACCCGTTGCTCCGGCAGTAGTGCATTTCAACATAGATAGTGGAGTAATTTGTTTCGAGGAAAATCCTACTGATGGACTTGCTGCTGTCGTTTACGGGCAGATTGATATTAGTGAGGAAATTGAAAAATGGGGCATTAATAACCCTAAAATCAGTTACACATCGCTTGAACTTGGACGGTTTATTAAACTTAATCGCTACTATTTTGAAAAGAAAGAGGTAGCGATAAATTTAGCCGGGATTTTAATGGATTTAAGGATTAAGGTTGAAAAGAACATTCAGGCGGCTGATGATAACCGGGGTAATGTTCGTAAAGAGCTATCACAAAAAATTATTAATAACTCCATCCCTGAATCATTCGCTATCAATATCCATATCATTAAGGGATTTCCGCCTTTGACTATTGAGGTTTCAATTGAAATTGACCCCGATAACTTTGAATGCAGGTTGGTAAGCTACGAACTTGAACAGAAGATAGAGGAGATCAAACTATCCATGATGGATGATGAGCTTAAGAAGTTTCGTGAAGCCGGGTTTGTAGTGTTAGAAAGGTAATACTGGCATTTACGGGTGTAGCTCAACTGGCAGAGCAGCGGTCTCCAAAACCGAGAGTTGTGGGTTCGATTCCTTCCACCCGTGCAAAATTTAAACAACTAACTTAATAACAACTTAATACTTTTTAAAATGAACATGTCTAAAACAAAAGAAGGGGGATTAGCACTGAAATTCGACAAAAAGGAAACGCAATTAGTAATGACGGTGATAATAGGTGAACCTGACCCGGAAGAAATTATTGAAGAGAAAAAAGACCCGTTAAAATACCTACATGGCAACACAAGATTGTTGCTGTCCGAATTGCATAAAAGTTTCGGAGACAAGGCAATCAGTCGGGACGATAAACTTTTAAAGGAGCTAAGAAAGAGATATTACATTCCCGATTTCTCTCAAACATTAAAGGTTTGGGAAAAAAGAGGCCTGTGTTCGGTTCATAATAATGAACATGGCCACATGGATTTTTTCAAGTTGTGTCTTTCATAAGATTTTTTGCAGGTTAAATCCAATTAAATGCGGGATAGAGCAGCGGACAGCTCGCTGGTTTCATAAGGTCAGAGGTCATGGGTTCGAGTCCCATTCCCGCTACAAATTTTAATCAATCAACATTTAAAACAATTTAAAAAATCACAAAAATGGAAACAAAAACGAATGAAGAAAACCTTAAAATTATTAAAAGTAAAATAGCCGAAGTCAAGAAACTACTTAAAGGTTTGGATAAGGATAAAGTTGATTTACTGCTTCTTACACAAATAAATTGTGGCGATCATTATGATTGTGGCATTGCAGCAAAAGGCAACGTATTTAACTGTGCGAAAATGGTTTGCGAAGCCGCAGAAAAAAATGAGTTTATTGATAGGGTAGTTGATCTTATATCAAATAAATCTATAATGCCTATTATCGAAAAACTACATAAAAAACTACTGGAAGAAGAAGAATTTGAATCAACAGAAAAGGAGGTAGTGCCCGACGAAAATTTAAAAGATGTGCTGGTAACAGAACCAGAACTAACAGAAACCAGATAATATAGAGACGTCTATTTATTAATAGCAACGTATGAAAAGAGAGACAACTCTGACAAACTGGCGGCATGGAAAGACAGCTCCCCAAAGGGATAACCTAATTATAAGAAAATGACTAATACAGAAACAACGGCTACGGATGCCAGCCAATTAATAGGCATTCCACCAGACAAGGTTAGGGACAGCGCCTTGTCAATCTATAAATCTGATATTAGTGAATCAAAAGATTTTCTTAAAGATTTCGATTTGCTAATTGAATCTTTTAAAAACAAGATTGTTCATGATAAAAATGATATACAGCGCATGTATAACTTTTATTACGCTTATAAAAATTTGTTATACAATTCAAAGATTGCTGTAAAAGAGTTAACGAAGACTTTTAGCAAGGATTTAACATTAAACTAAAGATTATGAATACTTACGCAGTAACAGGAACTTTACATGGTTCAATTATTTACGCAGATACAGAAGGTGAAGCAAGACGATTATTTCATAAACATTACAACGGGGAGTCAATTTTACATGTAAGATTAACTACCTATTTTATAGGAATTTAATATTAAAGTAAATGAAGCGATTTTTAGATTACAGTAACATTATTGGAATTGACCCCGATTTGCATAAAAACGGGGTTGCTATTTACGAAACAAAGGGAAGGAAACTAACAGAATGCACTTCAATGTACATGTGGGATTTATTTAATACGATTTTGGTGCAAAAACAGTTTAACACCCTTTTCCGGTTAGAATTTCCAGACAATACCAATACGTGGCATAGAGGGGGTAAGGGAGCTTCCCTGAACGTAGGGAAGAACCAGGGAACAGCAATTATCATTAAGGAATTTTTAGACGCTCACGGGTGCGATTATGAGCTATTGAAACCAACAGGATATTCAATACTATTTAACGATGAAGATGTTTTTAAAAATACGACAGGATTCAAAAAAAAGACAAACAAAGATGCACGGGCAGCCGCAGCGATGGTTTGGGGCATAAATTAGAATAGGAGAAAATAAAGAGTTATAAAATGGCACGACCAAATAAAATAGGTTTGAGTTATTTTCCATTTGATGTTGATTTTTTTGACGATGATAAAATCGAATTGATTAATGCTGAATTTGGTATAACAGGTGAGAATATAATCATTCGATTGCTGTGTAAAATATATAAAAATGGATATTATTATCAATGGGGTGATGATGAGTGTTTGCTCTTTTGTAAAAGAGCGGGTGCTTCCTATCGTCCAAGTCAGATCGAGGAAGTTATATCCGGGTGTTTTAGACGTTCTTTTTTTGATGAAAGGGTATTTAAAATGTTTGGTATTTTGACTTCAAATGGTATTCAAAAAAGGTATTTAGCAGCTTGCGCCGAAAGAAAAAACGTTGAAATAATAAGTGATTATTGGGTTGGTGAACTACCAAAAGATGATAGATTTTTAATCATCGAGCATGATAAATTAGTTAATCCACCGGATAACCCCGTTAATCCACCGATTAACCCCATTAATCCGCCGGAAAATACACAAAGTAAAGTAAAGAAAAGTAAAGGAAAAATTAATACAATGCCGGAAGAAAAAATTCCGGCTTATTCTCCCTGCATGAAAATTTACAATGATTTTATTTTAGAGAAATTAGGCGTAAAAGCAAAAATTGACGGGACGCAAGGGAAAGCCTTAAAAAATATAATCAAATACCTAAAATCAAATATCAAAGAAAAACCAGCTTCGGAACAGGCGATTTGCGATGCCTTTGAGATTATTTTTCAAAAATATGATCGCTGGGGTAAATTTTATCAGGGGCAATTAAAATTAAATCAAATAGATTCTAACTTAATCAATATCATTAAATTAATAAAAAATGGAAGATCAACAAACAGCGGTTGTACCGATGCAGACGTTGTCAAACTCGCCGCAGAGATATTCGGAACCGCTGGTAGAAATTAGTATTTATAACGGGGACTTTAACCCAATAGAAACAACAAAATCAGTAATGAGGTTAAAGAACGCATTTCCAAATCTCGGAAGTGATTTTATTTCTGTTCTATTTGAGCGGGTACAGGAGCTTAATATTCCATGTGAACGGATTAAAGATGCTGTAAATTATCTGATAGATAATTATCATTATCCAACGATGACTATTGCTGACGTCGTTTCTTACGACAAAAAAATAAAATTACTTACATACGACGAAGTCATGAAAATTCATGCTCAAACTGGGGATGCTTTTAAAATTTATAAAGTTGTTGATTTAGGGCAAAAAACTACTCTATTTGCAAACATCAGAGATATAGAAGAATACAATTTGAAGCTTAAATAATGGCAAGAGCTGATCAATTACCCGCTGTGCCTTATTGGGAGTGCGAAAACTACCAACATGCCACTTACGGAACACTCCCGTGGTGTACGCTATTTAGTAAATACTGCCACTCGTTTACTTGCGAAAAATGTCCAGTCAGGCATAGCAGGCAACGGATAAACAATCAAAAAGATAAATAAAATGATACAAGACGGATATAAACTTTATTCAATCTATCAGAAATGGATAATTGAATATCAAAAAAGAAAATCAAACTTTAGAGCTAACAACGACAAAGAGGGTGCGTATGAATGTCAAATTAGAATTGATACTATCCAATTATGTATGCACGAGTTGGTCAAAGAATTTAAATTAACTTTTGCTACTTATTGATAAATAATTGATATTTTAAACTTTAAATTAAACAATTACAAACAATGGAAAGTCAAAATCAAATAGAAATAGTACAGAAAATAACTCATAGAATAAGTTCTACCGAAGGCTATCCTGTTAAAACCAACGAAGAATTTTACGCAGATTTCTGTGTTAGGCTAAAGAGAGCTTTAGGTATTTCCTTTGTTTTTATCAATGAACCTAAACTTGCAGATATTGAAACATATGTTTGCAAATATTTTAATCTGAGAAGCGATGCATTGAGAGAAAAGGGTAGGGAGGAACCGCTTATAACATACAAGATGATTTTACGTGCTATGCAGAGCGTTTTTTCTGGCGTCCCGGATTACCTTATTGAAAAGAGGTATGACTTATCCCATCCCCAGGTATCGCATGCCGTGGGCGTCGTGTGCAACTTTATTGATGCAAGAGATAAGACCTATTCTGATATTTTAAACATCTACACACACCTAAATGCCGATTTTATACGTCTCGAAAGTGCCATTAAACCAAACGAGAAAGAAAAGACATTTCAATACGATAAGCTGAAAGCTGAAATAGAAGCCCACCCTATTACAAAAAGCATTAAGAAAAGTATTACTAACAGTGTGATATCGCAAGCTGCCCGTTACGAACATGTTCAACTCAATTAAAAAAGGGAACCCGATTAAGAGTTCCTTTTTTAGTTAGTATCTTTTTACCTTGTTTTTAAGGGAAATATACAAATCTCCCGTGTAAATATTGTACTCAATTTCGTAGATGTGAGTATAATTGTAATCAGGAATATTAAATATTTTCTCTTGTATAACTGCTGTCGGGTTACTGGCTGTTCCGCTTGCCTGATAAGCAACATTAATCCGAAAATTATTTAAATCTACAATAGCAGAAACCGTATGAATCCCATTGTATGCAACTTTGTTTCCTGAATAACCAGCGATTTTAACCGTCTGTCCAACAGTATACCCGTGATGCGTACAGGTAAATGTTGCCTGTGCAGGTGGCCCGGTTACGTATTCGGCTACAGATTTTACTGAATTATTAAAATTGTCTCATGTTCAAACATCATCGCTTGCTAACAAGTATCCTGTGCGATCAGTAGGTAATCTCAATTTATTTGAATTAGACGACATTTTTATAAATAATAACCCGATAGTTCCATCATCTCCATTAACATTATCAATCCGTAGTGTAGAATACGTTTTGGATCCGTTTACAAAAAATTGAGGAAAGTAGATGCCGGAAAAATCGCATATTGTTATTCCACTACTATCAGACACGGTGTTTTGCTGAATACGAAATGGAGAAAATGCAGCTAAGGCATTCTGTAACTCGGATACATCTACTAATCTTTGTGCATCATCGCTACCTTGCTTCGTGTACAAATGTCCACCGTTTGCAAATATTCTGAGGAATCCGTCTTCTATTGTGCCACCAACAAGATTCGCTAATTGTCCTAATAAAAATGAGCCAATAAATTTCATAGTTTTAAATCAAATTAAAGGGAGGTTTTGCCCTCCCTTGGTTTATTAGTTAATTAAAATATTAGGTAGGCATACCCGATGCGATTACATCAAGAACCCCCGTAATTACAATTCGTCCATCAAAAGCTGAATTTGATTGAAGGCTTAGTGTCCCATTTGTATAGTTCATGACACTATCGCACTCAACTTGATTACCGGTAGTATCAAAAAGCTGAAAAACAACATTATTACCACAATGGTGTACGTCATTAGTAATTTGAAAAGATGTACTGGCCGGTAGTGAGATGTTTGCGGAATACATTTTAACCTTACTATCAGCATAAGCTTTCACGGCTTTTACTGTTGGTATTTCTGTATCAACATTATCATCAAGAAAAGCCTTGACAACTCCTGTTTTAAAGTTGTCAATTTCAAGGTTTGAAATGGTATTATTGTCTGCGTTGATAGTTTTGTTCGTCAGCGTTTGAGTTGCTGCCAATTTAACCAGGTCGGCAGATTCGCTGTTATCAATGCCGTCGAACATTGCCGCCGTAATGCCTGTCGTTGCATCTTGGTTGGCGATAATCATATCTCCAATATTCAACCCGGTTCCACTGGATGGTGTAGTAATTCCCGAAGCGCTCCCGGCAACGGTTACTTTCCAGAAATAGCCCTTTTTAATAGTGGTAATACCATTAGTAGCAATAGTTTTAGTCCCATCAAAACCTCCTGCCTGATACAGAAGCCCTCCTGCATATTGCGATTGTAAAGCTGCAATCTTAGTGTCTACATAGGTTTTTGCAGCCTTTTGAGACGCAACCTTAACATCGCTGTTCCCGGCCAATGCACCGTCAGTGTCAAGATAGGTTAACGGCATTTGCTGGACATTGTCTACGCTCCCCAATCCCACTTGAGCCTTTGTAGTGTTGTGCGGGTTGCTGGTGCTGGCGATGTGTGTGTCAATCTGCGCATGGGTATTTGTTCCTGCACCGCTCAGGTTTTGATGCACAATATTAGCTTCGACAACATCAACTTCAATTTCATCGGTGGCCGAAGCCGTAACAACTATTTTGGTTGACTTAGCTTTAATTTTTTTAAAGTTGTGTACGCCGGCAACGGTATCTCTTCAAATACCAACACCAGCAGTTCCGACATTAGCTGCTGCATATGGAGCTTCACAATAAACTCATGAAGTCCCATTATAACAGCCCTCCTTATTCAGGGTTGTATCGAAATACTTCTGTCCTTTCTTCGGGGAAGCAGGAGCCGCAGCCAAATTTTGCAAGGCTGCATTTTGAAGCTCGTTCCCGTTTAAATCTATACTTACTAAGAATTTTTTTGCCATAGTTTTTTATCTATTAGTTTGCTTTTATGTTAATTACAGGTAACAGTCCCAGATGCTAACCCATTCCATGACAAGGTGCAAACATCTAAGCTATTATAGTCAACATCGACTTCTATTTCATTACCCTGTTCATCTTTCACTGTGACAGTCGGGTATTTACCCAGATAATGTTCCACAACCACAATACAAACATTTGTGAATGATTTAGTGTAAGTTGAATCTATATTATCACTTCCTGTTCGTGCAAATGGTGAGGATTTATGGACGATTCTAAAGCCAACCAAAGGGTCGGTCATTGCCGAGTTCATTGATACGTTCATATACTTCAATCCGGTAAATGGTGTTGTTATTTTACCGGAGATTACAGGACAATACCATTTACGATCACTTCACGCCTCTTCAAACCGACTTGCCCAATATTTTGAAGCTGATGGGCTATTTATTTGTTGCGTCGCTGGCAATCCGGCATTAGCTAACCCGCCACAACCCTTTATAAAAGTATTTGCGATAGGTAATACCCCGGCATTGGAATAATTGTCCATTGTGTCATCGGCAAATAGGTTATCATTCGTGCAGACATAGGCTATCGCACTATCCTGAATAGTGTAGAAAATATTGATTCCATCAACCATTTCCCCTATGTCTCCAATGAATCCTTCAATACCCCGATAGCTTACCTGTGCGGTGTTTATCGTTACTCCGTTGCGGGTATCTTCATAAAGAACGTAACCGGAACGATTGCCAAGTCTGTTAGTCAACCCCGTTTTAAGGATGGGTTTTAAAAATCCATTATTGAAGACTTTTATATTTTCCTCATATTCACCATACGGGAAATTCCCTCCAAATATCGGGACGCTGGCAATGTCCCTTGTTTTAAACTCAATAACCTGCATTATAGTAAGGAAGGCCTGCGTATAAATATCATTGAGCTTTTTATTCCATAAGGCAACAATAGGTCTTACCGTAGCTTTTGTAACGCCAGTTGTCGGTATAACATTATCGCAGCTACTTCCAACACTGTCGTGAATATGACCCTTGTATGCGCCGGGGTATATGTAATCATTTTCACTGCCGTTAGAATTTAAGAAACATTCAAACGGCTTTAATTGTGAAAGGTGCTGATCGGAGATAAGCACAACATACCTGTTGTCGGAAGTTATAAAATCAGTGTAATACAGTTTTTTAATGCGACTTACAAAATCAGTGTACTCATCTCCGTTGATTTCAAATTGTGTGCTTAGAATATCAAACGATTCTCCCGCATGGGCGAAGTTTCGGTATATGGTGTATTTTGTGCCAACAGGGAAATTATGATAGTCTCCCGGGATGGAATACCATAATGTCATCTCATCGTCTATCTGTTTTATTTGAGCGTATGCGTAAGTAGTGGCATTCAGATAAAATCCTACAAGGTCTCCAACCTTTACTTTTCAGGTTAAGAATTGTGCATGACTATCATATATATAGCCGTTTATGTCGTCTCTTTGCGGTGGAGCGGAGATGTCTTTGTTCTCCTTTGTTCCGTAAGAATGCTCGTTAACCTTGATGTATCTTACCGGGTCGATAATCAGTTCGCCATTGGCATCACCGATAGTGCTTCCGTTGCCTAAGCCAATAATTTTAGCGTATTCATCGGTAGAAACATTATGAATATATCTGCTTCCTATATCATTAAGATTCAACTTGTCTATCATGGTATAGACATTGCCTTGGTTAGGGCAGGAAGAAAATTGACCGCTTTTTAAAACCCCTTGCCCGCCATCCAGCATGTAGGAATTAACAGGGTCGGTTTTGACCATAGTGTTTTTGCTTAGTGAAGGATTGAAAGTTACAATACCTCTTTCGAAGATATGGAAAGGAAGAGTATTATGATACGCCATGTTCCCAATAGCGGTAACGGCGGCGGCTTCATCGTCAATATTCCAGGTTACCCCATAGCACTGTTTTAGCAATATACAATCTTCTATCTGGTCTGATTTTGTAACTACATGCCAGCTTCCCTCGGCATGGGCATAATAACTACCTAATGATGTACAATAAACATAAGACCCATCACTGGTATTTTCCAACCCCTGAAAGTCTTCAAAGGTGGCAAATTCTCCCATGTAAAACATGATTATCAATGTCGGTACGTATGGAGGGGTAGGAGCCTCGGTAGCTTTTATGAAAGTAAGTTTCCTCTTCATAAAATAGTAAAGGCTGTTATTGATAATTTTTTTCTTTCCCTGATAGGCTAATTCTATCGGTTCTTTTTCTTTTGGAGCTTTTAACCCGTACCATTCTTTCAACACCCATAGCGCTATTCCCTCAGTTATTATTTCATCTAATTGATATAGTAACTGATAGGTAACATAACCATAATCGTTAGCAGCTATTCCGAATGTCGTAGTGTTGCTCTTTGTGAAATATGCCGAATCGCCTCCCTTTTTAGTCTTAAAAAATAAGTTACCAATGTCGACTAAAGCATTCTTTATTTCGGTTTTGATGAAAGATTCTTCATCAGCACTCATAAGAAGTTCTATAATAGGTTCTCCCGTCTTTTCATCTTTGAAGGTGCTAAGATGATACTGTGATAACATCCTTATACGGTTAAGGATATGGTTATAGGTATAAGTAAACCCGACATCATAATACCCGCTTAAATTTATATCTCTTGTGTACATTATAGGAATCTGGCTTTTAGTTTGGGACGTGTGTTTTTATCGTTATTGTGCATAACCGTACTGCGCATGTCTTCTAAATTTTTTTGATACTTTTGGACATACAACTGGGTAGCTTGCGGCTTTTGGCTTCGGCTCATCCATTCGGCCATGGCGTAATTTACGATGCAGCTTTCAATTTCGGAATCCAATACGCCTATCATACTTTTTTGTAGTTTGCCGTCCATAAAATAGATTTTGATGTAATGATCATCCCCAATTTCTGGGTCTGGTGCATTAAATATCAGTGGCGTTTCTTCCGTAGGCGAAATGATGATTGATATTTGTTTCATAATTTCACCCATAACCTCCTGTATTGGAACCAAAATAATATCAGTATCTTCATCGGGATTAAATGCGACATCAAATTGAGATTCGCCATCCTTATTTACTAAGGATTTAGCCTCATATAGTGATAGTTGGTTGATTTTGCCAAGTATCGGAGCTAACCCGTAGGCAAATACACAAATCGGGTCATAATTTCCGTATGTAAGTCTATAATAAGCCATTAGCTATTCAGTTTTTTGCTTAGTGAAATTGCACAAGAAAGCAATGGCCGATAGTCCGATATACGCCACCGATTTATAATCGTTTCATACCGGATTAGCAAAACTGATTGAAGCAATGACCGGAATCATTACTACGCAAAATGCACCAATGGTTTTTGCCACCACATGGTCGGCTTGTTTGAATCGTTCGATTAGCTTATTCATTATATTTTGATTTTAAATTTCTTATAAATGATAAATCCGGCAACAGCCAGTATAATTATGACAATGGCGACAACATAAACCCATCATGGGATAATAAACCCCGTTTTTACGATGGCTTTATTTGTCGTATTTATTTCTTTTACAGTTACTCCCTTTTTGTTAAGGTCTGTCTTTTTATTACTATTAGTCTTTGCCAATGACTGTTCTTTTACCGCCTTTTTCTCGGTAATTTTTCTATCAATGACTTGGGTAGCGGGGATTAGGTTTCCTGCAGAATCCTTAGTCGGCTGATAGGTAGTTGTAATGTGCTCAATAGTAGTTGTTATTGAGCTGTCAGTTTTAGTGGTACTGTCAGTTGTTCGGGAATTTTGAACAACCGAGGAATCGGTAACGGTGTTACTGGTCTCCAATGTCTTTTCTTTGTTGACCTGTTTAGTCATGGAACAGGAAAACAACATGATTGATAATAAGATAAATGTTAGTTTCTTCATTATGCTTTGAATTTTTTGTATGCTTTTGATAAGGAAATGTCGTATTGTTCACGTTCCCATTTTATAGCCATTTCTTTATAGGATGCTCCATTGTAAAGCGTCGCCACGCCGTCCCAATCGTGAGCTTTCAGACACGATCTTAATTTAATGTCGGTAGCGATAAATTTAGCCATCTGCCAAATTTGGCGGTCAGTTCCTTTCTTCGCATCGTCCCACATGGCGCCCACGGTGGCATATCCGAGACGTTTATAGTGCAACCCTAATATCTGTCCGATGCCGATGGAAGTGCTTTCCATAGCTGCGTTCGGATTCTTAGCGAAGGCGTCATTGAAAGCCGCCCATTCCTTCGATTGAACATCAACCTTGTTTACGCTTCACAATCCAGATGGGGCATAGGGTGCATTTCGCTTAAACCATACAGGCTCAAACTGAATGATAAGCTTGCCATTAGTAGGATTAAATCCTTGTCCGCCAGTTTCCACATCAATAAAAGCCAAAAGAGCTTCCGGCTCCAATCCAAATTCGATTGCTGCTTTATTTACTGAGTTTCTTATGCTATCATTCATTTTCTAAAGTTTAAAATTAGCCCTACCAATACGATAGGGCTAATTGGTTATTTTTTAATTCGTTCTTTTAAGATTACGATGTCTTTTTCATGCTCATCAAGGCGTTCCCCATGTTCATCAAGCCGCTTATCTACAATTTTATGAGTTTTAGCGCAACTAACTTTCATATCTTCACTGCTTTGTTTATCTACGGCTTGTGTCCTACGAATAAAATCGACAAGGGTTTTCACTTCTTTAATGGTATTGATTTGTATTTTTAAGAAATACAGAATACCGCCTAAAAAAAACGTTATCAAAAATGCGGCGACACCTAAAAGAAATTTGTATGTTTCTACATTCATTACTGACTTGATTTTAAAAGTTCATTAACTTTTTCGTAACATATTTTTGAAGATGCATCACTACCCATAATTGCAAACACTCTTCCGGCACAGAACCAGGAGAACATGTCAATAAGCCTGTCCGGCAAATTTTCGGCTATTACTTTTTTTGAGTAGTGAAAATAATTTATTACAGGCGATGCTCCCGTTATCGTTTGTGGCAGTGGTATTAAATATCCTCTATCTACTGTGCTTTCTTCATCCGGGATGTATATTACCATAGGCTTGTTGATGGTTGCTTTAAGATAATAAAATTGTTGTAGTCGGTTGCTTACCGAATCTTCATCGACAGTTTTATTAACATATTGGTTCCATCCAACAAGCCCAAAGCGAACCATTCGGATAAAATCGACGGGTAGTTTATACACTCATCTATTATCCACCATGTCGGTTAATTGTACGGCGGATAACTTCCCGATAATAGCAAGGTTATTAGGCAGGAGCTCGCATAACGATTTGGCGGAATCGTCAAGTTCTTTTCCTATTTGGATACTTGCCGGAGTATCGCCGGAGCCTAAAGATATTTCATCCATTCGGGCGGCCACTTTTATTATCAGGTTCGGAGTAGTCATTTACCTGTTAGTTTTTCCATTCGGGGAATACAATTCCTAATTTTTCAGCTTCCGCCCGGATCATGTCGTTATTTGTGAGAGACGCCATAGGAATATCGTAATTTTCATTCAGGAAGGTTTTTGCATCCTTGCCTGATGTAATTTTTGATAAATCACCTAATGGTTTTCCTTCATCAGGGACATCTTCGGTACCCACAAGTTTAAAGTCAATCCCGAAGGATTTTTTTGATTCGATAGCTTTCTGTTCGTCGACGTCTGTCGTTACATAAATACCCCTTCCGAAGTATCGCTGGGAATGACCGGTATCAAAAACAATCATCCTTTGTACTCCGTCAATAATAATTGGGGTTGCCATGTATCTATAACCCACAGATTCGTATATCTTTTTTGTCATTTTATTTAATGATTTTAAAAACAATATGAACGGATAGCGTTTAATTCTATCCGTTCATAAAAATTATTTATTACTAAACTGCTTTACTGATGATACAGTGAGTATCGGCATAGCGAGTTTCAAGCCCGAAGGTTTCCTCGATAACATAAGCGTCAACATTACTCGTTCCTGTCTCTTTCAGATTTAATTTTCTGGTCTGCATGGCTTGGTGTACTCGTTTATTGATATTATTCATATCAACAACTACGCCCTTGGCTGCCCAACCAGCGTCATTTAACAGGACATGGTGTTTGAAAAGTAAATTTCCAAAGTTGGTCTGTACCTTGCTAAAGGTAATACCATAAACAACTTCCGTTGAATTGGCGGCTAACTGTTTCTGAATTGTAGGTACGTTTGAAAGTTCCTCCATGAGGTCAGAACCTACAAAACAGTATCTTAAATCAGCCCCAGAGTTACCTACAAAAATTGTCTTCGCCCAGTTGTTAAACGTTTTATCATCAATGGCTCCCGAAGTGTACTGTACACCTTTCTTGATAAATCTGGTAATACCACCAGACATATATTTATAGTCGTTTCCTTCGGGGTCGAAGATTTTAGCCTTTGCACCGAACAATGAAGTTAATTCCATTGATCTACGAAGGTCAAATAGTGAAAGGGCCTGAATATCCCTTGCATCCCATTGCACCTCTTTATTGTGCATTTTTTCATACATAGATTCCTCAATCTGGCACATGTGAATCTGTGTGTAGTTCGACGAATCGAAAGGCATTAATCCAAAAGGAGATGTTTTTGCATCCTTTTCAGCCTTAGCATTACCAATGCGGGTAAGTTTTGTGGAAGCGGCGATAGCCGGAATATCGGAGGCTTCGGCATCTGCCAGAGGATTTACGGGAATTACCGATAACTTACCTCCGGTTTCCTTTTTAACAATGTGTAAAACAAGCTCTTTCCCATCTCCACCCAGCACATTGTTAACAAATATGTTATCATCAACTTGCCAAATATTGGGCTTACTGACGGTAACTTGATATTCCTTATTAGGGTCTTTCGTCTGAGGGGGTACAAATGGAGTAGATGCAGAAATAGTGTCCATCGTGTCCCTTACATCCGAGGAATACCATTTAAACTCTCATGAGTTTGTGCTTTCATGACCTCCGGCTTCCCTGATAAGTGTGTCCATTGGGAAAAGTGAAGGTTTCATCTGCGTAATTCGCTTCGAGATGTCAGGTCTTAACAGGTCAGGAGCGGCAGCAGCGGCAGTTTCCGTATCTACCGGCACATCAGCTATCACTGAGCCGACAGGAGCAACGGCTATCATAGCTCCACCAGCCACCGGATAGATACTGGCGATAAAGTTATAGATGTCGGCAAACGAGTAGCCAACACACAGGGCAACGAGAACGCTCATTGTGAGCAATACAGTCAGCCCTTTTAAAATTTTGATTGATTTTTTCATATTTATTAATTGATTTGGTTTTAAATAATTGATTTATTGATTAATGTTTAAGTGCAAACCTGTTTTGTTTAATGTTAAAATCCTCCAATGATCTTTCAATGGGATTCAATTCGGGTTTTGCTTTTTCGGTAGTTTTACCAGTAGATGAGATGGCGGGTGTGCCGTCGCCAATAGCTTTTTCCTCTTTCGCGATTTTTTCTTTAATGGCAAGGTTTTTACCTTTGATAACACCAATTTCTTTGGCTTCCTCCACTTTTTTGTCGTGGGTTACGCCTTTATAAAACTTTGTTAGAATATCAGTTGTAATCTTACCGTGAGAGGTGTTATCCATGATGTCATCAATAACCTGGAAAAAGTTTGCAGCTTCCTCATCGGAGAGCTTGTTTTCTGTTACGAATTTTTGGATTTCCTGCGCACTGACGTTTAGATTCTCCTGAATCTCTTTCATCTGTGCATCGGATTCAGCTTTCATCTGCTTGCGTCCGTCAGCATTTTTCTTCCAGCCTTCAAAATCGGGGTCGCCTTCTGCCGGAACCAGTGCTTTGATTTCATCTTCATCAAGAACATGAGGCAATGCCTGTACGAGTGTAGCTCCTTTGGCTATAAGCCGGATGATTTCTGCTACTTCGGGGTGGTCGGTGAAAACCGAGATAATCTCAGCGTTCGCCTCTGAATTTTTCTTTAATTTGTCATGGACTCCTGCTAAATGGGTGGATGCCAATTCGTCAAGTCCATCACCATCTAAGTTTTCAACATCCTTATCGGGATAATGTTCTTTCAGGAGAGAAGCAGTTTTTCATACTTTTTTCGCCGGAGCACTCTCTGTTTCCGTTGGCGGTTCATCCGAAGCCGGTTTAACTTCCGGGGTAGCGTCTGTTGCTACTGGTTCATTTCCATCGTCAACAGGCACATTGTCAGGGTTATTTGGATCAATTTCTTTACTCATTTTTACTATTTTTTAAAAATTGTATTTTTTAATCAATTTGAGGCAGTAAAATTGTGGCTTTTGTTAATAAATGGCGTGCATTTATAACATCTTTTGGTTCAAACAATGCACCAACAAGGTACATTTGTGCATCATTACGGGACAAAATGGAACTTAATGGAAATTTTACAGATAATACAACCGGGAAATACCGTCGGCTTTACGCAAACTACCTCCTTATATTAAGGAAACATGGAGCTTATTCTAAGCTAATGCCTAAGAAAATCCTGTATGCAGAGGCGGGGGATACTGTATGAATGGCTCCGAAAACAGCAGGAAAAATAATTAATAAGATGATTAGGGACAACGTTAAGTTGACCGAGTTAGAAATGGCGGAAGCCGAAAAAGCATGAACGAATGAATCTTAGTCGTGAGAAAATTCGTAAAATAATTTCGGAAAACAAGTCCCGAAATGCTGAAATAGATGCGCCATACGATCCTGTTATTGGGATAGGTTCACCTATTCCAAGGTTCCAATTCAACATTGATAGCATAGGAGAACATTACTTAATGTTACCCAGAACAATGTTGGATATTGATATTATACAATTAATCCGTAGAATCGGGAGTATAGAGACTTTTGTACTTAAATATATCCCCGGATGCAGGAATTACGGAGATGCTATTTCTGATTTTGTTGCAAATATCAATAAGCTACGCCTTGAACACGACTTTGAATTTTGGGCAGCTACATGCGCAAAAATAAAACCTAAGGCTGGTGGCGAAATTCCTTTCATTCTCAACCACCCACAAAGGAGATTGCTTAAAAAACTTGAGAAGTTAAGATTATCTGGTATACCCATAAGGATAATATTACTGAAAGCTCGTCAATGGGGCGGTAGTACATTGGTACAATTGTATATGGCCTGGATACAGCTTTTTGTTAAAAAAGGTTGGAATAGCGCTATTGTTACCCAGGTAGAAAATCAAGCCCGGCACATCAGGGGTATGTTTAATACTGTGAGAAAGAATCACCCGAAAGATGTTCTTAACTTTTCATTTGCACCTTACGAGGGGAGTTCAAAGAATAAATACATCCCTGAACGTGATTGCATCATAGGTATCGGCAGTTATGAAAAGCCGGATAATTTGAGGACGTTTACCTTTCAAATGCTCCATATTTCTGAAGTCGGATTATGGACAGAGACATTGGGTAAGAAGCCGGAGGATTTAACGCAGTCTTTACGATCTACTATTCCCCAGCTACCCCTTACTATGGTTGTACTCGAAAGTACAGCAAAGGGCGTAGGTAATTTCTTTCATCGTGAATGGAAAGCTGCCGAATCTGGAAAAGGGTACGAACCAGTATTCGTCCCCTGTTATGAAATTGAGGAATACAGGAAACCAATAAAAGATGTTGTTGAATTTATCAATTCGATGGATACCTTGGATTCTGATGGATATGCTTGGGAGATGTGGCGATTGGGAGCCACTCTTGAAAGCATTAACTGGTATTTCAATTTCAAAAATACCGAAGGCTACGACAAATGGCGTATGCAGTCTGAGTATCCGAACACAGCAGGCGAAGCTTTCCAAACTACCGGACACCGTGTATTTCCATTACCTTATGTACTTAAGGTAAGGAAAAACAATACTGATCCTGTTTTTGTCGGAGAGATATTCGCCGATAGTACAACGGGAGCCAGCGCATTAAAAAACATTCAATTTCAACCTGTTAATAAAGGTAATCTATGGATTTGGGCTAAGCCTGACACTACTCAGTTGGTATCTGACAGATATGCTGTGTTTGTTGACATCGGAGGAAGGAGTGCGGGAGCCGACAACTCGGTTATTCGGGTTATTGACCGACTGCCTTTAATGAAAGGATTACCTGCTGAAATGGTATTAACATGAAGCGGACACATTGACCACGACCTTTTAGCATGGAAAGCAACACAGATAGCGGAATGGTACGGACATGCACTGTTAGCGATAGAAAGCAATACGCTAACGTCGGAATCGGAAGATACGGAAGGCGACCACTTCCTTACAATCATGGATACCATATGCAATTTTTACGACAATCTGTTTGCCCGCACGGATCCGGACAAAGTAAAACAGGGTATACCGATAAAATACGGATTTCATACAAACAAACAGACAAAGAGCATGATAATTGACCGTCTACTTGCCGCTATGAGAGATGATGAATACATAGAACATGACGCAAGAGCCTGCGATGAAGCGGACACTTACGAGACAAAACCTAACGGAAGCCTTGGAGCCGTAGACGGGTGCAAGGATGATAAGGTAATTACGTCGGCAGGTTGTGTATGGCTTGCATTGGAGTATATGCCACTACCACGGATAATAACACCGGGAAGAGGAAGAGTAAAAAGAAGAATTGTAGGAGAAGCAACAATTTAAAAATCAATAACATGGAAGCAAAATTAAACGCTCTTAAAATTTGGATGAGAGTTCATTTACAGGAACCAAAGTATTATCAAAAATCAATGAAGGAGGAAACTAAAATATGGATAAACCGAAACAAATAACGAAAACAAAATACGACAACTTTTTTTACCAGCAGTATCTTTATTTTCATGATCGTTTTGTGGCATGGAAGAAGAAACGGAATCTTAAACAAGCGATACGGCTTGCAATAGAGAACAATAGGGGTGATAAACGCACCTATTACGTTCTACCTGATGCAAAGGGACAGTATAGAGCGTTCAATAACGATGACATACAAACCCTGAAACGTTTTAAGATACTAAGTAAACAGGTTAATGTTTACCACCTGTGCCGGGAGGCGGCATTCATCGCCACCAGCAACCCCCAAATTAAAAAATTGATAAAGGACAAATCAAAAGAGCGATAGATGGAATCTTTAGAGGTATATAAATACGGAACTCGGGTAACGACTAAGTTAGGATGTATACCCGCAATCATTACAGGAGTAACAATTAGAGGAGATTCTGTATCCTACGAAATAAGCTACTTCTATGAAGGAGAGCATATAACGGTGTGGATAAAGGACATGGAATTTACGGTATATGATGATGCAGAAAAAACTAAAATAGGATTCAAAAAATGATAGTACACGTAATTTGCTGGGACGGCATCGAATACGACCGAAACGCAACTCAAGAAGAAATTACCCGGGAAAAAGAAAGCGGAAATGTGAAAGAGGAAAATGGAATAATCACATTTGATTTTTCCCTAATGAGAAAATACAAACAAATTAATCATAGCCTTGGGCGGCGTTGTAGAACCCGTGGACGATATGTCAGACGCAAATCAATATCAAGATAGTTCCTGATGCAGGGGCTAAACAAAAAAAGGCAAACATTACGTTTGCCTTTTTTATTATCTTAGTTTATCCTGCATCACCTGTTCGTAGACAAGCTCTATCCCGACAATCTCACTTTCCTTATTGACAAACCCCTGAAACTCGAAGATAAAATACTTTACAGGTATACTTGAACCTCCGGTAAGAACGTCGCTTTCCCTTCCACCGGGTGAAGCAAGAAGATAGTACTGTATTTCAGCCATATCCGACGGTAGAGCAATAAGGTTATTAGTTCCCGAAACCTTAAACTTGCAATCCTCAAAAGGATTTGCACTATCTCCCGATATGTAAACAAACCTTCCAAATAATCTACTCTGAATCAATTTCTTAAAGTTCCGACTATCTATTGATAAGGGATTGGTTTTGAAATAAGTATGTAGAAATGACTTTGGAGTTATTGTTGTGATGGAGTTTACAACGTCGGTTTCAACTACTTTGGATACATTTTCCGTTTCTTCCTCGTTCAGGTAGTAGATTACATGGTCTTTTATTCCGAGCCACTGGCCTTTATTATTGACAAACTTATCAAAGGTAATACCCTGATAGATTAGGGTTGTTGTTGCAACTCCGGGGTCTCCTCATGTAATGGAATAGTCCTTAACCGATGAAATTGTAAACGAATCAAGGTTGATTAGTTTTACCTGCTTGGTACCATTGGCGATTATCAGTTCATTATGGTAATTGTCCCGTCCGAACATGATACCATCATTCAAAAAGTCATTTTTAAAACCGGAATCGAAGGCTGCTGAGAGTTTGTCGGCGATGTTGGTTACATTCCTCCCAAATAGAACAAAAATACTGTCCTGCGTAGCAAAAACAATTCCTTTGGCAACTGTAAGGGATTTGCCAACACAGGATAGATTACTCAACTGAATAATATTCTGGAAAAGCACTTCACCCGTTCCTTGTTGCATGGCATAGATTCCCGAATTGGTGAATACCACTAAAGGATATTGCCCGTACTGACCTTCCGATAACGGTTCAGACTGTGTATTCATGCTTTTTATAATAGTACTTCCATCGTTACCAATCATATAACTATTGATAGCAGGGAAAATATACGGATTGTTTATTTCCGTGGCCTGAATACGGTTAGAATTATAATATGTGTCGTTTACCGTTACTGTCATTGTAGATAAATTGGTAAGTGCTGGGTTGTCAAGTACTTTAAACGGTACAATATCGCCATCAGAATCAATATTTAACGCAAATGAAAAGTTAAGAAATGAATGTTCCGTTAGTTTAAACTCTTTTAACAGATATTTTATACTGTTAACCGTAACATGCAACCTTATATATTTTGCAGATGGGTGTGGATAGCACACTACGCCATTTACTAACCTAAAAACATTTTCATCAGGTTGCCCTAACTTCCCAACATAATGAGTTGAATCCACAACGTCAAAGTTGACCACCTTTTTAGCATTAGAAATGTTCACATCTGTCTTATAACCAATAGGAGGGAGGTTGTCGGGAGGCGTTACGCTTATGGTTGCCCCATTGTCTTTTAATAAAAATTGTATAAGGTCTTTATATATGCCTTCACCGGTTGTAGGTAAATCTAAACTATTATCATATCCGCCGAAAAGTTGAGTAGTGGTATCTGCAAAGAATAACCGACTATTATATTGGTATTTCTGTTTAGAAAATATCTTGTTTTGAGATAGTTGAAATGAATTTAATGCTGGTTTTGTTTCAATGTTTTTTAACGATAGTTTACGTTTAATTATTTTATTAGCATTTTGTTGTTGAGCTTTAATTTCATTAAAAGATATTGAATCAACTTTATAAAAAGTAGCATTTTTAAGTTCTTTAGTTAAATCGGTTGTTTTAAGTTTATAAAGTGTTAATAGGTATGTCATTTGATCTTCTGTAATATTACCATATGCAACCTCAAAAAGATCAGACAAATTCGTAGTATCTGTAAAATTATATTTATCAATGCAGTCTGTACAGTATATATCAACTCCGTCAATAATATTTTCATACTTTGCTAATGAAGAATAATTGTTTGTATCAATATTTACATTTACATCACCGAAATTAGGTCTATACAACTTATCAATTGTTGCCATGTCTAATGGATCAACGTTTAATATACAACAACCAATTGGGTAATTTGCGGCATATTCGAGCGAACATACATACAGTTTTTGCGCTCTTTCGTAACCAGCATATACATACCTTAATTGTGATTCCATAACACTACTACCATCCAGTAGTTTTCATACGAGAATATAAAATACATACCCAGAATACTTGTCTGAATCTGCAGCTAACGATCTGAGTTTTTGATATACGCCAACTGAATCATTTACAGAATATGGGTTTATAAATGTATGGGTATTATCATTAAAAAAACATTCATATAAACCAAATAATGGATTGTTATATTGAAAGTTTTCACACGTAGCAAAAGAATTTAAAAAAGGAATATTATGGATTGAATCATTGACGGTATAAACGCCATCAATATAAACGCTGTAATAAATATCAAGGTTGGTTTCGATAATCAGAACGTTATTGAAAGTATAAACCTGACTAAGTGTTTCCCCGGAAAGCATTTCATGCAACAACTGATAATTGTCAGGTGTACCATTGTTATTGGTATTTTGAAACATGTATATCCCAGTGGCTAAATGTGAAAATTTAGTGAAATTTCCAATGTAATATGCGCCACGGTTATAATCCTCAGGTAGAACATGGTGAACCCATATTTCTCCAATTTCACATTGAGTTACTCCGTTGGAATCAATAAATTCTACGATGGTATCCTTAACTTTCTTTGGGAATATCGGGCGCCATGCTCCTTTAAAATGACGGAGATTATCCATCTCGGCACATGAACCATCTGTGGCCGCCATAGCACTTGTATTACGTTCTATCCCTGTTAGTTCGATAGTTTTATATTCGTGGTTAGGATTCTGATTGTTCATTTTCTTCTGTTATTTTAGCTTCTTCTATAAGTTTCTGCACCTTTCCTTTTGTCTTTTCTCCCTTAGAAAGAATGAGTTGGTTAATTTGTGTAAACCAATTATTCGTTGCGCCGGATGGGTTAACACCTTCCGGGCTTCCATCGGGTTGTTTCTCTGCTTCGGTAATAGTGTGCAAAAGCTCAAGGCAAATCTTTATATTGAATAATGAAGTTTCTCTTGGTATTAGCGTCATTATTCTATCTACCGCTAATACTTTGGCTTCGTAAACCTTTTTTATGTACTCAATTTCCTTTTCTGCATTTGTTTGTAATATGTTGGTTGCAATCTGCATCGGTTGCTGTTTTTTTGCCTCCAACTTCGTTGCTCTTTCATCATAGGCTTTTTCCGTCTCAATCATCCATTCCTTTTTTCACCTCATTAAGGTTGTACTTGGTATACCTGTTCGCTTTTCGGAAGCAATCAGATTTCACTTATTACGTTTGAGTATATCTATGGCTAATTTTTTTTGTATTCTTGTATATTTCATTTTATTAAGCTTGTGTTTGTTGTTGTCCTAATATACTTTGTAATGCAGCCATCTTTCGGGGGTCTGCCTGTTGTTGTGCTGCCTGTTGAACCTGTCCTATCTGTTGCATCATTTCTGGTGAAGGTGGTTGTTGTGCCCCCGGAACTCCTGGCTGTTGTTGCATCTCCTGTTCACGTTTGTTGATCGAATCAAGTAACTTGTCAGCAAAGGGAAGTGATGAATTTTCAAGGAACATCTTTACGTCAATAACACTCTTTTCAAAAAGCATCATCAGGGTATCGTCAATCATCTGGCGATAGACCGGTGTATTAGTTCCCTGAACGACCTTTAACGACATGTCAATAGGTTTTATCTTGTCAGGGTCATACATCCTGTTAATGTTTCCTCTACTGCCCGTAATCGTTAGCATTCTCGGTTCATTATAATATTGCTTAATGAGCTTCATAATCTTATTATCCCGCTTTTCTTTCCAAGTGATGAACGTGTCCACAAAATGCTTAACATTAATAGCACTGTTGACGGATTCCTGCTCATATAATGATGATGGCGTTCCGCTTGTCGGGGTTTTGCCTTGTATACTTTCCTGAATCCCGGCGATGTCCTGCGCCATCTTAAGCTGCGTGGCTAATAGTTCACTGGCTCCGGGATTGATAGTATTAGAGGTTACCTGTTGTGGCAATGGTACACCCGGTTTTACCTTTATCCTAATAACACCTCCCTGTTTACTCCATTCATCGGCGAAGTCATCAATATGCATGTCCGCCGGAATACAATCTTCAGGTACGAGCAGTAAATCTTTTGCTCCCATGTCGATCATGGTACTCATCTGCGTAATCAGTCGGTTCACGTACCGCTGTTGGTCTATCACGTCTTCTACAATACCCCAGGTATCACCGTTAAGTAACGGGTGAAGGGTTGCTACAAATGGATGTTCCTTATGGTCGTAAGGAGTTTCAAACTCACGTAGAACATGGCCGTAAGGGTCAAGGTACTTAGCGTACCAAACTTCTACGTATTTCTCCCGTGCCTCAATCAGTGGTATTTCTTCCTGCGGAACTCCGGCTTTTAATCCTTCAACCACACGTTCGGCATTGATTATCCCAATTTCTTTCATGGTTAGGTCTACAATTTTGTAACTGCCATCTGCATAATCGTGTGCATAGATTTTGTGCATCCCTACCTTTTGCCATATCTCAAAGATTCGACATTTGCCGGGGTCGGAGGGGAAGTAAAAATCAAGGTTTTCAAGCATATTACTTGATAGTCCCTTGTTACTGTTAACATACATCTGGTAGTTGGAGACACTGTACCATTGTTTTATTTTATCTTCGTCCTCTTTTGAAGATGCGAAGGTGGCTAAACAGGCTTGCAACGGCAAGTCAATAATCTGCCCGATAAGAGTTAAATCGTTTAATCTAACATCTTCTATATCTGAATTAAATAAGATTCTATTAAAGTTTATGTTCTCTTCGTACACATCTTCAATCTCTAATTGAGGGATGTAACGATATGTAAATTTACCTATGACTGCTCCTGATATTGCGAACGCCTCAAAATTAGCTGCCTCTAACTCAACGGCTAAATTGATGTCATGGACATTACGGATGGCATTACCCATCATGTCCGACAGGTCGTTGTCTTCTGAATTTTTAGCGTAAACGATTGTATTGGTAGGGTTGCTCCGGTACTGTCCTATCAGGTTTCTGATAAGCTGGCGTATAATATTCTGTTTCAGTGGAATCTTACCCTGCTTTTTGATATAATCCTCTTCGGTAATCATGTCCCCGGTGTCAGGGTCTTTTACCAAATCACTTCATTGCCGACCACGATAATAGGCAAAGGCTCTCATGGCACGTTTACGGAAGTCGGAAAGGTTATCCCAGTGGATGCGGCAATTCTCAAGAAGAGTAATATTGTTATTGTCCAACTCGTCAGCGATTCACGAACCTTTAACACTTGAATTTTTAATGGAATTATCACCTCCGATGTCGCTCATTCGGAGTGCCTTAAAATTTATTTTCTTTGTGTCTTTTATCATTACTATTTGGTTTTTTTAATTACTAAGGACTCTGCCTTATTAAATCTTGTTGAGTCAGCGAGAAACCTTTTCCAAAGGGTTTTTCTTAATATTATTGCGTTATCGTAAACCTTTTGGTCATCGGCGGACAAACTGTTTTTAAATTCAATGTCATTTTTTTTCGATCCAGTAAATGGTTTAAATAAACTTTGATGGAATCCATGAATTACTTTCTGTGGATTATCCGAATTTTTAATGAGTTCAGAATATTCATCTACGGCTTTGTCAATATTATTATCCATCAATGCATTTCTTAAATCTCTGTATTTACTTGGTGGAAATTGTCCTGAATTGTCTACAATTCCCTTATCTTTTTTCCATTTATCGACAAGTCCATAAACATCTTGTAATGGGGAGTACCTTGTAACACTTAATCCGGCTGCTGATAACAAAGATTCAAAAGGGTTTACTTCTTTATCTTTGTTTGCTCCGGGAATTAGTCCCTTTGCACTTATAGGAATAGGAGCGGAGATAAGTTCTTTTATGTAATCCTGTATAGGTTCTGGCTGGTCTCTTCAATCCTTTCCAGTGAGCATCCATCTTGCAGTTTTTCCTACAACAGGAGATAACCTACCAGCAATAAATTGATGTGGACGTTCATAAAGGTTATAAAGGTCTCCGGGGACTGACCTTAATCCGTAACGTCTGTTATGGTAGATAACATCAAACGGTTCATCGTTATGGTAATCATCATCTAATAATTTATTTAATATCCTTGCAGTTACAAATAAGGTTACAGCCAATACCGCTAACGCCCTAAATTGTTCCGCACCTGATTTGCCGCCAAGTAATACTTTTGATGCCTGACCCGCAAATCCTGCACGAGCTTCTAAAAAGTCCGGTGCAAGTATTGTAAGCCTTAATACGTTTTGGAAGGTTTGGTTGCGTCCCATGTCAACATAATTAAGGTTTCCATATGCTGCATTGGCTTGATGTGCTGATAAGTATTTAACATCATCTAAAACCGAAGGGTCTTTTTCAATTTCCTTAGCCCAGCGTCGGGCGTTTCGTTTAAGAATGTGTTGATATGTCTTGTACTTCAATCCCGGAATGTAATAAAGGAAAAGAGGTTCTGATATGGTTTTTAATACTTTGCCTATACCCGGTATTTTATATAATAACTCACCGGAGCCAACGCCTTCCCTGAATGCGTTCATTGCATTATAATCACCGGATAGTTGTAACCCGTGGCGGGCAGCGTCCATCTGTTCAGGGTTATTCTCTAAATCCATGTGAGGAATATTATAAAACGGGTTAACCAAATGACCAATAGCATGTGTCCCTTCCTGTACATAATGGAAAGTACTCACACTAAACATTGCTTGTTTGACAACGTTTTGAGTGTTCTCAATGCCTTTAACAAGATACTTGGGAATTAATGAAAGCGCGCTACCATCTGAATTATACCAGTCCTTTATAGCGGAACTTCCAAATACATTTTTAAGATGACGATGTATTTCGGGATGTAAAAGCATATCCCCCTGAATCAAAATGCTTGTACCATCATCTGCTTTGCCTACTCATTTCCATTTTGTTAGTGAATAATGATTTAATCCCTTATAGTCTGAATAATCTCCTGTTTTTGCTAAAGGGATAACGAGGACTTTTGCTGTTTCGCCTGAACCTTTTTTTATTGGTATACCAACACCTGACGGAATCGCAAGCGGTCTGCCATCTGTCGCCTTACTATTTGATAAGTCCTTAATGAACTCTTTTGTAGCTACTGTCTTTCCAAATTCAGAAATATATAACGATAACAGATCGGCAATATCCTTTGATACGGTTTTGTATCCTGCCTGTTCTGCATCAAATATTGTTGGGAATGTCCTTTTCTTCTGTGCCCTGAATGACTTCATTAATTTAGCAGAGCCAAGAGTTGGTTTTCCATCTTCTTTAGGTTCGGTATTGATTAATCTATTGACATAATTTTCAACTGCATTATCCAAAATTCCCAATGCTTCTCCTTTTTTCTGAAAGAAGTCGTAAATATCACTTGCTTTTTTGGCGTATTCTTTATCCTTATCAGTAAGATTTAAAGCATTTGTGTAGTCTTTTTTAAGAGTTTTATCATTAGTTAAAGCCTCCCATTGTTTTATTTTGTCAACATCTCCGCCCGATTCTATCCATACATTTACTGCACGTCTTGTATCTGGCTCTGGAATTGCTTTTTTAAATTCAGCATTTATATTTCTTGCCTTAATGGCAGTCATTTGCATTTCCGCATTCCAATTGTTAATCGTTTTTTTAAATTCGTTAAAGTCTGGTAGGTCAATGATTTTTTTTCTAAAATTATCAATCTCCGTAAATATCCTGTTTAAGAAAGCCGGGGACTTGGGCTCTGTTTCTTTTTTCTTTTTTGAAAACCGTACATCTTTTAGAAAATCCCCGGCGTACTCCGGCTGACTGTCGGGTTTTGTGGTTGGGTGTTCTATTCTTTCGGGAAGTACTGCGGATTTTCGTCGGCTAAATTGTTCAGTATCTTCAACCTTTCCGATAGCGTCTTTTTGTTCGGGTTCTTTTTCAACTCCTCGTTGTACATTCCCCAAATTGCTTTCGGCATTTCCCTGATTGTCATATTGCCGTCCGTCCCTATTACTTCTACTCTGTTGTAAGTTTCCATTTGTTATATAATTAAGCGTTTTAAATAATACTTCTTGAATTGGTTCTGGATACAAAGATAAATCAACAGTCCCACTTGCAATATCCTCTATCGTATAATTGTCCAAAAGTTTTTCAGCTGCAAAAGCCACTATCTCATCTGCTATCTCATAGTCGCTCATTTCATTTACATCGTACTCTTCCGGAAGTTGTTTTTCTTCATCTGTTAAACGTGGGAGTATTGATACTAATTCATTATATTCGATAATATTACGCGCTGAATTGTGTGTTTGCTCGTGTAGTCACGTCCGTATTATTTCGTTTCCGGTTTTATGTGGGAGTGTATTTATGAATACTTTTCCATAAAGACTTAATCCACCAATAAAATAATGCTTTATTGCTTCTGTTACTTGCTCGTTGTAATTTATGGCATTAACGGAATTGGCCAAATCTTCGTTTGTTTTTACAATGATAGATGGATTAGCCGAAAACATTTTTTCTACTTCACGGATGATTTGCGTACCCTTCTCATACTTTTCTGATATAGTTTTGGCGGTGTCAAAGATTTTAGGTTTTATTTGAAATGAAGGGCTTTTCCCCAAATTGGCTTCATCTTTTTCAAAAAACTCACCCATTAACTTCTGAGCCGTATAAATTCCATCAGGTGTATTCTTTCTTTGCCATGCTCTTTGCGATGGAGACCAGTGAAATCCCCTTGATTTTAAGGTAGCAATTATTTCAGGATTAGGTTTTTCATCAAACATGAGTTGCACCCGTTCCTGTGAATGGTTGTTCATAATAACTACGCCCTTGTACTTCCCGACTATTTCAGTTTCTTTATTCGTTAAATCCTCTTTCGGTTGTACTGTTTCGGCAAGTTTCCATATTTCGTTATTGGTTGAAAATATGGGCTTACTATGCTTATCGCCTACCGATTTAACATATTCAAGTGATTTTTTTACATCTTCTGCTTGTCCATTTGCAGCCATCCTTTTAATAAACCCGGATAGTGAACTGACAAATAACGGTCTTGCCCCTGGATATTCTCCCTTGTCAATAGCGATAATCGAAGCTATTTTACTATCAAGGGTTTTTTTTATACTCTGCCACCTCTCATCATCTTTCTGCTCCTGTGGTGCAGCGTCTTTTATCGCTTTAATTGCCGTCTTTTCTGCTTTGTCAGCCCAATCCGAAAATTCAACACTACGATTATGTTCTGCAATTAACGCTTTTTGATTTCTTGCCGTTGGAAATCTTGCCGGGCCTGTAATCATTGGACTCGCAGTACGACTTTTTGCAGATAATACAGCGTTTTCGTGGCTTAAATATCCTTCTTTGTACCTTTCAAGTTGTTGCCACATTACGGAGATCTGTTCGGGTGACTTAGCCAGTGCGGATAATTTATTATACAACTCGTCCAGTGTATCTACATAATCACGTTGAGTTTGTGCCGCCCTTTTTTCAGGGTCAAAACTTATTGCTGAATATGCATTGTAAGCGTGTTGATAATTAATGTCCGATGGTTCCCATGTTACAGGATTGGATTTGTCTTGTTTGTTTTCCGAAATCATGTCATCAATGACAAATATATTCCCATTACTATCTTTTAATACGTTTCTTGGTAATAAGTCTGATACAGTGTATTGTCCGTTGGTAAAGGACGTATCACTTAACTTTTTAAATCCAAGTGCTTTCATGTAGTCTGTAATCTCGGTAGGTGTGGCAAAGTATGAATCTGCAATATACCCCTGTTTAATTATAGGCATAACACTACGGTTATCAAATCCGGTAAATCCTATAAGCTGATATTTTGTAAGGGGAAATAATTTGTTGTGAAGTTCTACACCATCTAAGAACTTTAGTATACTGCCATCACTATTAACAAGGTTATTAACCTTATACACGGCTCTTTCGTTCTCATTCAAATAGACTTCATTTTCATTACCACTTGGGTATGGCACTCCGAAATTGAATGTTTCGGAAATAGGAATTCATAATCCATTTTCTTTGGCAAATTGTTCCGTTACTTGAGCTTCTATTTCTTGTCTTTCTGCTCCTGTAAGGCTTTTAGTTTCCTGTGCATCTCGAAGTGTCTCTTCGATTCTTCTACGGCATTCAACGGTAATTTCCTCTGTTCTTCAAGTGCTTTCAACCCAGCCTCCGTTGACTCTTTGTGAAATTGGTTCAGGTATTCCATCGTTGTTATTTTCTACAAAATTAATACGATTAATTGAATTGTCAACAGGTTGTTGATTATTATTTTTTAGTTCTGGATATTTTTTCCCTAATTTTCGTCTGATTGAAAACTCGGCAGCATTTACGGCTATTGCTTGATAAATAGTGAGTTCTGTTCCATTATTTTTTTCAAATCCAAAACGTGAACGCAATTCATTTTCTGCTACCGGAGGAATATCTGCGTTGCTTATTTCTCTTTCAAGGTCTGCACGAAGATATTCTTTATGGACTTCATCACTTGACATTGGCGGTTTTGCCTGTTCATCAAAATAGTCCTTGTTACTTTCAGTATAATCCACCGGATTCTGTGCGTATTCGTTGGGTGTTACATTCGCTTTCTGAATGTCCACATACTCGCTAAAAGGTTTAGCCTGTCTGTGGCCATCGCCAAGCCACGTCCTAAACGTATCAATGTCGATAGGTGTAATTGCTCCTAATCCCTTCCAACCTTTGTCATAGTTCTCCAAATAGGCTTGTTCGGCTTCCTCAATGGAGTTGTAACCTAACATCACCTTGCTTTCGTCAAACTCTCCGGTCTGTGGGTTGTTCTGGTCAACGACAAATACCATTTTACTTTCAGGATGATCACCAACAAATACATCTATCTGATCTCCGTCTTTTCCTTTTGTACGGTTGAAATAGCCGTAATGACTTTGCATCGTATGGCTTCATGGTTTTCCGTTTGGATCAACTCCGGTTCTTTCGGTTCCGGTAGGGTTCTCAATGGCTATATCCAACCCCTGAACTTTGATGTGTGCCTTCTTGTAATTTCCGGCTTCTTTTTGTGCAGGGGTAGGAGTGGTGTTTACTTCGTCGGGAGCAATCTGAACGGGTTCACTAATTGGAATTTCTACCTGTGAGAGAACGTCCTTTATATCGGCGTTTCTTTCAGCTTCTAAGTCCTGCATTTCCTTTTCAATATCATTAATCCTTTTATCGAAAAGAGCTAATGCGGCTTTCTTGGTATCTTGGGAATAAAGAAATGTCCCTGCGAATAAATCATTTTGTGATTCGTCGGTTTTGGTATCTCCGAATAACCCGTTTCTGCTTTCGAGGAATGCCTCTTTCTTAGAACGCTCTATCTTAGCGTTTTGAAGTCTTGTTTCAGCATCTTTAATGCTCTCGTCATAGAGGGCGTTAATACGGTCTACTTCTCGCTGTTGGACGTCGGTGAGGGCTGGGGTTGTTGGGTCGGATGGTCTTTCTCCCAATTCCTGTGATCCAGATACATTTCCAGTAACCCCGTTGCTATCTCCATCGCCTCTGATAGGGGTATGTCCTGTTTCTTCGCTATCTCCTGCGACTTCTGCGTCATGAGTTCTATGAACTCCTGTTCTGTTAGTTTCTTCGCCATAATCTGCAAATATATTATTAATCTCTTCGTCTGTTGTATTATCGTGTGAATAAATTTCTTTCCACCCATCAATTTTATGCAGCTCCTCTTCGGCTTCTTTCTGTTTTTCGTAGGCTTCCATCTCTGCGATCTCTTCGGGGGTATAACCTTGGTTGGCTATTTCATCATTACTTACCTCATGGTTAGCTAACAGATCTTTTGCCATCTGCTGGGGACTGGTGTAACTATTGATAACATCCTCTATTGCATCTCTGTAATCCTGGTCTGTATAACGTAACTCTTCGGGTTGGTTCTCTCACAGGTAATGTGCGATCTGGTTAATGGTTTGCCCTTGGCTTTTACTTACCCATGTGAACCTTGGCCTGCGTTCAGATTCAACTTTTTTCCTTACTATTGGGTCGTTCTCTTTTCCTTTCGTCCCGTATAGTTCGAATAATGAATCAGGGTGTAACTTTCCACCACTTGCGAAATATTGCATTGCCAGCGAACGAGGGTCATTGTATGTTTTAAGCTTAACCTCTCTTTGTAAAAGTGAAAGTACTTTTTTACGTTTTACAACTGGCGTAACCTTCAAAGGATTTGTCTCTGAAGTTTGTCCCGTTTTTTGCGTCATTTGCTGGACAATTTCAGGCGTAACTTTGAGAGGTTCAGTTCCATCACCAGCCCCCGCCACCGGCTCGTTAACAGCAGGTGCAGCGGGGTTGATGGGTTCGGATACAGTCGGTGGAACCTCTTTTGTTTCTGGCTTGGTAGGTTGTGGCTGTTCTTCCGGTATGGGTTGTAACTGGTTACTTTTCTCTTTGCTATTATGTTCTATATCAGTGTTGTTCGATTGTAGCCGATTGTTTTCTTCTTTGTTATTCCGTTCTATATCAGTGTTATATATAATCTTTACGGTGTAATCCGGTAATGCTTTTAGTGGGTTACTGTAATCGGTGTTATCGGTTACGGTATAAGAGAAGTTTGGTTGTATCTTCTCTGGCTTACTTTCGATGAAGCTTTCAGCGGCTTTCTTAGCATCTACCTCTCTCGTGAAATGGGTATCAACGTCAATGGTATTGTCTGGGTTAATAGTCCCGACATGGTTTGTTTTGCCCACGGCAAACTGAATCTTTTCCGGCTCTGGTTGGCCGGGGGTTGGTTTGGGGACATCTTCACCGTTCTGTTCGGGGGTTACTTGGTTCTGTTCCTGACTGGCTCGGGCAATTCCGTTGTATTGATCTTTAGGTATTCATTTCTGGTCTCCGTCTTCATTCTCAAACATCACGGCTCCGTCGGGGTCATCTTGATTGTCTACATAAACCAACGTTCCCTTTTCTCCATTAAAGGTTACTGGCTCATTAAGTGTAAATGGGGTAGATTCGCCAGAGGGCGCCGTCTCATTTATAGGTGATTGGGGAGCTTGGTTGGCAACCTCCGGTTGTTGGTCTGTTACCGGTTGTTCCGGTGTAGATTGGTTTGTGAGTTGTTTGGGTTGCTGTTCCTGCCATGCCTGTTGTTCGGCTTGGTATTGATCTCTGGCAACCTTATCAGCGTTATATTTATCAATATCGCCCATTAACCGGGCATTACGGAAGGTATTAAAGTCAATAGTGTTTGTTTCAGTAATCGTCTTGGGGTTGATAGACCTTAACTCATTAGTGATAGGCTTGTTTGTTTCCGGGTCTATCTCTAAACCGTATAATACATTGGTCGGGTCGGTTAAATTATTGACATCTCCCGCTTTTATGATGTATCTTTTGCCTTCAATCGTGGCCACTTGGCTAATATTCGTACCATCCTGATGTGCTAATTCTCTAAAATCGCTTAGGGATTGCATCGTTGATTTACGTGCAATCTCCTCTTCCGGGGAAATAGAAACTGGATTTTTTTCGATACCCTGCAATCTTACTATTTTAACAGCCTTTAAAGCTTTATTGTAAGCTTCTAATGAACTAATTACATCACTTACATTACTATGGGCAACATCATTCTTGATAATGTTTGCCTGTTCTGGTGTTAATTCCTGTTTATTTGAAAAGGCGTCCCAGGCTTTTACCCTGTCCATCCATTCCTTATTTTCTGAACTAATATCCTTTGCCTGACGAGCCGCACCCATAGCCCCCATAAAAGTGGCCATGTCCAGTATATTAATTCCTTCTTTTGCTAACTCGCTGAACTGTTCAGGATTAGTACCGATATAATCTTCTACCGTTTTATTGCTTAGGATGCTTGAAATTGGAGTCATCAACACACCGGTTATTTGTTCCGGGGATATGTCGCTATGGCCGGACATACCTAATCCGGCTCCCACGACAGCGTTAACGGCGTTCATTTCAAAATTGAATTTAGCAAGATCGGGGAACATAACACCTAACGCGATCTTTCCTAAACCTTCTTTAACTAACTGAGAAATCCCTTCGCCTTCAGGGACAACGTTACTTCCTGCGAATGATGCCTCCATCGTTCCGGCTACACCTCTTGCAAATCTATCCCAGCCTGATAACTGTCTCGTTTCTCTTACTTCTGTATTATCATCTTGCGGGACATAAACATCTTCCTTTCCGGTTAATGCCTGAGTAATTTTGTCAATTCCTTTTCCGGTTCCAATTGTTGGTTGTAATAAAAGAGAAATGGGATTAAACCAACTTCCTTCACTCATAAGATAATCAGGAAGGGTTTTTAAAGTTTCGGTTTCTTGTTTTTTATCATTCTCTGATTCAAGGTAATCGTGATAATCTTTTGATAACTTGGCCCTTCGTGCGAACTCTTTAGCTCTTGCCGTATCGCCTATTGACTTGGCTTCTTCGCTTTCAGATAGAAATGCAAGGTGCATCTTATTTGACACATCGGGCATTTGCTCAGGTGCGACTTGTACGCCCTTCATTGAATTCAGGTAATTGGTTGCATCATCGTTCCGGGTCGGATCGTTAGTAACTGTCTTAACCTTTAATCGCTGGTAATACAAATCCGGGCTGTTGGGATTAAGCGTAATGGCTTTATTGATGTTATCCAACGCACCTTTTGTATCTTTTTGATTTAATGCGTTGTATGATTTTAACTGATAAAGATATGGGTTGTTAGACTGTCCATTTTTCTCTAAGTCGGAAATGACTTGATTACTCTTGTCATAGTTCTTCTCTTTCGAGTGCTGATAGGCTAACTGAAATTCTGCTTGTGTACGTTCTTCTGGCGTAAGGTCTCGGTTGACCTGATAAGTTTCAGATGGGATTCTGATTGGAATAGGACTTCCGGGAATGTCTATTCACATTGCAGGTGTCTTTCTCTCTTCATTAAACAAATCCTGCGTTGCCTTATCGTCCGGCATCATTGACAAATTACTGATGTCGTTAACGTTAGTTTTTGGCATGTTATTCAAAGGGTCGTAGGGCTCCTGAATAGAGTGGGTTGCTGTGGGTTTAACGGTTCCTTTCGGCTGAATCGGGTTAACTGCTGGCTTTGCGATGGAGTAATTATTAGCCGGTAGGCTGTTCAGCGGGTCGGCGTCATCTACCGCCGGTTGTGTAACGGGCTGTTTGGAAGTATCCGGCAATATTCCAAATGGGTCATTAACAGCCTTCGGTTTTGCAGCTGGTTGTGGAGCCGCTTTTGTAACTGGTTTTGCCTGTGGATTTAAGATTCCAAACGGGTCGTTGTCTGTGTTGATATTTAACGAATTGTCATCCATTAATTTACTTTTTGAATATTACCTGCCTTTATAGCTTGCTCAAGTTGTTCATGTGTGTACCTTCCGTATAAGTCCGCTTCCGGGATAACAGTTCCTATGGCGTGAGGGTCGCTACTTTTAACTATCTTGTAACTTCCTAATTTATAATGCGATGTTGGGCTTGCTGCTACTGCCTTCTGCATTGGCGTAACTACTTTTTTAGGAACCAATGTTCCGTTTTTATCAACCGTATAATCTTTCGCAATCTGGTTGTAAACCTTAGCTTTTAAGATTTCCGGGTATGCTGAACCGCCTGCGGCTATCTGGTCTGCTGTCAATCCGCCTGCTAAGTTAGAGAACGTTGTATTAAAGATTGCTGCGGGTACGGTTACCACCTTACCGTTCAACATCATAGTTGTAGGGGTATTACTTTTATTACCCTTTGTCGCATCGTTTGCATGGACGATATGAGCAACTTCTAATGCAGTTGCATTGCTGGCAGCATTTCTCCTCTCAGCGGATTTGTTGTTGTTGTCGGAAACGTACTTTGATGTTGCATTGTTGGCTTCGGTATTGTTTACACTTGTTGCGTCGTGGTTCTTTGCGATATTTTCATTACTTTCACGAGTTAACTTATTCTGTTCGTCTTCATGATTCTGTTTAGCTAATGCAGCTTTATACGCTTTGTAACCGTTAAGCGTATTCAAAGCAGATTGATACTTCATAAGATTATATTTTTCCTCCTTAGCTTCCTGCTTAGCTTTCTCTTGTTCTGCGGCTCCTATCAATTGTTGAGTAGTGTTGTTCTGCTGTGGTGCGTAAATCTTTGCTCCGTGTGAAGCTCCTACCATGTTGGCAATTGCCATAAGCCCTTGCCCGATGGCGTTAAGTTTTGCATACTTTGCAAATCTTGCTGATCGGTCATCGCTGGGATTCGGTCTGAAACTTTCAACGTACTTCTGAATAGCATCATCAGGATACATCTGTTTGTATTGCTCAAACTCACTAAGTGCGGGCTTTGATGGTGCGGCTGCTGGCGTTGCTGCGGATGTTGCGGGTGGTGGAACTGGTACAGCGTTTGCTTTCGATGTCATCTGCGCCGGAACAGCACTTTGATTTCCTGCCGCATTTCCTTTCGGCTGCATCGGTTCAGGTGCAAAAGTGTCTTGATAAGGTATTTCCGGGCGGTTATTTAATTTTATATCTCCTGCTGGCTGCGTTGTGGCGGGATGCATCGGGTTAACGGGCGGCATATCGTGGTTATCGGGGGCAAGCCCGATCTCGTTTTGCGGAACGTATGGAGGAATGTCTGTATTTTCCTCGTCATCTGGCATTGGGTTTATGTTAAATATACTCATTGTTTTTTGGTTTTGTTTTCTATACTGAGAGGACGAGACTAATCGACTGGTTTACATCCTTTCTAAAATATTCATTTTTGGTTAATGTTATACCTTTTAGTAGCCCGTTTTAAACCCGCCTTGACCGATAATTCCTTTCATGGTTGGTGTGAGGGTAGACTTTGTTCCGCTTCCGTAGGCGTCTGCTAAGGTGTAAGCACTTGCAGCGTTCCCAATTCCTTGAGCAACATTTCCCCATGTGCTTTGAGTAGAATTAAGAGAATTGTCTGCGCTGTTGATCTTTTGACCGTAAAGGGCGTTCATACCGTTCAGGTAGTTCTGTCTTACCTGATTTTTGTATTGCTGTCCGTAGCCGTAAAGCTTATTTACGGTCCCGGCGTAGGTCTTATTTGCTTCTGTATTAGCTGCGATTTTAGCTTCCGGTGTTGCTCCGCTGGCTGCAAATTGGTTGGCGTATTTCTTTGATTGCTCTTGTAACTGATCTCTGACGGCAGCTAAGGCTGATTGTGAATCAGCGTCTTTCATTCTGTCACGGTAATATTCATCGTTGTAATAGTTAGTCAGGTCGTTTTCGCGCCTATTGAACAAACCATTTACTGTCGAATCATGTTTCTTCTGTGCCTGTCCCGATTTTCAGTTACTATACAATGCTGATGCTGCCGAAATAGCTAAAGGAATCAACATTGCGATTCCTTCCTTTACATTGCTATCACTTTGAGACAGATATTTCTCAAAGAATACAGGAGCAAAGGCGGTGATTATAAAAAGTGTTATCGCTGTGAATCTTACAAATCTTTTCATTGTCGTTTATTTTGTGCGTAAAAGAATAAATCTTTGAATTAATTGAAGTGTTAAAATGACGCTAATTGACGACATTTTGGAACGATTAGGTGCATTAAATGCACTTTATTGAAAAAAGTTAGATGGGAGCAATGAATTTTTATCCTCTCGTTTTATACTAATAATTTTCATCTTTCAGTGTTTCAATTATTTCTCTCGAATCAAACCCCAAAAATCAGACAAATTACACGTTACTTACTAATAATTAGCATATTATATTTTGGAAAAAATAATACTGTAATTTTCAATATGTTATCTGTATTTGATTGCTTATAAGATTGATATATAACATTATAAAATTGCATCATACATGCCTACAATCACACTATTATAAAAAGCATCAAATTTGTAGTAGATTTTAACTCTTTTTCAGGATGTATACAGGTAATAATGTTCTTAAAACACACAAATAATGTTACAATAGTTTGAAATGTAAAATTATACAGCGTTTAAGATAATTGTATTGTATGTTACAAATGTGTTGTAAATTTGTGAATTAAAACAGACCTAATTATAAGATCAATCAAATGAGTAAAGAACAAATAAAACAAACGGTTTCCGAATACATGACGTTTTTACGGGAGGAAGCTAAGAAGCAAGGAATCTCCGCTGAAAAGATCGGAGCGATAATAGGGAAGTCGGGGAACAGCGTTCGACGGTCATTAACAGGAAAGCACTGTCCACAACTTGATACTCTTTTAAGCATCAGTAATGTTTTAGGGGTTGAATTTATCCCGAAACTAATCACGTCGGACGAACCTGAAGAACCTGAAGAAGAATTGGAACCAGTGGTGTACACTGCACCATTTTTATTATGTGTCAATCCTGTAAAACAAGAGTTTTATATTCTACACAGGGGAACTCCCGCCTGTTTGTTGTGGGTAAGGCAATCTGAACCGCTTAGATTTATCGTTGAGGAAGTTTATGACGAAGTTAACGATCCCGATTCTGTTTTATCTATGCCTTTTATAAAAGAAGCACAACAATTTTTTAAGAAATGGTATGAAAAATATAAAGGAACGTTATTATTTTAATCGTATATTTGCTAAGGTTGATTTTTGATCTAAAATAAACCAGTTTTCCGGCAAACGTTCCCCTACATGTTCCCCTAATAAAAAAATCGCCCTGCAATTATTTGATTTACAGGGCGATTAAAATATTATTTGTGATCCAGACAGGATTCGAACCTGTGACCCGCAGCTTAGAAGGCTGCTGCTCTATCCAGCTGAGCTACTGGACCGCTTTGGTATTGCGGCGGCAAAGATAGTAATTTTTGAGAAAGAATAATTATTAACAAAGGATTGTTATTAAATTTTTATTTGGCTTTGAAATAACGGGATTTTATTGCATAAATTTGACCTTTTGATATTTAATTTAGGGTTTTTATATCCGAAAATGAAGAAGACACTTCTTTATAGCATGTTAGCCTGTCTGGCGATTACCGGGTACGGACAGCCTTTTTATGATATTCATGCTCCGTTAACGGGTGTGATGCACACGGCAGTACGCTGGGCCGATTACGATATTGACGGTAATCCGGATGCTATAGTAACCGGCGAAAATTATTTGGCAAAAACCAGAAGCATTTTCACCAAAACGTATCATAACGATCGAAATGATAAATTTTCGGAACATCGGAACAACTTCATCAGTGTTACACACGGCGCCATGGACTGGGGCGATTATGATAACGATGGAGATGAAGATTTGTTGATAACCGGTGAAACAGCTAAAGGGAAACTCGCTACAAAACTGTATAATAATCATCGCAACGGAAGTTTTTCGGAAGTAAAAACAAATTTTATAGGCGTTCGCGACGGTTCTGCACGTTTTGCCGACCTTGATAATGATGGCTGGCTCGACATCATCATTTCGGGACAGGCTGTAAATGGCTTGCCGATCATTAAAATATACCGGAATTTGGGAAAAAATTGCTTTTCGGAAGTGTATACTTCTATTGCGCCTGTGTTCGATGGCAAAATTGATGTGGGCGATTATGATGGCGATGGGGATATTGATGTTTTGGTTTGCGGTAAAACCATCAACAACCAGATTATTTCAAAAGTCTACCGTAACGACGGATCGTTCAGGTTTTACGATATCAAAGCTCCTTTGATTGGCGTTTACCAAAGCGATTGCCGGTGGGGCGATTATGACCATGATGGCGATCTTGATATTGCCCTTTGCGGGGAAACGGCTAATCACCAGATTATTACGAATGTTTACCGGAATATTGGCAGCAACCGTTTTGTGGATACCAAGGCAAACATCGTCGGAGTGAGAGCCGGCTCGGTAGATTGGGGTGATTGTGATGCGGATGGCGATCTGGATTTGTTGGTAACCGGAGAAACAGCCGGTAAAAGCATCGTTTCTTCAGTCTATCTGAATTATGGATCCAGGGGATTTATTGATTGTAAAGCCGGTTTGCATGGAGTGTATTTAAGCTCGGCAAAGTGGGGCGATTATGATCACGACGGCGATCTTGATATTCTTCTTTCAGGTTTGGATGCTGACTATCATTTTATCTCTAAAATTTATAAAAACCAGCGACGTTCCGGATTAATGGCAGGATGCGAAAAGGCCGGTAAAGCTCCCGTTTTTACGGCTCCTAAGTCCATCTGGAGTATTTCGGTAGAGATTCCTGAAAAGAAAAAGCCGGTATATTACTATGTGTATGCCACCTGTTATTGTACACCGGATACCGTTCGCCATGTGGATTTAAATGCTTTTGTCAGCGATGTTTTTTATTGCAAACCCGATTCTTATGTATTGCATGAACTGTATAATGGAAAGGTGATGATTGATTTGCCCAACTGGCCTGAGATTGATGAAGGATACCGTTGTGTGGGATTTTTAACTAAAGCAGAAGCCGAAAAATCACGGGCCAAAGTCATAAAAGAATACCAGTCGCAGGATTTTAAAGTCCAGGAAATTGTTTGGAAAGAATCGGAAAGTGGTAAAATAATTTGGTTTCCCAAAATGCATGTTACTATTCCAAAATACTCTGATCCCCTTGATAAAGATTATTATTATTCTGACGATAATCTGAAAAGTGAAAAGTGATGAGGAAAAAGGGAAAAGTGTCATTGGTTTTCCTTTTATTATCGATACTAAAAATCAATAAATTATTTTTGAAAAAATTCGCTATCTGGACAAATTTTCCATGAGTTAGTCACATCATATAAATATGATGGTAATAAAAACGATGCCAATCGCTAAAATAATCCGTTTGTTTTATCAAAGCTAACCTAAATCCTTGTCTCTTGTCCCTTGTCTCTTGTCCCTCGTCTCTTGTCTCTTGTCTCTTGTCCCTTGTTACTATGATATAAAAAAGTTCTTAAATCAAAATAATTTTACGAACGGAAGTGATTTTTGATTTGACAAATTATTACCTTTGTTCATCATATTAATACGATAAACCCAATGAAGCCAAGACTATTCATCCTCAGCTTTGCTTTTACGCTGATGTATTCATTTACATCTGCACAACAAATCAAGCCCCTGAATAATGCAAATGTTCAATCGGAAAGTCCGGAAACACTTGATAAAGCCGGCTTGGCAAATCAGGTACGCAACGAGTTTCTGCATGCCTGGCAGGGATATAGACAATATGCCTGGGGTTACGATGCCTTGATGCCTTTGAGCAAAAAAGGACATAACTGGTACGCCCATTCGCTGCTGATGACTCCGGTGGATGCTCTCGATGCCATGCTGATCATGGGTTTGAATGACGAAGCAAAAGATGCCGGAAAAATCATCCTCGACAGTTTACGCTTTGATTATGATATGGATGTTCAGAATTTTGAAGTCTCTATCCGTATTTTAGGCGGATTGCTTTCGGTGTATGAATTAAACGGCGACAAACGATTTCTCGACCTAGCTACCGACCTGGGCAATCGCCTGATCAAAGCCTTTGATTCACCAACCGGCATGCCTTATCGTTATGTGAATTTATTAACCGGAAAAACCAGTGGCAACATTTCCAATCCGGCCGAAATAGGCACTTACATTGTTGAATATGGCGTTCTCAGCCGCCATACCGGGAATCCAAAATATTTTGAAACGGCAAAAAAGGCTATGCTCGCCCTTCATAAACTCCGTTCGCCAATAAATCTTACGGGAACCAGCATCAATGTGGAAACAGGGGAGTGGACGGAAACCGACAGCCATATTTCGGGTTGTATTGATTCCTACCTCGAATACATGCTCAAGTCCTCTATTTTGTTTAATGATAAAGATATGCGCGAACTATGGAATACAAGCATAGTTGCCGTGAACAAATACCTTGCCGACACGCAATACCATGGTTTTTGGTACGGACATTCCGATATGAACACCGGCAAGCGTTCGGCTACTGTTTATGGTTCGCTGGATGCATTTTTTGCAGCGTCGCTTGCGATGAGTGGTGATTTGACGCGTGCCGAAAAACTCCAGGAATCAAATTACAAGATGTTTATGCTTAACGATATTGAACCTGAAGAATTGAATTATGCCACCATGGAAATAACGAATGCTAATTATATCCTCCGTCCCGAAAATATTGAAAGCGCGTATTACTTGTATAATTATACTCACGATGAAAAATATTTACGTCAGGGACGCGATATGTTTCAGAACATTGTTACCTATTGCCGCACTCCCGAAGCATATGCCGCGCTTAAAGACGTAAAGACCAAGGAAAAAAGGGATTATATGGAAAGCTTTTTTCTTGCCGAAACTCTGAAATATGCCTTTTTGCTTTTCGACGATAACCGGTCGCTCGATTTTAATAAGGTTATTTTTAATACGGAAGCTCATCCGTATAAAAGGTAAGTTTGAAGGTTTATTGGGTTTGTAAAGTTTATAAGGTTTATAAGGTTATAAAGTTAATGATTAAATTAAAGAAAAGATGATGAAAAAGATATTTTATGTTTTATTGGTAAGCATTGTGGGAACGGGATGTTTTGCTCAGGAAACGATTCAGTTGCCTGTCCCGCAAAAAGAAGGCGGAAAGCCGCTGATGTCGGCATTGAACGATCGCCGTTCTTCGCGCAACTTTACGGCAAAGGATTTGACCGATCAGCAGCTATCCAACCTGCTATGGGCAGCCTGGGGAATAAACCGGACGAAAGAAAATAAACATACGGCTCCTTCGTCGCGCAATACGCAGGAAATGGATGTCTATATTACAACTTCCCGGGGTGCGTTTCGTTACGATCCTGTGGGGAATATGCTCATCCGCATTACTTCCGACGATGTGCGTTCCAGTACAGGAGCACAGGATTTTGTGAAAGTGGCTGCGCTGAACTTGGTGTACGTGATGGATAAAAAACGAACTACTCCCACTAAAAATGAAATGGACAGAATGGTGGCGGCATCCATTTGTACCGGCGCCATCGTTCAAAACGTTTATTTATGGTGCGCGTCCGAAGATTTGGGTTGTGTGGTTAGAGCTATGTTTGACAAGGATCTGCTTGCCAAAACATTAAAATTATCGGAAGATCAGGTAATAATCGTAACACAGACGGTGGGCTATCTCCAATAAATTTTATGAAAATTTAATGTTTAAACTATACGTTCATCTCAATTCTTTGATTATTTTTGCCGCCTTTAATGAATGAGTATTCACTCAAAATATGGCACGGCTCGTTGACGAATCAAAAATAGAACGTATTAAACAATCCGCATTATTGATGGTGGTGGAAAATGGTTTTGGCGGAGCCTCCATTTCATCAATAGCTGGAAAAGCAGGCGTTGCCGAAGGGTATCTCTACCGTTTTTATAAAAGCAAGACGGATTTGGTTAACAGCTTATTATACGATATTTTAAACGATATTACTAATCGGCTCGAGCCCATTATCTCCGGCGGGCAATCTGTTAAAAATATTTTTGGAGAATTTATCCCGATTTTATTTAACTTTGCTATAAAAAGACCTGAAAAAATTAAATTTTTGTATGTCTTAATGAATGACTACAATTTTAATATACATGAGGATCAGCGTCAGCGTATATTTTTGTTGTGCAAAGAGTTAAAGGAAAAGGGAATTATTTCAAATGAAATAGGCAGCGGTATAAACGAAGAGCATATTTTTCTGATTGGTGTTGTATATCCAATTCAGTTTATAAATCTTCGGATAAAGAATTTTTTTTATAAATCCCAACTTGGGGATCAAGAGATTACTGAAGTGATAAAAATTATATTGAAACTTTTAAAATAGACTGATTATGAAGTTTAAAATCCGTACAACGGTTTTATTCCTGCTTTTGCTTTTTTACCTTTCGGAATGGACGGTAACAGCTCAAAATACGGTACCCGTCAAAACGCTTACCTTTGAACAGGCGTTGGAGATAACCAATGGCAACAGTCATGTTCTGAAGCAAAACCAGTACCTTCAAAAAGAAAAAAAACAGGAAGTCAAGGCGGCAAAGGGGCTGTATCTTCCCAAAGTTGGCATTTCGGCAAGTTATATGAGAATGTCGGATAATCTGCATCTCGACCTCACTCAGGTACGTGATGCGATTACTCCTTTGTATCAGACTTTGGGTAATTATGGCAATTTTTCCGGTGTTCCTAATCCTGATCCCGCCACCCACCAGCAGATGCCTATCTTGCCTGATAATCTTTCTACACAAGCCGTAAGAGGTCAATTATTGGAAGGATTGACCAGCATACAAAACGGTGACTGGGATAGAATGATACAAAAAAAAGAATTTGGATTAGTTGCTGCTACCATGCAATGGCCCATTTATACCGGAGGAAAAATTGCTGCTGCCAATAAAGTTGCAGAAATTCAGAAAGGTGAAGCCGATGAAGTTGCCAGACAGAAACAGGGTGAACTGATGAGCGAACTTACTGAAAGATATTTTGGATTATGTCTTGCACGGCAGGCCGTGATGATTCGTCAGGATGTGCTCGACGGGATGAACAAGCATCTGGATGATGCCATAAAAATGGAAAAGCAAGGTATGATTGCTAATGCGGATGTATTGCATGCAAGAGTTTTTCAGGCGCAGGCAGAAAGAGAATTCAGCAAGGCCAAACGGACCCAGGAAATTGTAAACCAGTCGTTATTAAATACCCTTGCCATGGAAGAAGAAATAACACTGGAACCCTCGTCCAGACTCTTTTATCTCGACACGATTGAGCCCCTGGATTATTTTATTAAAAATGCGCGGCAAAACAACCCGCTTTTGCAGCAGGTGAACAGTAAAAAGAGGCTGGTGATGCAAAACTATAAAGTGGAAAAATCGGAATATTTTCCCGCAATAGCGCTGGAGGGCATGTATAATATTATGGATAAGGATTTATCGCCCTATACTCCGGATTGGACGGTTGGCATTGGTTTAAACTGGACCTTGTTCGACGGCGCTGCCCGTTACCGTAAGGTAAAAGCTGCAGCTCTAAAAACCGATCAGGTGGAGGAAGTGGAACAAAAAGCACAGTCCGATATTGAAACGATGATCAATAAATTGTACCAGGAACTAAACATGTACCGTGAACAGCTTGTAGAACTGGAATCGTCAAAGACATTTACAGATGAATATTTACGTGTACGTGAAAAAGCATTCCACGAAGAAATGTCGAATGCTACCGAAGTAGTAGATGCCCGGTTGGCACAGTCGCAGGTTCGTATCGAACGTTTGCAGGCGATGTATGGCTATGATTTAGCACTTGCCCGCCTTTTGGAATATGCCGGGATTTCCAGTCAGTTTCCTGATTATCAGAAACGGCTTAGCGTAAAAATGGAAAGTTATAAGTAATAAAGGTATTAAAATCAGTAATATAAATTTGGTATGAATAAAAAAGGTATTTTACTTGTTGTAATAGGGGTAACCGCATTGGTGGTTTTTCTGATTGTTTCTGCAGTGCTGATTAATAAACCCCGTCCTTTGGAGGTTCAGGGCGAAATGGATGCCACACAGATAAAAGTAGCTTCAAAAATAGTAGGACGTATCGACAGTCTGGCTGTACACAAAGGTGATTTTGTTAAAAAAGGGCAGTTATTATTTACCTTTCACAGTCCGGAAATGGATGCCAAACTTGCTCAGGCACATGCTGCATTGCAAGGTGCCGTAGCACAGAATAAAAAAGCCACAAATGGTGCAGAATCGGAAGACATTGAAGCTGCTTACGACACATATCTGAAAGCTGAGGCCGCCCTCGAACTGGCTCAGAAAACTTACGACCGTGTGAATAATTTATATAAAGATGGTGTAGTTCCTGCCCAAAAGCGCGATGAAGCGGAAGCCCAGTATAAAGCAGCACGCGAAACTTCCAATGCCGCCAAAGCTATCTGGAATAAAGCGAAAAAAGGAACCCGTATTGAAGATAAAGAAGCTGCAAGGTCGTTGGTGGCACGGGCAGAAGGCGCAATTGATGAGGTAAAAAGTTATCTGAGCGAAACCTGCATTTACGCTCCTGTTGATGGTGAAGTTGCCGATATCATTGCCGAATCCGGAGAATTGGTTTCTGCCGGATATCCGGTGGTTACCATTGTTAAATTACAGGATTGTTGGGCTACATTTAATCTTCGTGAAGACCTTTTGGCAAACATTAAAATGGGAAGTGAAATTACCGCTAAATTTCCGGCTTTGGGCGATAAAGAATTGAAATTGAAAGTAACATATATTCATGCTCTGGGAAGTTTTGCAACATGGAATGCTACCAAAACTACCGGTGATTTTGACATGAAAACTTTTGAAGTGCACGCTGTTCCCATAGAAAAAATAGAAGGTTTACGCCCCGGAATGAGCGTTTTGGTTGATTGGGATAAGGTGAGGTCTGCTGAAAAATAAATAGTAAACATTTGAGAAAGAATAGCCATCCATGAGACATTTATTGGGAAGAGTGATTAATCGCGAGTTAGGCAGAATGCTGAAAGAAAGAACCTTTTTCTTTATCACATTTCTTGGTCCTTTGTTTGCGTTTTTTATCGTGTCGTGGATATTTTCTTCCGGTGTGCCACGCGACTTGCCGGTAGCGGTAGTTGATTTGGATCACACCTCTCTTTCGAGAAAAATAGCTCAAATGGTAGATGCTACTTCCATCGCCGCCGTTGACAGAAGCTATATAAGTTTGGAAGAAGCCCGCATTGCGCTTAAAGAAGGAAAAGCGGATGCCGTGATTTACATTCCCAAGGATGCCGAAAAAGACATTTTAAAAGGGCAAAATGCAAAGATTGCTCTGTATTTGAATAATGCAAATGTGATAACTGGCGGCTTGCTTAATAGTGGCATCCGCAAAGCCATTGCTACTTTGTCGGCCGGCATTAGTTTGCATTCTCATTTACAAAGCGGAGAAACGGAAAAACAGGCAATTTCAAATGTCCTTCCTGTTCAGCTTCGTTCGGTCCTGCTTTTCAATCCATTTATCAGTTATGCGTATTTCCTTACCATTCTTTTGCTTCCGGTAATGCTTACCGTATTTACACTTTTTGGGACTATTTATTCCATCGGAACCGAATTGCAGTATGGAACAGGCAAAGATTGGCTGGGAACTTCTGATAACAACATAACCATTGCATTGGTCGGTAAAATTCTTCCTTATACTTTCTTTTATTGTTTGGTAGCCGTATTTATGAACCTGGATTTTTTCTATGTATTGGGATTACCATTAAAAGGGAGTATATTTACCATACTGATTTCTGAGTTGTTGCTGATATTGAGCTATCAGTCAATGGCAATTGTGTTAATTACGCTTACTAAAAATCTTCGCTTGGCATTATCGCTTGCCAGTGCATATACCATGTTAGCCATAACGTATGCCGGATTTACCTTCCCGTTCATGGCAATGCCTGAAATAGGCTGGATATTCAGCAGGATATTTCCGATTGTTTACTGGGTACAAATATTTGTAGGGCAGTCTGTAAGAACTGAGCCGATAGCAAATGGAATTTACCAGATGTATTATTTATGGGGTTTCATAATTCTCGGCTTTCTTTTTATACCAAGGTTGAAATATCTCCTTAAAAACGAAAAGTATTGGGGCAAAATTTAATGTATATAGCTATGCTGAAAAAATTGTTGATGTTTTTGAATGATACAGCCCATGTTTTTACCTCCGAGCTGAAAGAACCTTTTCTGGATGCCGGTGCTTTACTTATGTTTATTATTGCAATGGTTGCCTATCCGGTTGCTTATTCCATAGGATATGTTAAAGAAACTGTCAGAGATATTCCTGTTGCTGTGGTCGATATGGATCATACGGCTTTAAGCCGTCAGTATAGCAGGATGGCTGATGCCACGGAACAAGTGAAAATACTTTGCAAATCCGGAAGTCTAAACGAGGCGGAACAATTATTTTACTCGGGGAAAGTTGACGGTATTGTTTTAATACCCGATAAGTTTGAAAAGAATGTTTTAAGCGGAAAGCAAACCAATATTACCGTGTATTGCGATGCCGGCCATTTATTGCTATACAAACAGGTTTTTGCAGCAAACAGCTATGCTTCCGGCATGTTGAATGCCGGAATTGTTGTCCGGAATCTGATGGCAAAGGGGAAAAGCATGAATCAGGCCTTGGTTACACGTGAACCTTTGGAGGTAGAAACGTATAACCTTTTCAATCCTTCGGGAGGATATGGCACTTTTGTTGTTCCAAGCATACTTCTCATTGTCATTCAGCAAACATTAGTTATTGGCATCGGCTTACTTTTTGGTAAGAATTACGAAAAAAGAAAAAATAAACATTTTATCGAAATGCTTTCCCGAATGGGTCGAAGCATTAGTATTGTGGTAGGAAGAGCCTTTGCTTATATCTTTGTTTATCTGTTTACTACACTTTTTTTATTGGGATTTTTCTACCGATGGTTGCACTTTCCCGATAAAAACAGCTTTCTTGAAGTCTATTACCTGTTAATCCCGTTTTTATTTGCGGTGGCGTTTATGGGAATTGCCATTGGGGTATTATTCCGGAAGAGGGTACAGCCCTTGTTGTTTATTGTATTTATTTCGCCTACGGTATATTTTTTAAGCGGAGCTTCCTGGCCTGTACAAGCCTTACCGGGATTGTTAAGGGGGATATCCTATATTTTACCAACCACTCCCATGATAGATGCTTTTTTCAAACTGAGAATTTGTGGTGCGGATTTACATTCCTTATCCTTTGAATGGAATATGCTTTGCATCCAAATGATTGTTTATTTTACTTTGGCATGTCTGGCTATAAAATTCGGATTAAAGGATAAACCGTTATCAGAAACGGAATAAGACCGTTGCAAAATAAAGCGAGGGTGAATTTTCTTGTTTTTTTACTAAAGATATTTAGTTTTATATCATCTAAAATGTTTTTTTATCGTTTTTTGCTCATTTTATCTCTATAATATTGCTGCAAATGAGGGATTTTACCCTCATTTTTAGCATTGGGACATAATTATCCCAGGTGAACGATATAAGTTGTATGCAATAGCTTCCATCAGATGTTGAGTGTGCATTTTTGACAACCCTACATAACGGGCTACTCCTCCACCAAACCATCGTTTTATTGACCCAAATGTCCGTTCTACTTTATACCGGGTTTTACTTACTATTTTGTTGAATTGTATTTCTCTTTCTGTTAACTTTCTGTTTTTGGCTGCTTTGTTCATTATATGATTACGAAGCCGTTTCTGCTGTAATATTATATCGTTCTTTTTGCTTTTATATCCTTTGTCTGCTTTTACCCAAGTCCTTTCCGCTAATTCACATGTATCCAATACTTGCTCCAAATTGCTTATCTCATTCACATTAGCCGAGGTGGTAAGTACTCCCAAGATTAACCCATTGACATCGGTAACCGTATGTTTTTTATATCCAAACCGGAGCTTCCCCGCTTTTTTCACCCATCTGCCTTCGGAATCAACTCCTGGCTGGGTCTTCTTTATCAATTTAAATTGTGAGGCTTCTTTTTCTCTTTCTTCCTCCTTTGGCTCTTCCTGGCGATCTTCTACTATTTCATATTCCGTTTTTCCCTTTGGCTTTCTTGGACTATCGGTAATGCTCGCATCTACAATGACTCCTCTCTTAACCAGTATTTTCTTTTTCTCTAATTGTTTATTCATCGCTTTGAATAATTTTTCGTACACATTCTTTTGTGTAAGTTCGGTCCGAAAACGACTGATAACACTATGATCGGGGCATTTGTCATCTATACTTAATCCTACAAAACGACTGAAAGATATTCTGTCATTTACCTGGTCTTCTACTTCATAATCACTCAGATTATACCAGGTCTGCAAAAGACATATTTTAAAAAGTAATAGCCCTTCATAAGCCGGACGTCCACTTACACTTTCTCCTTTTTGATAGTATTTATTGATAATATTGGAAATAAGTCGCCAATCGATCAATGTATTTACCTGATCGAAAAATTCTGTCTTTACTTTCCTTCTTTCTGCTGCTAAATCAGCAAAGCCTATGTGTTTCTCATTTTTCATGCTACAAATATAACAAATTTATTGTTATAAATAACACTAATCTAATATTTTATACACATTTTTGCCTTGCAACGGTCTTGGAATCTGATGGAGTAATGGTAGAAACAAAATAATTGAGATTCTATTTCATACCTTTTTTAGTTCAAATAATTAACGCAACCATCAAAACCTGACAGCGTACACAGTATCTGTCAGCGTTTAAATGAAGAGAAAAACAGATAAGCAAATTATGAACTACAAAAACCTTTCCATCCCGAACATCGGGATGGAAGAGTTATTAGGTTGTTTGTTAATATTCGTCGCCCATTTTCTTCATCTGCTCATAGGTAAACACCGGACCATCCTTGCAAACGTAGGTGCTACCGATGTTGCAGCGTCCACATTTTCCGAGGCCACACTGCATCTTCATTTCAAGAGTGGTAATGACATCTTTGGGCGCAAAACCAAGCTTGTCGAGCGACTGAAGCGTAAATTTTATCATGATAGGAGGTCCGCAGGTGATCACACGTGTATTGGGGATAGAGGGTTTCACTACGTCTTCCAATATTTTGGGAACTACGCCCACATTATCTTTCCAGGTTTCTTCGGGACGGTCGATGGTGAGGGTAGTTTTGATGGTCGGGTTATCCTGCCATTCCTTCAGTTCGTTTTTATAGACAAGATCGGAGGAAGAACGCGCACCATAAAGAATGTTGATGTCGCCATAATCCTTACGGTTATCGAGGCAATATTGTATCAACGAACGCAGTGGAGCCAATCCGATACCGCCTCCAATAAAGAGAAGGTTCTTGCCTTTGAGTTCTTCAAAGGGAAACCAGTTTCCGAAAGGTCCGCGTATGCCGATGTCCATTCCTACGTCGAGCAGCGAATGGATATGGCTGGTTACTTCGCCCGCTTTTTTGATAGAGCAATCAAAATACCCCTGGCGGGTAGGAGAGGAGGCGATGCAGAACGTACATTCACCAAATCCGAAAATGGAAAATTCGACAAACTGTCCCGGATTCCAATGGAATTTCTCCATCTGTGCCGGGTCTTTAATCTTCAGTCTGAATGTTTTTACATCCGGGGTTTCATCAACTACCGAATCAATGCGGCAGAGTATAGGTAATAAAAGTTGTTCCATGACTGTTGTGATTTACGATGTACGATGTATGATTTACGATTTTAGGGTTTTTAGTGTTTGTGTAAAAATAGAAACTAATTCATTTGATTCTTTTATTAACGCTTCTAATTCTTCATCTGTGCTAAGTATTCCAACATCCTTTAAAAATGAAAGCCAAAACAAACTCTCGTCAGCTTCTTCCTCGACCATTTTAATCTTATTGATAAAATCGGCTTTGGATTTTGCCCGGCATGCTGCTCTGTAGTTTGCAGCTACAGACGATGCGGATTTTAATAATTGATATGAAATAACGTTAGCACTTTTAGTTTGAGGAAATTTTTCAATAAGTTTAAAAACTCTTATTGCAAATTTCTTTGTTCTTTCTATGAGTTCAAATTTATCCATTTTGGATCTTTAAATCGTACATCGTAAATCTTACATCGTAAATTTACTTTGTACAATTTTTATTCATTAGTTTTTACATATTAGGCTTTTTCCGCAACCTGGTTCACTACTTCAAAAATACTGATGTTTACAGGGCAGGAGTTGGCACAACGTCCGCAACCTACGCAAAGGTTCACACCGAAACGTTCCTTGTAATAAACAAATTTGTGCATGGCACGCTGACGCCAGCGGCGGTATTTCACCGGGCGGGGGTTATGTCCACCGGCCATCAGGGTAAAATAGACGTTGTTGCAAGAGTCGTAACTTTTGTAGCGTATGCCGTTATCTTTAATTTTTTCGTCCGAAATTTTAAAACAGTGGCAGGTAGGACAGATAAAACTACAGGTGTTGCAGCTTATGCAACGGTTGGGAGCTTCTTCAAAAGCTGGGGAATCAACATTTTCCTGTAGTTTAGCATTGATGAGATTGTAATCCATCTTCAGCTTGAACGAGGCGGCAAACTTTTGGTAATGTTCCTTTATCTTGGCATCTGCATCGGTGCCGGCAGCTTTCAGTTGATAGTCTTTAAGAAACTGTTCTCCTTTTTCAGTATGAGCCTGGATATGGTAATCGTTTTCCGATGTCTGGGCAACCATCACATCATAGGCGTCTGAATTTTCCACATCATAATCCAGCGAAGTGCAGAAACAATGAGTATCGGCCTTGTTGCAGCGGGTGGAAATGATGACGGTGTTTTCGCGACGTTTAAAGTAGTCGTCGTCTACATAATCCCATTTGTATACCTTATCGAGAACCTGCATTCCGCGGGCATCGCAATGTTTGGCTCCAAGGATGACTTTCTTTTGCTGCAACGTGTCGGTTTCTTCGGGCAGGAAAACTTCCGTTCCGGCGCTCGATTCGTTATATTTCAGAATCTTGGAGGTCTTTGGAAAAAACAATGGTTTGATGCTCATGGTAGAAGCTATAGGCGAATCAGGATTGCATTCGGCGAGGCTGCTGACCTGTCGGAAATCAAACTTACTGAATTTTTCAACCGGAGCAAAGGTTACGTTTTTGGCTATGATATCTTCATAGAACTTATCACGACCGGCTTTATCTGTTTGGTATATCTGGAAACTCATGATTTAGAGTTAAAAAGTTTGTAAAATTTATAAAGTTCTTAAAGTTTGTAAGGTTCTTAAGGTTTATAAAGTTTGTAAGGTTTGTAAAGTTTGTAAGGTTCTTAAGGTTTGTAAAGTTTGTAAGGTTCTTAAGGTTTATAAAGTTACAAGGTTTACAAACTTCGAATATCATTAAACATTAAACATTAAACATTAATCATTAATCATTAGCCATTAGCCATTTATTCGTTACATAATAAAATCGTCAGGGTCTTTCAGATTATATTTATAGAAAGCGCCTGGTTCGTCTTTTTCCATACCCGAAAGGTGATTCTGGAAGTTTTCGTAAATAACCATTTCATTTTGTTTATGAAGCAGATGAAGTGGCAGATGGCTTGGACAGGCGCGTTCGCAATTGCGGCAATCCACGCATCGACCGGCAAGATGAAGCGACCAGGTAAGCAGGGCGTGAGCTGCATTGGACAGCGTATTGGCGCCGTTATACAAAGTGGAAGTTTCCTGATCGATGCAGCATTTGGAACAATAGCAAAGCGGGCAGGAGTGCCGGCAGGCATTGCAGCGGATGCAGTTTTCGAACACATTCTCAAAATATTCGCCACGTTCGGTCAGACTTTTGTCGTGCCATGCCTTGACGTCGGCATTGGGAGCGTATTTTTTTTCGGGTTGCTTTTCGCCAAGAAGTTCATCATAAACCAAGGCATTGGGCATCACACACTCGGTGCAATTCTGCTGTTTATTCCCATTTTCATCTACAATACCTTCGCAACAAATGCCAACGATATATAAATTTTCGCGCTTTGCCTGATGTTCGGTAAGCAGGAGGTTAAGGGCGCGGCTATCACAACCTTTTACCACCAGGCCTACGCGTTTGTTGCGGGTGTGCTCAAACTTCAGGTAAGTGGTAAGATTGTAATTGGATTTATCGTTAAAAACCAGTTGGCTAATGCCGTCGGCATTGGTAAGCAACAAGGGAACCTGATTGGTATCAAAGAGGTTTTGTTTATAGCCGATAAAGAAATCAATCTTATTTTCAGCAAATAGGCGGGAAGCTATTTCCTGTATTTGTTTTGTATAATCCATCAGAGCAAATCCTCCTTTCTGTATTTATGAAGAGGTCCTAATTTTTTGACGTCTTCGGTAACTTTGGCAACTACTTTGGCAAACTTTGGACCTTCGGCAGCCGAAACCCATGAAAACTGTACGCGGTTTTCGTGATAGCCGACAAATTTTAATAATTCCTTGGTAACCAAAAAGCGACGGCGGGCATAATAGTTGCCTGCGATATAGTGGCAATCGCCGGGATGGCAACCCGAAATGAGCACGCCATCGGCGGAGGTTTGCAGCGATTTGATGATAAACCACGGGTCAACCCTTGAAGAACAAGGCACGCGGATAATCCGGATGTTGGGCGGATATTGCAGACGGGAAGTTCCCGTAAGGTCGCTACCGGCATACGAACACCAGTTACACAATATGCCAATAATTACCGGCTGCCAATCGCTGGGCGCTTCCAGTGATGGATTTTCGGCACTTACAATTTTTTCAGTTATAGTATCGCTCATATAGCAAGAATCTCATTAATTATCTGTTTATCTGTAAATCCTGATAAGGTAGCGGCAAAACTGCGGCAAACAGCAACGCAGGAACCGCAACCCTGGCAAACGCCTTCGTTCACTTTAGCAACGGTACGCATTTCGGTGGAACGAGGTGCAATTGGAATTTCTTCGGTAACGATGGCGGTGTATGGGCAAACCCTGATGCAGTTCTGACAACCTGTACAGTTTTCCTGTACAATATGCGAAATCATCGGGTCTTTCTTCATCGTATCGCTGGCAAACAAACCGCATACTTTAGCGGCACAAGCCGATGCCTGGGACACCGTATCGGGAATGTCTTTGGGAGCCTGGGTACATCCGGCAAGGAAAATACCAGCTTTGGATGTTTCCACAGGACGTAGCTTGGGATGAGCTTCCGAAAGGAAACCATATTTATCGTATGAAATACCCAATCGACGGGCAAGATCAGGATTGTCTTTTTGTGCCATAACGGCGGTAGCCAGTACTACTAAGTCGGCTTCCACTTCAACAATCTGTCCAATCTGTGCATCTTCGCCACGCACGATGAGCTTTTTACCTTTCTGGTAAATTTTGGAAACACGTCCACGGAGGTATGTCGCGGCGGTTTCCACCTGAGCACGTTTTACAAATTCTTCATACCCTTTGCCGGCGGCGCGTATATCCATGTAAAATATAAAGGCATGCGAATCGTGGACTTTATGATGTAGCAGCATGGCGTGCTTTGCCGTGTACATGCAACATATTTTGGAGCAGTATTCTATACCTTTGGCTTCGTCGCGTGAACCTACGCATTTAATGAACACAACATTTTTAGGAATCTCGCCGTCCGATGGACGGATGGGTGTTCCGTTGGTTGGGCCCGAAGCCGAAACCATACGTTCAAATTCGAGGGATGAAATCACATCTTTGAACCGGCCAACGCCATATTCTTCGTAGGGACTGGCATCATAAAGCTCGTAACCGGTGGCTACCACCACGGCGCCAACTTCACGTTCGATGATTTCGTCTTTCATATCGTAATCTATCGAGCCTTTTTCGCAGGTTTTTTTACAGATACCACATTTACCTTTGGTAAGCATCAGGCAATGTTCGGCATCAATCACCGGCTTGTTAGGAACGGCTTGAGGAAAAGGGGAATAGATAGCTTTGCGTTTGTCGTGTCCCAGGTTAAATTCGTTGGGCACTTTCACCGGACATTTCTGACTGCATGCACCGCATCCGGTACAGGATGAGAAATTAACGTAAGAAGCTTTTTTCTTTATCTGAACCTTGTAATTGCCTACATAACCGTCGAGTCCAATCACTTCGGAATAAGGTATTAATTCGATGTACGGATGGGTGGCAACATCAACCATTCTCGGCGTCAAAATACACTGTGAACAGTCGAGGGTAGGGAAGGTTTCATCCAGTTGAGCCATACGACCACCGATGGATGGGCTTTTTTCAACCAGAACCACGGGAATATGAGCATCGGCAATGTCGAGCGCTGCTTGTATCCCAGCAATTCCGCCTCCGATGACTAATGCTCGTTTGGTTACCGGAACAGAAATTTCATGAAGCTGTTCGTTGGCTATGGATTTGGCTACAGCCATACGAACCAGGTCGCATGATTTGGCAGTAGCGCTTTTTTTATCTTTTTGATGAACCCATGATGAATGCTCGCGGATATTGGCAATTTCGAGCAAAAAAGGATTCAACCCGGCTTCGGAAATAGCACGCCGGAAGGTTTTTTCGTGCATACGCGGCGAACAGGCGGCAACCACCACGGAGGTCAGCTTATTTTCAATAATAGCCTGTTTGATTAAGCCCTGCCCCGGATCGGAGCACATATACTTATAATTTATCGCAAACTTAACGTCTTTGATTTTTTTTGTTTCTTCCACTACTTCGTTTACATCAACGAAATCGGCAATGTTTGCTCCGCAAAAACATACAAAAACTCCTACTCTTGCCATTATTTTGCCTCCTCTGATTCAACGGTTTTTTTACTTTTTATTTCCTCTTTTTTCTCCGGCTCTTTTCCTATTTTGGCTAAGGCTTCTTCCACCGGAACAATATGTTTGCCCAACATAAGATCTTTTTGGTCGTAGCCAAAAGCGAGGGCAAGGAGTTGCGTGAAATACATCACCGGAAGGTTTAATTTAACATGAAATAGTTTTTCGACACCCGGTTGGCGCATGTCGAGATTGCTTTGGCACAAAGGACAGGCAACCACTATCATGTCGGCGCCGCTTGCCTTGGCATATTCAAGAATTTTTCCGCTTAGCGATAATACAACGTCTGAGCTTGAAATAGAGAAAGATGCTCCGCAGCATTCGGTTTTAAAATCAAAAGGAACGGCGGTAGCTCCAAGGGCTTCCATGATACGATCCATGCTCATCGGATATTCCGGCGAATCGAACTGGGTAATGGCTTTGGGTCGGGTGAGCAGGCAACCATAGTAGCAGGCAACTTTTAATCCCGTAAGCGGCTTTTTTACCAAACTCTTGATTTTTTCAATTCCAATTTCTTCATAAACAAACTGAAGCATGGATTTTACTTCAACGGTACCATGATAGGTTCCTTCATCAATAGTGGTGTTTATTTTTTTAGCTAAAACGGGATCTTTATCCAGTTCATATTTGGTAACTTTATGACGGGCATAACAGGAAGCGCAGGCGATTCCCATCGAGTCGTTATGAAGAGCTTCGGCAAGAATCAGGTTTCGCAGAGGAAGTGCCAGGGCGAGATTTTCGGTCATGACGTGAGCCGAAGTGGCGCCGCAACAATTCCAGTCGGGTATCTCGTCCAATTCAACCTCAAGCGATTTCATGACCAGTTTCAGGGTATGGTCAAATTCCTCGCTTGTGCCGTGAGCTGAACATCCCGGGAAGTATGTTAATTTTTTCATTATCGGGTTCCGGTTAGATTTTTAGATTTGTGATTTTATCAAAATTTAAACGAATAGCAATGCAACGATTATTATTTAGGTTGTTCTTCCAATTTTTTGGCCATAGCGAACATCCTTTTAATAGCTTTAGCCGTTTTCATACGGGCAGGAAAAAGTTTAATTTTTCCTTTTAAGAGGGCTGGTGGAGCTAAAAGCATATCTTTGAAATAATTACGGGTACGAATATTAAATTCCGCCATCAGCCGGAGTTCGTAACCACGTCCGTAGCGGCGAACCATATCGAGGAAAATGTCGTGGAATTTTCGAATGTCTTTTACTTTTTTTGATTTTGAAGAAACATTCTCTTCAATGGCAATATGCCTGATCGTTTCCATGACCCTGGGGATGTCAATCTGGCGTGGGCAACGACCCGAACAGGCTGCACAGGTAAGGCAAAACCAACTGGTGTTTGCAACCAGCACTTCGTCCTTCATTCCCAACTTGATAAACTGCATCACCTGACGGGGAGTTATATCCATATACATGGAAACCGGACAGGTACCCGAACATTTTCCACACTGATAGCATTCCAGTATGTTGCAGCCGCTTTTCTTGTTTACTTCGTCCAGGAAGGTGTGTTGATCTTTAATACCAAGTGTTATCATTGGCTTATCTATATTTAATTATATCCAAACGTTTAATGCGAACTTGTAATAAATTTATTGTTTTCTGCAAAAGCAGGGTTCAAAAGTATAAAATCTTAAAAGAACTTAGCGTATTTAAATTGAAAAAAAATTAATAACCCGGATTTTTAGGTTTTAAATTACTCTCTTTCAGCTTCCAGTAAGGAACATCTTGTTTTACCTTCCATTGATTCCAATAGGCGGGTGAAACTTTGATGCCTTCGGGAGTGTATAATAAATGCTCGTAAACGGCAAGTACCGGATTAAAAAGAATATCGGTAACACCAACACGATAGGTTGGCTGTGCACCTTCTTCTTTTTTAGGTTCTTCTTCCATCAGCACTTCTAATTTATTGTATTCCAATAAACGTTTGAGAAAGTCAGCGCGATTTTTATCGGCGCCGTTTTCAACGAGTGTGCAACGGACTCCCTGAATTTCTTCAACGATATGTTTTCCTTTGTTTAATGGCATATTTAATCGTTTTTAAAAAATAGAAATGGAATACCAGAATTCACTTATGCTTTGAATATAATCAAAAACCTGTCCCGAAAATCCAATGATCACGATGCCGGCCACGCAAATAAGCAATCCGAGGCGGGTAATAAAATCATTTTTGAACCAGGCTATAGGACTAACGCTATGATTAATAAACATTGCTTTGATAATCAATAAATAATAGTACAAGGAGATGATTGTATTTAAAACGGCAATAAAAACTAAAATATACAATCCTTGTTGAGCGGCGGCTGAAAAGAGGAAAAATTTACCAAAGAAACCGGCTAAAGGCGGGATACCCGCTAATGAAAACAAACCAAGCGTCATCACCCAGCATAATTTCGGATTGGTACGGTACATCCCGTCATAATCGTCGATATTTTCCTTGCCAGTAGCATTGGAAACGGCCGAAATTACGCCAAAAACACCTAAATTGGAAAAGATATAAACCAGTATAAAATAAATTACCGTGGTCATCCCAAGGACGCTTCCGCCTATAATACCCAGAAGGATAAAACCAGCCTGGGAAATGGATGAAAAAGCCATAAACCGTTTCAGATTTTTTTGCCTTATGGCGAAAAGATTACCAATAGTCATGGTAAGAATGGCGATGACATAAATAATGTCTTTCCACATCAGGGCAATGGGACTAAATACTGTATATAAAATAATTACAAAAATGAAAGCCGCAGCTCCCTTGGATATTACCGAAAGATAAGATGTTACGTTAATAGGCGCTCCTTCATACACATCGGCTGTCCAAAGGTGGAAAGGCACCAGCGAGATTTTGAATGCCATTCCGGCAAAGAAAAAGATAAAAGCAAGCGCCTGAAGAGGTGTATTGGAATAATTGGCGGCTACATCCTTAAAATACAATGAACCGGTAGTTCCATAAATCATGGAAAGTCCCCATAACAAAATGCCGGACGAAAGGGCAGAAATAAGTATGTATTTAATACCGGCTTCCGCTGATTTTTCTTTGTATTTTTCGAAAGCGGCAAGGGCTGCCAAAGGTAAAGTCGCAAGTTCCAATCCAATATAGAACATCAAAAAGTCGCCCGAAGAAATCATAAAACTCATACCAATGAGTGTGAAGATCAGGAGGAGAATAAATTCACTTAGTTTATCCTTCATTTCATCCTTTTTCAGATATTTTGCCGATTGAAGGAGTACAACAAACGTACCGATGTTCAGGATACCTTTCATCAGTTGTGTCAGACTGCTGCTTTGATACATTCCGCCGAAAAGGGTACCCGTTGGGGTTGGAAAGAATCCGGCAATAGTTACTAAACCCATCAGTATCAACGAAAGGTTAATGACTTTATGTTTTTTGGCGGCGCTATAACTTAATTCGGCTATCAAAAGGAGCAAGGAAACTACTATTAGAAATAGCTCCTGCCTCATCATCGCAAATTGTTCAAAGCTCATATTAAAATATTTTTCGATAATCAGTTCAAAAACGTTAAAAATTAAAACCCAACAGGTTCATACTTACCAATCCCAATTTATTGATAATAGGATGTAATCCGTCGGTAATCATATTTGATAACCACAGAGGAGCAATCCCGATAGCGGCAATGGCAAAAATAAGCACACCTACCGACAGGCGTTCGTGCCATTTGGCATCGGTTAATTCCAGATAATGATCGTTTTTAATGGGACCAAGTAATAAAGTTCCCACCACTCTAAGGATATATACTGCCGTGATTACAATAGAAGTACATGCCGTAATGGTAACTACGCGGTGAAACAGATCCGGATGCTGGAAAGCGCCAACAAAAATGGTCATTTCGGCTACAAAACCGCTGAATCCCGGTAAACCTAAGGATGCCAAACCGGCGATAACATAACAAACACCCAAAAATGGCATAACCTTCATCAAACCACCCATTTCATTAATCAAACGGGTGTGAGTACGTCCGTAAATCATGCCAATTAAAGCAAAGAAAAGAGCTGTCATGATTCCGTGGGAAATCATTTGAATGATGGCGCCGTTCAGTGCGGTCTGATTCATCATCAATATGGCAAACAACACCAAGCCGCAATGGCTTACCGAGGAATATGCATTAATATATTTTAAATCCTTTTGTACCACGGCGCTGAAAGCTCCATACACCACACTGATGGAGGTGAGAATGATAAATATCCAAGCCATTTCGTGGGCGGCTTCGGGTAAAAGAAACATGGCTACCCGAAAGCAACCATAGCCTCCAAGTTTCATCAGCACACCGGCATGAAGCATAGATACAGCCGTCGGCGCCGAAGCATGACCATCGGGCGACCAGGTGTGAAAAGGAAATAATGCTCCCAAAACCCCAAAGCCGACAAATAAAAACGGAAAGAAAAAACGTTGAGCCTCAATAGGTATCTTGTATTTTGAAATTTCGACGAAATTAAAGGTGAAAATGCCTCCCGGGGCTGCGGAATGGAAATAGATTCCCAGTAAACCAACCATAATCAAGGCCGAGCCACCCATAAGCATCAGGGTAAGTTTCATGGCTGAATATTCTCGTGGTCCGGTTCCCCAGATGCCAATTAATAAATACATAGGAATTACGGCAAGTTCATAAAACAAAAACATGGTGAACAGGTCAATAGAAATGAAAAAACCGAAAACGCCCGTGGAAAGTAAAATCAGCGAAGTGAAAAATTCTTTAGGCAAATCTTCTATTCCCCACGAAGCAAATACTCCGGCAAAAATGATGAGGGAAGTTAGTCCGATCATAGCTACCGATATTCCGTCTACCCCAATGGCAAAGTGAATGTTCAAACTTTTATACCATAGATAATTCTGGGTAAACAACATTGGGTCGGTATTGCCCATATGACGTTGATACAAAAATGACAGTATCAGAACGGCTGCATTGATGAGTTGAGCGCTCATTCCGACGGCAGCAACTATTTTCACATACTTTTTATCTCTGCACGACATTAACCCAATCATGGTTAATACCGGAATAACGATAAATAAGGTTAGTATATTCATTTAAATAGCTTTTAGTATTTCAGTAAATAAATAAAAATAATGGCTAACACGACCACGCCGGAAACAAAAACGTAGGCATATTTTTGTAACTGACCCGACTGGAATCCTTTAATGGCGTTGGAAACGCGATTGGTAACATTGGCAATGCCGTTCATGGTTGCGTCAATAATATGGCGGTCGAACCAGGCTATCGGAGTGGAAATATACCTGAAAATAATTTTATGAGTTACAAACTGGTATAATTCATCAAAATAAAATTTATGATAGGCTGATTTATAGAAGCCGCCTAAGGCATGAGCCATTTTTGAAGGTATTTCGGTTGGCTTGTAATAAAGAACGGTAGCTATGGCGATACCCACCAATGCAATCAAAACCGACGGGATGGCTATTCCCCATTCGGTAACGGTTTCAAAAGGCAGTCCGTCGGAAGTTACAAATTTGCTGAAAGGGATAAAACCGGTAGTTGCCGATGCGATGGCAAGAAAAATCAGTGGTAAAGTCATCGTTGCCGGAGCTTCGTGAGGGGTGGCGTGATAAACGGTTTGTTTGCCCCAGAATATATTGTAATACAGCCGGAACATATAAAATGCAGTTAATCCGGCTACTAAATATTCGATTAAAAATAAAGCCTTGTTACTTTCAAAGGCGGCTACCAAAATTTCGTCTTTGCTAAAGAATCCCGAAAAAGGAGGGATGCCGGCAATGGCAAGGCAAGCAACCAAAAAGGTAATATGTGTGATAGGCAGATGTTTACGCAGGCCACCCATATCGGTCATATTGTTGCTGTGCACGGCATGAATAATGGCACCGGCTCCAAGGAAGAGAAGTGCTTTGAAAAATGCGTGCGTAAAAAGGTGGAACATAGAAGCCATATAACCTAATCCGTGTTCGCCGCCGTAGCCCGAAACGCCCAGAGCAAGCATCATATAGCCTATTTGCGACATGGTGGAAAAGGCAAGTACACGTTTGATATCTATTTGAGTACAGGCAATAACCGCCGCAAAGAGCGATGTAAATCCGCCAACCCATGCCACCACTTCCAGACCGGAAGGAGCGGAAATGGCAAAAACCGGAAATAACCGGGCAACTAAATAAACACCGGCAACAACCATGGTAGCAGCATGGATTAATGCCGAAACCGGAGTTGGACCTTCCATGGCATCGGGAAGCCAGATATGTAAAGGAAACATAGCCGATTTGCCGGCACCTCCCATAAAAATGAGTATCATTGCCCAGGTCATGGTGGATAATCCCATAAAAGCGATGGAACCACCTTTTAATATAGCCGCGCCATGAGGATTGGTAAGAAGTTGAAAATCAAAAGTACCCGTATTAAACGATAAAATCAATATTCCGATCAAAAAACCCAGATCGGCAAAACGGGTAACGATAAAAGCCTTTTTGGCTGCCGCCACTGCCGATTGTTTTTCATAATAAAATCCGATAAGCAAATAGGAAGAAACACCCACCAATTCCCAGAAAATATACATTTGGAAAATGTTAGTGGCAATGACTAATCCCAGCATCGAAAAACTAAATAAAGAAAGGAAGGCGAAGAAATGTGAAAAGCCCTTGTCGCCCTTCATATAGCCGATGCTGTAAAGATGAACCATCAGCGAGACGGTGGTAATTACAATAAGCATCATTACTGAAATGGGGTCTAACATTACACCCAAATCAATGTATAATGTATCGGTAAATTGTAGCCAAAGCGTATGGAATCCAATAATTTTCTGGTAAGCGCCATCAACTTTAATACTATTGAAAAAGTATTGATAGGCTGTGTAATACGATAATAGGGTGGATGCCAGCAACCCAAGAGTTCCGAGTATTCCCTGGGTTGGCGCTTTAAATTTATGTCCCGTCAATCCCAGAAAGATAAACATCAGTAAGGGAATGAGCGGGATAAGTATGGTATAAGTGTAATCTATCATGAGCTGGATGTGTTTTAATACTAATACTTCATTTCGTCCACTTCTTCAACATTAATGTTGTTGATTCGGCGATAAATATTGATAATGATAGCTATAGCCAGCGATGCTTCGGCAGCAGCAATAGCGATAATGAAAATACTGAAAAAATGTCCCTGAAACTGGTCGGGATACAGATAGCGGTTAAATGCCACAAAATTGATGTTAACCGAATTCAAAATCAGTTCGGTTGACATAAGCATGGTTATCAGATTGCGGCGTGTAAGAAAACCATAAATGCCAATAAAAAACATTAGCGTGCTGATAATCAAAAAGTATTGTAATGGAATTTCCTGATACATATCTTTTAAAATATTAGATTATTCTTTTTTCTTTTTAGCAATAACGATGGCGCCTATCATTACAGCCAGCAGCAAAACGCTGATGACTTCAAATGGCAGTGCATATCCATTTTCTCCATAATTCAATAAGCTGTTGCCTATCACATCCATATTGATTTCCTTAGCAATAGCTTGATTGGCATGAAATGAAAATTGAAGGATAGCCGTTAAACAAACGATAGCGCCGGCAATAACAGCAATGGCTGCCGAAACTTTCTTTTTCCAGTCTACAGGCTCAAACTTTTGGTTAATGTGGCTGGTAAGAAGTATGGAAAAAATGATGAGTACGACTATACCACCGGCATATAACGTAAGCTGTATTGCCGCCAGGAACTGGTAGTTTAGCATGAAATACAAACCGGAAGTAGAAATCAACACAAAAAGCAGGTAAGTGGCTGCTCTCAGGATTCGCCGGCTGGTTACCGTGAGAATTGAAAATAACACAATAATCGCGGCAAATAAGAAAAACATAAATTGATTGCCTGTAAGTACCATTATTCTGCTCCTTTCATTAATGTTGAACCTTCGTGGTTTAATACTTTATTCAGTTTGGCGCGATTAAAAACGGCATGTTCAAAATGCGTGGAAAATGCCAGCGCTTTGGAGGGACACGTTTTTACACATAATCCGCAAAAAGTGCACATTCCCAAGTGATAAATGTGCTTGTCGAGTACTTTTTTCTTTTTCCCTTCTTCGGTTGTGATAAACTTGGAAATGACCTCGATAGTACCATTGGGACAGTTCATCTCACAGATTCCGCAGCCGGTACAACGGTTTTCGTTCTTTTCGTTGTGGGGCATGATGACCTCGCCCTTGCAACGTTCGAACATTTCCAGTTTTTTCCTTGTTTTGGTATTTTTACCAATACGATTTTCGGGATATTGCTGGGTAACGATTTCGCTGGGATGGAAAAAATAATATCCCGTTACTTTCATCCCTATAACCAGGCTTTTGACGCCTTTATATAATCCAGTGAAGTAATTAATAATACTGTTCATAATTTCTTAAAAATGCCAACCCATGAGTACTATAAAAGCCATCAACAAAACGTTAAACAGGTTGATGGGTAACAGATATTTCCATTCGAGTGTAAGAAGCTGGTCGATACGAAGACGGGGAAAAGTCCATTTAAACCACATGATAATAAAGATTATGAAAAATGTTTTTCCAAAGAACCAGATGAATGGAGGTATATAATCCATAATATTGTTGAATGCTTCCCAGCCCCCGATATGGAAAGGCATCCAGCCTCCCCAAAAAACAGTGGCAGCAATAGAAGCAACAATAAACATGTTAATAAATTCGGCTAAATAGAAGAATGCAAATTTGATTCCCGAATATTCGGTGTGATAACCGGCGGTTAATTCCGATTCGGCTTCGGCAAGGTCGAAAGGACCGCGGTTGGTTTCGGCGGTTGCAGCAATCAGATAAATAATAAAAGCAATGATAGCCGGAATATGACCTTTAAAAATAAACCAACCGTCGGCTTGTGCTTCCACTATGGTTGACAGCTGCATACTACCGGCAAGGACAATGATGGTAATCAACGACAATCCGACGGATAGTTCGTAGCTTACAATCTGGGCTCCCGAACGCATGGCACCAATCAACGAATATTTGTTGTTGCTCGACCATCCGGCAAGTAAAACTCCAATTACGCTCATCGACGAAACGGCCAAAATGTAAAAAATACCGATGTTGAAATCGATGGCATGAAGCCCTTTTGCAAAAGGAATAGCTGCGATGGCTAAAAAAGTAGTAATGATGACGATAAACGGAGCTAAATTGAACAGGAATTTATCCGCATTTTTAATCGGAATTAATTCCTTCATCAGAAGTTTAAACAAGTCGGCGATGGTTTGGATAATTCCATAAGGGCCAACGCGATTAGGACCGATCCTGCATTGCATAAAAGCACATACTTTACGTTCGGCATATACCAGAAACAACCCGATAACTGCATAAAAGAGCAAAAACGAAACTCCTACGATGGTCATTTCCCATATCATAGCCCATAATGGAGATAGCGAATCGTAAAGCGATTTATCTATCCATTGGGTAAATGAGGTAAAATCATAAATGTTAAACGGCATATTTTTCAGTTTTTATCTGTCAATATCTGGTATTACATAATCAAGCGAACCACCGATGGCTATTAAATCGGCAATTTTAAAACCTGAAGCTAATACATTCAGGGCGGATAGATTGCTTAAGTTGGGTGAACGGAGTTTCAACCGGTAAGGATATTTATCACCGCGACTGTTAATATATACTCCCAATTCGCCTCTGGCTGCTTCAACACGCTGATAGTATTCGCCTTCCGGTAATTTTATCACGGGTTTCATCTTGGCGCAATAATCACCTTCGGGGATATTATCAATTAATTGTTCGATTATTTTCATGGATTCCCACATCTCATCCATACGAACTTTATATCGTGCAAAAGTATCTCCTGTTTTATATAATGGCTCAACAAAATCCACTTTATCGTAAATCCCGTAAGGATGATGCTTACGAACGTCGCAGGAAAATCCGGAGCCTCTGCCCGATGGACCGGTTACGCCATAAGATATTGCATCTTCGCGCGAAATAATCCCGACATTTTTAGTTCGTTCCTGCATAATCACATTGCCGGTAAGCAATTGATCGTATTCCGGAAGTTTTTTGCGGAAATGCTTGAGAAATTCTTTTACTCTTTTCTGAAAATTGGGATGGATATCGTTCATCAAACCACCTGGTGTATTATAACTTACGATCATACGCCCGCCGCAGGTTTCTTCGAAAATATCGAGTACCATTTCGCGGTCGCGAAGTCCGTAAAAATAACAGGTGGTTGCGCCCATATCCATTCCAAACGAACACCACCAAAGTTCATGCGATTGAATACGCGTTAGCTCGCTGAGAATAGCGCGAATATATTTTACCCTTTCGGGAACCTCAATTTCGAGAGCCTTTTCTACGCACAGGCAAACGGCTTCATTATTGATGTGAGCCGATAAGTAATCCAACCGGTCGGTTAGGTGAATGATCTGAGGATAGGTGAGCTTTTCGCACATTTTTTCAATGCCACGATGAATGTATCCGCAATGAGGCTCTACACTTTTTACGATTTCTCCCTTGAGCGACACCACCAGCCGAAGTACACCGTGAGTTGAAGGGTGTTGTGGGCCAATATTTATGATGTATTCTTCGTCTCTGTCGAGTCCTGAATTTTTGTTTTCTTCTGTCATAGCTTACCTTTCAACGATATTGATTTCATCAACATAATCCTTACGGAAAGGAAATCCTTCAATACGGGTTTCATCGAGGAAAAGTCTCCTCATATCGGGATGGTTGTTGAATTTAATTCCAAAAAAATCGAAAACCTCGCGTTCGTGATAATCGGCTGTATGCCAAATATCGGTTACGCTGTCGAGTACCGGGTTATTTCTGTCGGTAGTGCTGGTTTTTAGAACAATGCAATGATGGTATTTTGTTGATTCAATATGATATACTACCATAAGGCTGTCCATCAAATCCAATCCGGTAAGGCAAAATAAATAATCGAACGATGTATCCCCGGCTTCACGTAAATTTTTAGCTAAAAAGTGTAGCTTTTCTTTGGGTATGATGGCGTTAAAATATTGCTTTGTTTCGACTATTTCGGCTTCGGGAACTAAAGATAAAATTCTTTCTTTGAGTTGTGAGTTCTCCATAAATCAGTTATTATAAACAATCTTTTAATGGATTGCGTGGTTCACGTATGCTTTCTAATTTAATTTTCCGTTGAAGTTGCATCACTCCATAAAGTAATGCTTCGGGACGTGGCGGACAGCCGGGCACGTAAACATCGACCGGAATAATCTGGTCAACGCCTTTAATGACGGAATATGAATTGTAAAAAAACGGACCTCCGGAAACAGCACATGCTCCCATGGCTATCACATACTTTGGTTCCGACATCTGGTCGTAAAGCCGTTTTAACACTGGCGCCATTTTATGTACGATGGTTCCTGCCACAACAATAACATCTGCCTGGCGTGGACTGGCACGGTAAACTTCGATGCCAAAACGTGAAAAATCGTGTCGCGAGGCGCCGCAGGCCATCATTTCTATTCCGCAGCAACTGGTTGCAAAGGTAAGTGGCCATATGGAATTAGAGCGTCCCCAATTGATCAGTGAATCTACCGTTGTTAATAAAATATTTCCGCCGCTTTTTTTAAAGATATCCAGGGTTTCGCTATCCCTGAAATCTTCTTCCTTCATTGATTTTATTCCCATATCAGCGCATGTTTCTTCCAGGCGTAGAGCAAACCTAAGCCCAAAATAATAAAGAATATCAGTATTTCAACAAAACCGGTCATTCCAGCCTTACGCATAACCACTGCCCAGGGAAAAACAAACACCGTTTCGACTTCAAAAATTAAAAATAATATGGCAAAAAGATAATAACCAACATTAAACTGAAGCCAGGTGATACCTTTGGTTGGTATTCCGCATTCGTAGGGATCCGATTTTTGCGGGTTTGTTGAATGCGGAGCTACAAAGTGGGAGAACAATATTGCTCCTCCTACTAATACCACCGCCACTAAAAAGAAAACAATTAATGATTCACTGCTCATAATAACTATTAAAGATTTATTGTATTAGATATTATTTTTAAGACATCCATTAATGAACGTGCCAAAATTAGAAATTCATTTCCTAATTCCAAAAAAAATAAAAATTAATTTTTACTGGAACTAATACTATGCACGAATTAAATAATTATAAATAAATTTGTTATTGTTGTTTCTATTCAATTAATAATTAAAAAATAAAAAGATAATTTAGCAATATAAAAACGGGCAAAAGGATGATAAGGGAAAACCGGAGGAGGTAACTCAGAAAACCGGGCATGGGAATATGATTTTCTTCGGCAATGGATTTTATCATAAAATTGGGACCATTACCAATATAGGTCATGCTGCCAAACAAAACCGAACCGAGTGAAATGGCTCTGAGAAGATTTTCCGGTATCTGACCTACGATGGGTATCCCTGCAAAAAGCGATGATGATTGCTGGTAAATACCTAAAGCCAGCGAATGAAAGGTTACGGCCGTGGGCGTATTATCCAAAAAACTGCTCAATCCTCCGGATAAAAAATAAAATGCTGTCGGTGTAGTAATATTCAGATGCTTTGCATTGCTTTCGAGGAATAAAATACATGGGATCATGGTTATGAATATTCCCAGGAACAGGTAAGCTACTTCCCTGATGGGTTCCAGACTGAAATTGTTGGCCTGGTGTAATCTTTTAGGCGTTATTTTTAGCGATGCAAAAAGCATGATCAGTAAAAACAGTTCGCGTATGAATTTCAGATAAACATTATCCTTCAAAAAAGGAAGGCTGTTTGGATTAATAAATGCTACGGCCAAAAGTACGCCGGTCAGCCATAAAAAGTTTATTTTACCTTCTATTCTGATAGGTTTTATCTCGGTTTTATCTCTTTTGATATCAACGGGTGATTCCTTTTCGTGATAATACCAGTCGATTAAATAGAAAATTATCAATAATAATCCGTTGACAAATAACCATTCGGGAAAAAGATTGAAGAACCAGCTAAATGGTACGCCCCGCAAATACATCATAAAGAGCGGCGGATCGCCGATAGGGGTGAGCAGTCCTCCGCAATTGGCAACAATGGCAATGGTGAAAAGGAAAATATGCGATTTTAGTTTTCGTTCCGAATTGATTTGAATCAATGGTCGTACTAAAAGCATGGCAGCGCCCGTGGTTCCAATCAGCGAAGCAAGCAAAGCGCCTATACCGAGAATAATCGTGTTTGTCAATGGCCGGGCTTCGATATCACCCGAAATATAAATACCACCGGTAATGACAAATAAAGCTCCCAAAAGAATAATAAATGGCAAATAATCGAAAACCATCGTATGGAAAAGATTATCCGAATACCCGTTGGAAAGAAGATAAAAAATAACAGGAATGCTTAATAATAAAGCAATGATAAGCTTACTGGTATTTTTCGACCAGGTTTTTGCAAATAACCAGGGGCCAATGCTAATGGTTAGGAGCATTAGTCCAAATGGAATCAGGCTGTATGGTTGAATGATGGTCATAAAAAATTGCAGCGACTGTTAAGTCGCTGCAAATTTAGGATATTAATTACGAATGAAACAACTTCTGGCAATAAGATAATAATAGCATCTCAAAATTAAGGAAATACTATGCCAGGATATTTTGTAATGTTAATCTTTGGAATTTTTGCCTGGTATTGCTGATTGATGGCATCAATAAAATAATTTGCCACAATGGCATTACCCTGAGGATTGAAATGTACACCATCCAGCGAGAAAAAACCACCGGTAACAAAAGTGGCGGTAAATCTTAAGCCGTCGTAAACGAGACCGGTTTTGGCTCCCTTCAATTTGCTGTTGAGATCAACCAGCGCCAAATTAAATTGCGATGCCAGCGTGGTAATGGTTTGGTTATAGGAAGTTATGGCTGCAGAAATGGCATCTATTTCAGCCTTATCCAAAACGTACTGAGCCGGTATAGGCTTTGCACTGCCCCAGTATGCACATTTGAGCGAATCCTGTGGCAAATAAAGTGTCAACAATTCACCTTGTTTTATTTGGCGCAGACCACCCAATAAATTATACGGAGGCGTGTTGTCCTGAATTACGAATGGATTTGCTCCCAGGCTAAAGCTGATATGCGGTACGCCAAATTGATCGGCTCCGGCATTATATGGGGCATAGGCAGCATTTAATTGGTCAACCTGGGCTTGAGAAGTGAGGGCAAGCCCGTAAGCAGGGATGGTATTAAAAAAAGGCAGGCTGGTAATGTCAGGAATATTGGCAATGGCGCCTTTGGCTCCGTTGGCTGTAAGTTGCTGAAGAATTAATCCCATATATTGTCCGTAAGCTACCGGGTTGGTAATGCTATCGGATTCTCCTCCGGCCATTGCATAAGTTAACACATCATTATTGCCAATCCAGAGCGTAAAGAACGTAGCTTGCTGTGCCAACGCATCGGCAATGATGGAAGTTGATGCGCTTGAAGCAAACCTTCCGAAATATGGATTCATCTGGCCATAGCCCGGTGCAAGAAGATGAAAAGACTTGGCTCCAGGAACGCCCATGTTATTAAACGGTCCCTGACCGGCAATGGATGCAAAGTTTTGTGGGTTTGGCGTTCCGCTGGCAAGGGTAGGACTAAGCGAGGTATTTCCGGCACAATCGGTAACATAACCTAAAACTCTTTTTCCGCCGAATCCTAATTCATCCAGCATCAGTGGTTGCGCAAATTCACCGCCACCGGCTTTCTTAAACTGTTCGGCAAGCATATTGGGGTAGGAATAAATTTGCCCCTGACGGTATAAAGCTCCGTCGGCATAGCCAGCGGTTGTCGAATTTCCGATAGCAATATAAGACCGTTGCAAGGCAAAAATGTGTATAAAATATTAGATTAGTGTTATTTATAACAATAAATTTGTTATATTTGTAGCATGAAAAATGAGAAACACATAGGCTTTGCTGATTTAGCAGCAGAA
>Ga0183100_1000185_pt1 | contig 77487 bp, 63 predicted proteins | sample Biomet2_FD_127789 | JGI IMG/M metagenome (GOLD analysis project Ga0183100, IMG submission 127789) | Microbial communities from bioreactor (seeded with anoxic lake sediment) at LBNL, California, USA - Biofuel metagenome 2 | ecosystem: Engineered > Bioreactor > Anaerobic > Unclassified ...
GGGGCGTGCCGAGGCTGCTGAAAAAGTCGATAATAAAAATAAAGAGAAGAAAGTTGATAAATGATTTTGCAAATCTTGTGTAATTAAAAATTATTTAGTATCTTTATAGTCAATAAGATACAATTATGTTAGATACCCAAACAAGACTTCCTCTAAGTAATTATAGCGACTTATACAACATTATCATACCAAAGAACGATATGTGGCGTCGCATGGCCGATGAAATAGATTACAGTTTTGTCCGTAGAGAACTGAAGGACAAATATAGCGAGAATATGGGCCGCACAGCGGTGGACCCTGTAGTGCTTTTCAAATATCTCATGATAAAAATCATCAAAGATCTTTCCGATCGGGACTTAGTAGCGCAAGTACGTTGCAACATGTCCTACAAATATTTTTTGGGAATGAACCCGGAAGATATGCCCATAGATGCTACCCTGCTAAGTTTCTTTCGCAGAAAACGTCTGAAGGACGTGACAATGATCAATACGCTGATTTCTCAAACTGTGGAGATGGCGATATCGAGGAATATGATGCCACGAAAGGAAATAGTTATCTTGGACTCAACACACACCAAAAGCATGTTTGCCATGTACAAACCGTTGGATATACTGAAAATGCGTTCAAGAGAATTGCGTAAAAGTTTGTATGAAAAGAATTTGCAGGCAGCATCGGAAAAGATATTCAACGACCATCAGATCAAAGACTCTGTGGAAGAGATTGCGTATTGCGAAAAACTGCTGTCCTACGTGAAAGCAAATTACCCGATAGAAATGGCATTAACGATCGTTTTGGAGAAATACAATATGCTGGAGGAAACCTTAGAAGATGTTCAAAGACGCTATACCATTTCGATCAAAGATAAGGACGTACGTGTGGGTCATAAGAATAAGATGACAGATTTCTTCGGATACAAGACCCACATAGCAATGACACCACAGGGAATGATCACGGGCGTAGTCGTAACCTCGGGCGAGAAGGGCGACAGCGATTATGCTGCGACTCTGGTGGATGAATCTCGTAAAAACGGAATGGACATAGATTCGGTCCTGGGTGATGGAGCTTATTCTGCACAGGATTTTCTAAAAAAAGGAAAAGAAGAGAGTTTTAAGATCTACGCCAAACTCCATCCTGCCATTACAAACGGTTATCGCAAAGATGAAGAACGCTTTGATTTTAATAAAGATGCAAACTGTCCGGTTTGTCCGGCAGGACATATCCCTGTAAAAGAAAAAACCTATATCAAGAAATCAAAAACGAACAAAGAACACAAGACACTTAAATATTACTTTGACAAGAATATCTGCCAATGCTGCGCACTACGTGATACCTGTTTAAAGAAAGGAACGAAAGCCCGAATATATTCCATTGCACTACATACCGAAGAGCAAGAGGAACAAAAGACTTTTCAACAAACAGAGGAATTCAAGGAAAAATACAAGAAGCGAGGACTCATAGAAGCAAAATTTGGAGAAATGAAGCACATGGGATATGACAAGGCAAATTCATACGGGCTCGAAGCGATGAGCTTACAAGCTGCCGTGAGTATCTATGTGACCAATTTAAAAAAGATCTTTCGAATAACGTAAAAAAGGGAGCGGAATACCCTTTTTTCAACCTAAAACAGCTTTTTTAAACATAAAATCGTTTGAGATAGCAGATAAATAAATATCGACGACCCCAAAAAGTATTTTATTGCAATTATAAGTCCTTCTTGTCAAATGCCATTCTAAAAAACAGCTACTTTTTCAGCAGCCTCCACACGCCCCGTCTCTACCTTTCAATGGGCTGCATGTTTGATCCATAAAGGGATTGCTGGCGCATGTATTTCGTATAGACGCAGCGGTGTTAGCCGGTTAAAAGAAACAGGCAGAGTCTAAGGAAAAAGATTATGGCGCCTTAGGTCGCATGAGTGAAAACGGGATCAGGCAGTTTCTCAGCGCCGAATCCGCGACACCGGCGGCTCCATCAGCCAAGAAGAATACATTGGAGAATCTGCTACCGGATTATGTCGGTGAATTGTGCCGTGACCGTCATCTAACGGTTCTGCTTCTACCATGACTATTCATATGAATTTCCACATTCAGTTTTAGGTTTTATAAAATCGTGCCAACTTTGGAAGTTAGACTTTGCGAAAAATGGAAGTGAAAATGCGCCAACTTTGGAAGTTAAACTTTGCCAAAAGTGGAAGTAAAAACTTGCCAACTTTGGAAGTGACAATAATTTTATATACTTTTGTACCGTGATTTTCAATAATTTCGATGATGGAATACAAAAGTAGAATAGCTGATGCTTTGCTCCAGAGAAAACTTAGAGGCAAGGGTGCTGTATTGATACAGGGTGCCAAGTGGTGCGGTAAGACGACAACGGCCGAGCAGATGGCAAAGAGTGCCATTTACATGAATGATCCTCAACGTAAGTCTATGTATCTGCAACTGGTAGAAATAAACATAAAACGTCTTCTTGACGGTGACACTCCGCACCTCATTGACGAATGGCAGCTTGCACCTCAGATATGGGATGCTGTAAGATACGAGGTGGATCACAGGAATGACCTTGGTCAGTTCATTCTTACCGGTAGTGCTGTTCCTGCGGACAAGAGCAAGATAGACCATAGTGGTACAGGCCGATTCAGCTGGCTTACCATGAGGCCAATGAGTCTTTGGGAAAGTGGTGATTCCACTGGTGAAGTCAGTCTGGAAAAACTTTTCGAAGGAGCTAACATGGTGGATGGCTATACCAAGCAGGAGCTGGAGGACATTGCATTTCTCATCTGCCGTGGTGGTTGGCCCAGAGCTGTTACCATGGACAAGGATGTGGCACTTGATCAGGCAAAGGATTACTTGGATGGCGTTGCCGAAAGCGACATATCACGTGTTGACGGCGTTCAGCGCAATCCGGAAACGACACGTCATCTGCTTCGTTCGTATGCCCGCAATCAGGGCGCACAGGCAACTGTCGGCACCATCAAGGCAGACATGAACATGGGTGATTCATACGGAATCAGCGAAAAGACGGTATCTCAGTATATCAATGCCCTTCAGCAGATATTCGTTATAGAAGATGCTGCGGCATGGAATCCGAATCTTAGGAGCAAGACAGCTATTCGCACAACGAACACAAGGTATTTTGTAGATCCGTCAATAGCTTCTGCGGCTTTAGGCTTCGGCCCAAAGGATTTAATCAATGATCTTGAAACGATGGGACTCATGTTCGAGACGCTGTGCATAAGAGACCTGCGCATTTATGCCGAGACGCTTGACGGACAGGTTTATCACTATCGCGATAAGAGCAATCTGGAGTGTGATGCCGTAGTTCATCTGCGGAACGGTTCATACGGCTTGATTGAAATTAAGCTTGGAGGTGAATCACTCATTGCCGATGGTGTAAAGACACTGAATGCACTTGCCAAGAACATAGACACTACCAAGATGAAGGAACCGGCATTCAAGATGATACTGACGGCAACGGGCAACTATGCTTATCGATTGAAGGACGAAGATATCTTTGTTGTACCTATAGGCTGCCTGAAACCATAATAGAATAGTCTCAGCTTACGGCATGAAGCCATTAAAGACCGTCAAGGTAACACCGACAAACATTGACAATACCGATGTTCGGCAATTATACGAGACTGCATTCCCTGTAGAAGAGCAGATTCCCTATGATGATTATCAAACGATTGCTGCGGGCAACAAGCTCATGACATTCCTCGCAACACCTTTGAGAAAGTTGCGTGACATACGATGATCAAATTTTAAGTGCCCATCAATAAAGGATTTGTCGCATGTATTTCGTAGAGACGGGCTACCTGTCAAGACCCGGTGACGGAATTAGAAAGACAAGAAGATACCCTATCTTATCTCTCGTCGAGAGTTTAATGATCGTAGAAAGTATCCTTCAAGGTTAGCTGAGCCGATACAAAAACTCGAATTTATCAAAAATTACTTTCCCGTTCTCACTTAAATACACACCAAATACTTTGTCTCATTTTAGAGGAAAGTTCTGCCTTTCGTGAACAATAAAATTTGTAATTTTGCAAAGAATTAAAAAGAACGTTTATGGGATTATTGCTCAAAGCCAGAACGGCTACAATCACAGAAGCAACTCTACAACTTAAGATGGGACAGAAAAAGGAAAATCCTATTGAAACGGAAAAATTAGCGTTACCTGCTGAATGGTTTCCGCAGAGCGGTGTCATCCTTACTTGGCCTCACCACGCTACGGACTGGTTACCTTATCTGAAAGAGGTAACTGAATGCTACGTAAAACTAGCTTTCATGATCAGTACCGCAGAACGTTTACTCATTGTAACTCCAGAAGCTGATAGCGTCAAGACTTTACTTCGGGAGAGACTTCCACATGAAGCACTGATTAACATCAGTTTTTGCTCTTGCCCTACAAATGACACTTGGACACGCGACCACGGTCCCATCTGTGTGCGCGAAGAAGGGAGATGGATGCTAAAGGATTTCGGTTTCAACGGCTGGGGTAACAAGTTCGAATCTTCTTTGGACAATGCCATTAACAGAAACATCTGTCGCACGAGTTTTCTCAATGCCACGTATTGCGACTGTCTGGACTTCATACTCGAAGGTGGCAGTATTGAAAGTGACGGGCGCGGCACACTGATGACTACCTCAAACTGTCTGCTTAATCCGAACCGCAATCCAGGTCTGGAACGCACTGAAATAGAAAAACGTCTACGGCAAGAATTGCATGCACGCCGATTTCTTTGGCTCCATCACGGAAAATTGATTGGCGACGATACCGACAGCCACATTGACACACTGGCTCGTTTCTGTCCAAACGACGTTATCACTTACGTGCAATGTCAAAATTCCAATGACATCCATTACGAGGAACTGAAACTTATGGAAGAGGAGCTCCAAAATTTTCACACAGAGAGCGACACTCTCTACACCCTCTTACCACTACCTTTACCAGACCCCATTATTGACGAAAACGGAAACCGCCTGCCAGCTACTTATGCAAATTTCCTTGTTATCAACGATCATGTTCTCATGCCCACTTACGGGCAACCTGAAAATGATCAGCAAGCAAGTATTACCCTGCAACAAGCGTTTCCAAACCATTCCATCACCCCTCTAGACTGTCGCGTACTCATCCGACAGCACGGGTCCCTACACTGTTCCACCATGCAATTGCCCAAGGGCATCCTTACATCCATTCAATAAGTATGAAGGCTATTCAGACATCTTCTTTTAAATTCAAGCATCAATGAAAGCCATCCAGTTAGGACTTATCCAACAACAGAACAGTATTCAACCTACTGAAAACCGTCTTCGCCTATCGGAACATATCCGTATGCTTGCTTCACGAGGCTGTAAACTCATTGTGCTTCAAGAACTCCATGAGTCCATCTATTTTTGCCAAACGGAAGACGTCAAATTTTTCGACCTCGCAACTCCCATTCCTGGAGAGACGACAACTCACTACGCCTCTCTGGCCCGGGAATTAAATATCGTTTTAGTTACTTCACTCTTCGAGCGGAGAAGTGCGGGACTTTATCACAACACGGCTGTCGTTTTCGACTCTGATGGCAGCATCGCCGGTCGCTATCGTAAGATGCATATTCCGGACGATCCCGCCTATTACGAAAAATTCTATTTCACTCCTGGTGATCTTGGTTTCCGCCCCATAGAAACGAGTCTCGGTAAATTGGGTGTCATGGTGTGCTGGGATCAGTGGTATCCGGAAGCTGCGAGACTGATGGCTCTCAGGGGTGCTGAAATGCTGATCTATCCTACAGCCATCGGGTTTGAACCGTCTGATACACCAGAAGAGCAGCAACGGCAACGCGATGCCTGGATGACGATTCAACGTGGTAACGCAATCGCCAACGGACTTCCCGTGATAGCTGTGAACCGCGTAGGCTTTGAACCGGACCCATCCGGACAAACAGAAGGCATTCAGTTCTGGGGTAGCAGTTTTGTTTGTGGCCCACAAGGCGAAATGCTTGCCCAAGCTGCGATCAATCAGGAAGAGGATCTCGAAATTACGCTGAATATGGAACGTTCTGAACAGGTACGCCGCTGGTGGCCATTCCTACGGGATCGAAGAATAGACGCCTATCAAAACATTCTGAAAAGATTTGACGAAGAATAAATACAATTTCATTTTATATTTTCAACAACACAAGAAAAATCATTATCAACATTCAACATGGCATTCTAAAATTAAAGAAGAAGTAATTTGCAAACTAAATTGCTCAAAAAGCGACAAAAACACGCAATAAAATATCAATTTGAAATAAAAGAGCATCGTTTTTAGTCACTTTTGATGTATTTTCATTGTAAAACTATCAAAATTCAAATTTTATTACTACTTTTGCAACGAATTCCATGAGAATAAGACACTAAAATTAAATAGATGAGTAAAATCCAATTCACAAAGATGCACGGTGCAGGAAATGATTATATTTATGTCGATACAGCCCGAAACAGCATCACCAATCCGTCGGAAACAGCCATCAAATGGAGCAAGCCCCATACGGGAATAGGCAGCGACGGATTGATACTCATCGGGAGGTCGAACCAAGCAGATTTCAGCATGCACATGTACAACAATGACGGCTCTGAAGGCCTCATGTGTGGTAATGGCATCCGCTGCATCGGCAAATACGTATACGACCACCGTCTGACTCGGAATAAAACTGTAAGTATTGAAACACTCGCAGGAATTAAAGTACTGAAACTTTTCACCAACGAATATGACCAGGTGGAAAGTGCTACCGTTGATATGGGCGAGCCCATTTTATCTGATCAGTCCCAAATAAAGACGCCGGACGGCAGTATGCAAGAAGGTATCATAGAGGTAGGGGAACGAAAATATCAGGGCACATTTGTATCCATGGGCAATCCCCACTTTGTAATTTTCGTACCGGACTTAAATCGCATTGATTTAGCCGTAGAAGGCTGTTCTTTAGAACGGCTGCCGATCTTTCCTGAAAAATGCAACATTGAATTTGCTGAAGTAAAGTCAGATGGCACCATTCGAACACGTGTCTGGGAAAGAGGTTCCGGTATCACCATGGCCTGCGGAACCGGTGCTTGCGCCACCGCTGTAGCCGCAGTACTTTGCAATAAATCCGGTTATAAAAGCACCATCGTCATGGACGGAGGGAATCTCGAAATCGAGTGGAATCAGACAGATCGCCACGTATATCTGACAGGACCTGCTACAACCGTTTTTGAAGGCGAAATAGAATTATAATTAAATTAATTGAGAGACAACAATGGCAAATGTAAACGATAATTTTCTAAGATTACAAAAAAGTTACTTATTCATCGACATCGCAAACAAGGTGAAAGCTTTCAAGAACAGTCATCAAGAAGCTAAAATAATCAGTTTGGGCATTGGAGATGTAACACAACCCTTAGCTCCAGCTGTCATCGATGCTATGCACAAAGCTGTTGACGAAATGAGCCGCAAGGAAACCTTTCGCGGCTATGGCCCAGAACACGGATACAATTTTCTACAAAAAGCTATTTTGGAAAATGATTTTCGCGCCAGAAATATTGATTTGGAACTCGACGATATCTTCATCAGTGACGGCGCTAAAAGTGATACGGGCAACATCGGCGACATTCTGAATCTAAAAAATTCCATTTGCGTAACAGACCCGATTTATCCCGTATATATCGATTCCAATGTGATGAGCGGACGTGCCGGAGAACTTCGAGACGGCTCTTGGAGCAACATCACCTACATGCCTTGTACGGAAGAGAACAATTTCACGCCACAGATTCCAGATCACCCGGTAGACATCATTTACCTGTGCTATCCAAACAATCCCACAGGAACGGTTATTACACGTGCAGAATTAGAAAAGTGGGTAGATTATGCCCTGCGTAACCACGCCATCATCATGTATGACGCCGCTTACGAGGCTTACATTCAAGATCCTTTAATTCCCCACTCTATTTACGAAATCGAAGGCGCTAAACGCTGTGCCATCGAATTCCATAGTTTCTCGAAAACAGCAGGTTTCACAGGTACGCGCTGCGGATATACCATCGTGCCGCAAGAACTTATGGCCCACGCCGCAAATGGAGAAGAAATTAGCTTAAACCAGCTCTGGAATCGTCGTCAAAGTACGAAATACAATGGCACAAGTTATATTTCGCAACGGGCAGCCGAAGCTATCTACACGGAAGAAGGCAAAAAACAAATTCGTGAAACAATACAATATTACATGACAAATGCAGCCCTGATGCGTAACACGTTGGAAAAAGTAGGCCTCAAAGTTTATGGAGGAATCAATGCCCCCTACATTTGGTGCCGAACACCACAAGACTTTGGCAGCTGGGAGTTTTTCGACCAAATGCTAGAAAACGTTCATGTGGTATGTACACCTGGTGTAGGTTTCGGTCCCAGCGGAGAAGGTTTTGTACGCCTTACGGCCTTTGGAAGTCGTGAAGACAGCCTGGAAGCATTAAAAAGAATATCAACTTGGCTCTGACATCCTGAAGAGGTTCATTTAACCTCCCTCGTAAAGGATGAAACGCCGTAAAACATTTATTTATATGTCAAACTTAAGGTTTAAAGTTGTTGAAGATGCTTTCAAAAAGAAAGCATTAGATGTGGAGGCACCCAAAGAGCGCCCCAGTGAATTCTTCGGAAAGTATGTTTTTAACCAAGAAAAAATGTTCAAGTATCTGCCACTTGACGTTTACAAACAGCTGCGCGACGTCATTGAAAATGGCGCATTTCTTGATCTTTCCGTAGCCGGTAAAGTGGCAAAAGGCATGCAAAAATGGGCCGTAGAACACGGCGTAACTCACTGCACACACTGGTTTCAACCTCTTACTGAAGGTACGGCAGAAAAGCACGACGCTTTCATCGAGCACGACTTTAAGGGCGGAATGATTGAGGAATTCAGTGGAAAAGAACTTGTACAGCAGGAACCTGATGCATCATCCTTCCCCAGTGGAGGCATACGCAGCACATTCGAAGCTCGTGGTTATTCTGCGTGGGATCCCTCATCCCCTGTATTCATCGTGGGCGACACGTTGATGATTCCTACGGTGTTCATTTCTTATACCGGAGAGGCTCTTGACTATAAAGCACCTCTCAAAAAAGCCCTTGCTGCTGTAGACAAAGCTGCCACAGCCGTTTGCAAATATTTCAACCCCGAAGTAACAAAAGTTCAAGCAAATCTAGGTTGGGAACAGGAATATTTCCTAGTTGATGAAGGTCTCTATGCCGCTCGTCCTGATCTTGTTTTGACCGGACGTACCCTCATGGGCCACGACTCCGCTAAAAACCAACAGATGGACGACCATTATTTCGGTGCCATTCCAGGACGTGTGGCTGCTTTCATGAAAGAATTGGAGATTCAAGCTTTGGAACTCGGCATTCCCTGCAAAACTCGTCACAACGAAGTAGCTCCCAACCAGTTTGAGTTGGCTCCTATTTATGAGGAATGTAATCTTGCTGTTGACCACAACATGTTACTCATGTCTATCATGCGTAAACTGGCCCACAAACACGGATTCCGTTGCCTGCTCCATGAAAAACCCTTCAAGGGCATTAACGGAAGTGGCAAGCACTGCAATTGGTCTCTGGCTACTAACAACGGCATTCTGCTCCACGGCCCTGGCAAAGATGAAAATGCAGGATTGCGTTTCATCACTTTCGTAGTAGAAACACTCATGGGTGTTTACAAACACAACGGATTGCTCAAGGCTTCAATTATTACCGCCTCCAACCAACATCGTCTAGGTGCTAACGAGGCTCCTCCAGCTATTATTTCTTCTTTCTTAGGCAAACAGGTTTCTGAAGTGCTGGAAAAGATTGAAAATGCATCTCCGACGGAACTTTCGAAACTAAAAGGTAATCACGAAATTAAACTCGACATTCCGCAAATTCCTGATTTGCATATCGACAACACCGATCGTAACCGCACCAGCCCCTTTGCCTTCACCGGAAACCGCTTTGAGTTCCGCGCCGTAGGCTCTCAGGCCAACTGCGCTGCCTCCATGCTCGTACTTAATACAGCCGTTGCAGAAGCTCTTACTAGCTTCAAAGCCCGTGTTGATGCCCTCATCGAAAAAGGTGAAGAAAAAACAAACGCCATTCTAACCATACTTCGTGAAGACATTAAGACTTGCAAACCTATTCATTTCGAAGGAAACGGCTACAGTGAAGAATGGAAACAGGAAGCTAAACACCGTGGTTTGGACTGCGAGACCAATTGCCCCGTCATTTACGACCGCTATTTAGACGAAGATTCCATTAAGATGTTTGAAGACATGAACGTCATGAAGAAATATGAACTGACGGCACGTAACGAAATCAAATGGGAAACTTTCACAAAGAAAATCCAAATTGAGGCACGTGTTTTCGGAGATTTAGCCATGAACCACATCATCCCTGTCGCCACACGCTATCAAAGTATGCTGATCGACAATATTCACAAAATTGCCGAAGTATTCCCTGCCGCTGAGGCCAAAATACTGAATGGAGACAATATCAACATCATTAAGAAGATTTCGTCACACACCAGTTTCATTACTGAAAACGTACAGAAAATGGTCGATGCTCGTAAGATAGCCAACAAGGTGGATGACCAACGTCAGAAGGCTTTACTCTATCACGATACCGTAGCTCCTTATATGGAAAGCATACGTTACCACATTGACAAATTGGAACTCATTGTAGAGGACGAAATGTGGACCTTACCAAAATATAGAGAACTTCTCTTTATCAGATAAGAATCGCACGATACTATAAATAGCCACCACTTTCAAAATGATTAGAAAGTGGTGGCTATTATTTTTCTTTACAATACCAACTCTACTTGAAGCTAGGCATTACAGATTTTTTATTGCTGTTGTCTCCTGAACAATAGATTTTTTAAGTTTCTAAGCTACGTTCCGTTCCATCTGAATACTTCAACAGTAGAACCTTAAGAATTAAAAAAGTTATTACTGTCCGGTAACAAGTTTTCTTATACCATTTTTAGTGGACAGCAATCATCATCCATTTTCTTTTTGCTTCTTAAACTTCAACTACTTATGTTGCTTTGTTTTTACCAAAAAGTTTCACAATAGCACAAAATACATATTTTACAGGAAAGCCAAAAAAAAATAGCGTGAACCACTTGAGTTACACGCTATTTTTAAGTATCAATTCAAATAAAACTATTTGACTTCTTCAAAGTCAGCATCCTGAATATCGTCCTTTCCGCTTTGATTGCTTTGGCTAGAACCTGCATCAGAGCTCTCTTGGTTTGCACTACCGGCATCTGCTCCTGGTTGAGGGCCAGCCTCTCCGGTTTGCTGATACATTTGCGCACTGGCAGTTTGCCAAGCAGCATTGAGTTCATTAATGGCAGCATCGACAGCTTTGACATCCTGACTCTTGTGAGCATCTTTGAGCTTTTGCAGAGCAGCTTCAATAGCTGGTTTCTTATCTGCAGGAATTTTACCCTCAAGTTCCTTCAGCTGATTTTCAGTTTGAAAAATCATACTGTCAGCCTGATTCATCTTGTCAATTTTTTCACGTTCAGTCTTATCTGCTTCTGCATTAGACTGTGCTTCGGCTTTCATTCTATCTATCTCGTCCTTACTCAAACCACTGGAAGCTTCGATACGAATGACCTGTTCCTTTCCGGTTGCTTTATCCTTGGCGGAAACTTTGAGGATACCATTGGCATCAATGTCAAAGCTTACTTCAATTTGAGGAATACCACGGCGTGCAGGAGCAATACCGGTGAGATTGAACTGTCCAATACTCTTGTTCTGTGAAGCCATAGGGCGTTCACCCTGAAGAACATGGATGGTAACCTCGGTCTGGTTATCGGCAGCAGTAGAGAACACCTCGCTTTTCTTAGAAGGAATTGTAGTATTGGAGTCAATCAGTTTGGTCATGACGCCACCGAGGGTTTCGATACCGAGTGACAGAGGTGTAACGTCGAGGAGAACAATATCGCCCACACCAGCATCCTTATTCAGAATAGCACCCTGAATGGATGCACCAACAGCAACCACTTCGTCCGGATTTACACCTTTTGAAGGAGCCTTGCCAAAATAATTCTGTACAAGGGTTTGCACAGCGGGAATACGACTGGAACCTCCCACGAGGATGACCTCATCAATATCGGCCGTATTTAATTTAGCGTCAGCAATAGCCTTTTGGCAAGGTTGGAGACATGCTTGAATGAGGTCATGAGCAAGAGCTTCGAATTTAGCTCTGGTCAAAGTCTTAACCATATGCTTAGGAACCCCGCCAACAGGCATAATATAGGGCAGATTTATTTCGGTCGTTGTGGTAGAAGACAACTCTATTTTAGCTTTCTCTGCGGCCTCCTTGAGACGCTGCATAGCCATCGGATCCTGCGACAGGTCAGCACCTTCATCGTTTTTAAATTCCTGAACGAGCCAGTTAATGATTACATGATCGAAGTCATCACCGCCAAGATGTGTATTACCATTTGTAGAAAGTACTTCAAAGACACCGCCACCAAATTCCAAAATAGAAATATCAAAAGTTCCACCGCCCAAATCAAAAACTGCGATCTTCATGTCCTTACCTGATTTATCCAAACCATAAGCGAGGGCTGCTGCAGTAGGCTCATTGACAATACGGCGTACATTAAGTCCGGCAATTTCACCAGCTTCCTTTGTAGCCTGACGTTGAGAATCCGAGAAGTAGGCAGGAACGGTAATGACAGCGTCCTTCACTTCTTCGCCTAGATAGTCCTCTGCCGTCTTCTTCATTTTCTGAAGGATTATGGCAGAAATTTCCTGTGGTGTATATTGACGTCCATCAATATTTACACGGGCCGTGTTATTATCGCCGCGATCTACAGTATAAGGTACACGAGCTATTTCCTTTTGCACCATATCATAAGGTTCGCCCATAAAACGCTTGATGGAAGAAACCGTGCGCATTGGATTTGTAATAGCCTGACGTTTGGCAGGGTCGCCCACCTTACGTTCACCGCCTTCTACAAATGCCACCACAGACGGCGTGGTGCGTTTTCCTTCACTATTAGCGATCACTACCGGTTCGTTGCCTTCAAATACAGCTACGCAACTGTTGGTAGTTCCTAAGTCAATTCCAATAATTTTTCCCATTTTAATTTTATTTTTTTGTTATTATTCTTCTATTATTCTTGTCTACGCTTTGTATATAACAACCAGCGTGCCAAACCCGGCTATTTGGTTCCAAAACTGGTTTTTTGTCAGTTTCACAAATTAATCATAACTTTGCTACATACAAGAATAATGCTCCCTGAGATGAAAAATTTTAAAATATACTGGCTTTTAGTTTTTCCGATAGGATTTCTGTGTTGCTTTCTACTCTTTCATAATTATCTGTGGAGTGTAGCAATAACGACATCATGCTTGTTACTAGCTGCTTGGAAAAGTTTAACTAACCAACGTTACGTCGATGGAGCACTTCTTTCAGCTGCTTTTGGATTTTCCATAATAGGCGACAGAATGTTGGGTTATGTAACTGACGGTTTCCTTTACGGAGTGGCATTTTTCTTCGTGGCACATATCTGCTATCTTTTGTTTTGCCTACACAACGGGCGGATCAAGAAACACTTTCTACTACTATTTACTTCTGTTTATCTCATCTATTATTTTATGGCTTTAAAACCAGCTATTAATGACTTTTCGATGAAAATAGCTGTATTGATGTATCTGCTCATCTCCTGTCTATCTTTATCAGCCGCATGTGGTTTAAAATTGCAGAAACTGCGCAAAAGATTATTTCTAGGAGGCATTAGCAGCCTGATTTTTTCAGATACACTAATCTCTGCAAATATTTACCTCCATCTGTCTGACCTTTATTTCCTAATGTTTCCAACATATTATGCTTCTCAGATATTGATAACTTTGTCAGTAATCATTGAAAATACACAAACAGAGAAAGTTGCAGATCCAAAATAATCCATCTGGGTTCCTTATAAAAACTGATTCACAAATCTTCTAATTTTATGAATATATTATTTTGTTCTTTGCCGATCTTAGGGTAACTTTGTAGTGTTATGTAAGCATATTTATTTGGTATTATGAAAAGAATTCTTTTTTTACTTCTAACCGTTGTGTTTTTTGCAACAGGAACAATGCTCAATGCAACTGCACAACAAAACAAGAAACTTTGTTTTCGTGCCGACGGTACTTTTAAAATTATACAGTTTACGGACGACCACGTGGTGTGGCAGGACCACCGTTCAGACACGGCCTTTGCCTGCATTGCGCACGTGATCAAGAAAGAGAAGCCTGATTTGATCATCCTGACGGGGGACATCATTTTCAGCACTCCCGGAATAGACAACTTCAAGAAAGTGATTAATTACGTATCTACGTTCAAAATCCCCTTCGCTTTTGTTTTTGGTAACCATGACGAACAATTTGGCGCGACAGACAGTATGTTATTGGATGCCGTCAAAGATGTGCCATACAGTCTGACAAGCACGGCGCCCGGAGTTCCCGGCAATTGCAATTTCACGCTGCCCATTTACGGGAAAGACAAAGAAAAAACAAAAGCCCTGATCTACGGTTTCGATTCTCATTCTGAGAATGCAAAGGCCAAGCAGACCGGCATCAAAGGCTATGACTACATTTTCCGCGACCAAATAGATTGGTATGTTCGCACCTCAAAGCGCTATACCGCCGAGAATGGCGGCGAGCCAGTGCCTGCACTAGCTTATTTCCATATTCCGCTGCCCGAATTTGCTTATGCCCTGACAGATTCCCATGTAAGATATTACGGTATACAGGGAGAGCCGGTATGCAGTTCTGCCTTGAATAGCGGACTTTTCACGGCGATGAAAGAGCAAGGCGACGTGATGGGCGTTTTCTGCGGACACGACCATAACAATGATTATGCTGCAGATTATTATAACATCCTGTTAGCTTATGGACGCTATTCAGGTGGTAATACGGTTTATAACGACAATCAGTGTAACGGTGCCCGTGTGGTAGAACTCAAGGAAGGTCAGCGCACGATTCATTCCTGGATACGCCTCTCCGACGGCAGTTCGCGTCAAAATACTTTTTTCCCGCAGGACTATATTCTAAAAACGGATAAATAATGAAAAAGTTTTGGAGAGTGTTGTGCTTTACGCTGATGACGCTTTCGATGGCAGCGCAGGAAAATAAGGGGGACAGTTATACATATTCCGGTGAAAAGGTATCGTTGCAAGACAATGTTTTCAAATCCACACATCTAGGCAAATGGCAAGGTGTGGAGAAGCAAGGTTACCAAGGGATGGACATCTGGGGCAACCTCATTGTGAGTTGTCAGAATACAGGCGTTGCAACTATTTATGAAACAAATGGAAAAACCTTGACGAAACTTGGTGAATCATTTCATTTGGGGTCGTATCATACGGATAACCATGCGAACGTGGCTTGTTTCAGCACTTCTTTTCTGGAGCCTTCCGACCCGTTGCCACTGCTATATATCAGTCAGTGCCAACGCAAGTCTATTAACGGGCGCAAGGACGTGCTTTACGTGGAACGCATCGCCAAGGATCTCAAATCGTCCTCTCTCGTACAGACCATTTATTTTAAGGATGTTCACCACCTTTTTGGCTATGCTCTTCAATGGGTTATTGACCGCGATAACGGTTTTCTGTATGGTTATGGAAACACCATTGACAACGAAAATCCTCAAAATCGTCACCGCATTGTACGCTTTCGTTTACCAAGAATCGATGAGAGTACCGACGGCCTTGTTACGCTTACTGATGATGACGTTTTGGAAAATTATTTGATTGAAGACACTTATGCCAATCCTTTCAATCCGATAGGGCAAGGGTTGTGTATTAAAAACGGATGCCTCTTTATGCCAACGGGTGTGGGAGAAGCCAAAAAGCCGTCTGTGCTATATGTTTGGAACTTGCAAACACGCCGCATGCAAAATGTGATAGACCTGACTAAAGCCACTGCAACAGAGTTGGAAGACTGCGCCGTTTATCAGGGCGACCTCATGATTCAGACACAAGGAGGACTCTATCGGCTCTCGTTCTAAATCGCTAAGAAATCAATTGATGGAAAAATAAAAAGGACTGAAATATTTATGGTTTCAGTCCTTTTGGGTCTCTATTTCTGTGTGAGCGACATCTTCGTTTTCTTCAAAATGCTGTTTCCACCAATCAGACGTTTTAGCTTCTTCAAGAAATTCGCGAGCATTTTTTTCTTCAAAGGAACCATCCAACTGTCCCAAAATAAGTCGGCGATCCAATGCCGCATCCTTTTCCAGCAGTTGGCGATTTGCTAAAGCCAGTCCGTGCTGAATCAATTGTGCATACGGAGACATCTTACTATTGCCGAAGTCCATAATCCATAATGCGTTTAAAGCGTTCGAAGTCATAAATCTTCGTCACACCGTCATTTGATTCTGCCAATACGACAGACTTCCCTGTATTGTTGTCCACTAAGAGCCAACGATCTACAACATGCCCGTAAATATTGAACAGATTCTTGATTCCGGCATCATAGCGTCTCCGAATGACATCTTCCAAAATGTCATGTCCACCCTCCAATACTCTTTTCGCAACACGCTGAATCGCAACTTCGGGCGAAGCAAGCCAGAAGAAAATCAGCTCAACTTGATAACCAGCCTTGTGAGCCTTGTTAATAAGACTCACGTAAGAACGGGTAGATAGGGTAGTTTCCAATGCAAACGAGGATTTCTGCTTCATCAACATGCTGATGCGTCCCAACATAAGGCGACCGGCTTCGATTGAAACGCGCTCAGGATGAAATGGAGAAAGTCCCCTGGCTATTTCATCAGCATTAACAAACTCCTCACATTGAAGAATTTGAGGCAATATTGTAAAGGATGCCGTAGTTTTTCCAGCTCCGTTACAACCAGCTATAATATAAATTTTTTGTGCCAAACCCTTTTTTCTTGGATTACAAAGATAGTGCATGGAAATAGAAAAAAGAAACGAAAAACGAAATATTTTTATTTTCGTTCTTTTCTCCTTGCAAAATTATAGATAAGGAGGTCTATTATGATCATAGAAAAAAATAAGGAGGTTGCAAGATATAGATCAAGAAGCCTCCTTAGAAAAATAATGGAATTTATTAAATATCGTCTTTTTCGATATCTTTAAAATATTTGTATGTACTAACTTTAAGTTCATCTGTAGCGGCTTCATCGCAAACCACGATGCCGTGACGATGAAGTTGCAAACTGGAAATGGTCCACATTTGAGTAATACTGCCTTCAACAACAGCACTAAGGGCCCGTGATTTGTTATGTCCATTGCAAAGAATCATCACTTCGTCAGCCGACATAATAGTTTGTATTCCAACAGTGAGAGCCATACGTGGTACTTTATTAATATCATCGTTGAAGAAACGGGAGTTTGCTACACGTGTATCATACGTAAGGGTTTTGATACGAGTGCGTGAGGAAAAAGAAGAACCTGGTTCATTGAACGCAATATGACCATCAGGTCCGATACCACCGATAAACAGATTAATACCACCAAGCTCCTTAATACTCTTTTCATAGGATTCACATTCGGCCACAAGATCTGTAGCATTGCCATTCAGAATATGAATCTGTTTGGTAGGACAGTCAATGTGATTAAAGAGGTTGTCAAACATGAAAAAATGATAGCTCTGAGGATGGTCTTCGGGAAGACCTACATATTCATCCATATTAAAGGTAACAACATTCTTAAAACTGATGCGTTCCTCCTGATAAGCTTTTACCAAATTCTTATACATACCCAAGGGTGTAGACCCAGTGGGAAGTCCAAGTACGAAAGGGCGCTCTGCTGTAGGACGAAATTTTTTGATGCTTTCAATAACATGTTCTGCGGCCCACTGCGAGAGGGCATCATAATCGTTTTGTATAATAACTCTCATGGTGATAATTTTTTTAGATGTTGTCTGTTTTTATGATTGCAAAGTTAACACGTTTGACGCCGAAAGCCAAATATTTGGTTGAAAAATATATAATTGTGAGGTCAATTTTTTGAATCAAACAGGCAGAACACACCATAAAAAGCCATAAATAATGTATAAGGAGAAAAAGCAAGGTAGATTTTTTGAGAAGCATGGGAAATAAGATGGTTTTGATTTTCAGATTCAATCTGTTTATATTATTTTTGCAGGTAAAGACTGATTAAGCGACAGAATGACAATCATATCATCTCTAGTAATCCTATTTTATGTATTTTTGGTGGCCAACGCAATGGGTGCTGTCATGCTGGACAATCGCCAGCCTGTGAAAACTATTGCATGGCTGCTGGTGATTTTGCTCATTCCGGTTGTCGGATTATTGTTGTATTACTTTTTTGGTCAAGACATACGTCACGAGGTATTGCTCAATAAGAAAAGTATCGATCTGCTAACGCAAAAGGTAATGGGGCACTATATCAGGCAAGATCGTTATGAAGTACCTCAACAGTTGAAATCACTGTTGTTATTGATGAAACGAATTAGTTATAGTTTACCCTTCGGAGGCAACGATGCTCAGTTCTATACTTGCGGGAGCGACTTTTTGATACAATTGTTAAAAGACATAGATGGAGCACAACATCACGTTCACTTGGAATTTTTCATTGTGGAGAACGATGCGGTAGGAAATTTATTGAGTGACGCACTCCTTGATGCAGTGAAGCGTGGCGTGATTGTGAGAATGATCTATGACGATGTGGGATGCTGGTCAGTGCCACGCCATTTTTTCAAAAAATTGCGTAATGGAGGAGTAGCTGTACATGCATTTTTACCAGTGCATTTTCGTTGGCTATCACATCGTGTAAACTATCGCAACCACCGCAAAATTGTAGTGATCGACGGAAAAATAGGATATATCGGAGGCATGAACATTGCGATGCGTTACCTACGTGGGGAGCACGGACGTGTTTGGAGCGACCTACAAATGCGTGTTTGCGGTGGTGCCGTTTACGGTTTACAACAATTGTTTCTATCTGACTGGTATTATGTGTCAGAACAACTAATAAATGATATGAAATATTATCCAGCCATGACATCGCCTGCTGGTAGAGGTGCACTGATGCAGATTACGATGTCAGTACCCTTTGGACGTTGGCCAAATTTTCAAATGGCCTACAACCTAATTATACAGATGGCACAAAAGCAAATATTGATCCAGACCCCCTACTTCATGCCAACGGAAACAATTCTAGAGTCTCTCCAAACAGCAGCCCTACGGGGAGTACACGTTGAAATTATGGTACCTCTCAAACCTGGGGGCTTTTGGATGACGTGGGCTAACGAAGCATACTATGGTGATGTATTAAAAGCAGGTGTGCAAATTTATGCTTACCGCCCCGGCATGTTACACGCAAAGATGATGGTGATTGATGACCTGTTTTGCTCCGTGGGCTCTGTGAACCTGGATTTCAGAAGTCTGAATGACACCTTTGAGGACAGTGCCTTTATTTACGATACAGACATAGCTAAGGACATGAAGAAACTATTTAACAAAGCTAAGAAAGACTGCAAATTGATAGATTTGGATCTTTGGAATGGGCGAAACTGTCGTCGCCGAGTTTTGGAATCCTTTGTGAAAATTTTCTCTCCCCTATTTTAAAAAAATTAGTACGTAGATATTTTATTCTTTTAAGTTGTTCTCTGGAAGTAAATCAGGATCGAGACCGTTAAGGGAACTGCGTAAATCTACCAATTGTTGACGAACCTTTTGAAGGCGTTCAATAGCTTCACCTGCATTTTGTGCACCGGACTTGTTCTTTTTAAGCATTTCGCGAGCGTTAGCTATTTTGAGGCCACGCACTTTGACAAGATTGTAAATAACACGAATGAGTTCGATGTCATCTTTAGTATATTGTCTAACGTTGCGCCCTGCTTTATGAGGTTTGAGACTTGGAAACTCCTGTTCCCAAAAGCGCAAAAGTGATTCTGCCACATGAAACTGCTCCGCCACCTCATGAATCGAATAATACTGCTTTAAGTCTTTATGTAAATTTAATGCCATATAAAATGCAATAATAAGCCATTTGTTTACTTGATGAACATTTGCAAATGTACTGAAAAACTGTTAACTTTGCAACGATTTAAGTAAAAAAGAAAATTAAATGACAGCAAAAGAACTAAGGGAGTCTTTCAAAAAATTTTTTGAAGACCACGGACATCTCATCGTGCCATCGGCTCCAATGGTCATCAAGGATGATCCAACGTTGATGTTTACCAATGCCGGCATGAACCAATTTAAAGACATTATCCTGGGTAACCGTGAACCTAAAAGTCGGCGCTGCACAGACTCACAAAAATGCCTTCGAGTAAGTGGGAAGCATAATGATTTGGAAGAGGTTGGCCATGACACCTATCATCACACCATGTTCGAAATGCTCGGTAATTGGAGTTTTGGGGACTACTTTAAGAAGGAAGCTATCAATTGGGCGTGGGAATATCTGGTAGATACGCTAAAAATCAACCCTGAAAACCTTTATGCAACAGTATTTGAAGGTGCTCCGGATGAGGGGCTAGAACGCGACAACGAAGCTGCCAGCTACTGGGCTAAATTTCTGCCTGAAGATCACATCATTAATGGTAACAAGCACGATAACTTTTGGGAAATGGGTGATACCGGACCTTGTGGACCGTGTTCCGAAATTCACATTGATCTACGTTCACACGATGAAAAAGAAATCGTTTCAGGTGCCACATTGGTAAATCAGGACAATCCTCATGTAATAGAAATTTGGAACCTTGTGTTCATGCAATATAATCGCAAGGCAGACCAGAGTTTGGAACCATTACCAAAACATGTGATCGACACGGGAATGGGTTTTGAACGTCTTTGCGCAGTAATGCAAGGAAAAAATTCAAACTACGACACAGATATATTCCAACCATTAATAAAAGAGATTGGACGTTTGTCTGGATGCCGTTATGGGGACAATGAGAAAAAAGATATAGCTATGCGCGTCATTGCAGATCACGTAAGAGCTATTTCATTCAGTATTGCTGACGGACAATTGCCTGGCAACGCAAAGGCTGGTTATGTAATACGCCGCATTCTACGCCGTGCTGTACGTTACGGATATACTTTTTTAGGCTTTCAGGAAGCTTTTATATATAAACTTCTGCCTACACTTATTGACGATATGGGCGAGGCCTATCCCGAACTGGAAGCCCAAAAAGTACTGATCAGTCGAGTGATGGAAGAAGAAGAGGAAGCTTTTCTTCGTACACTCTCTACAGGGATCAACCTCTTGGATGGTGTAATAGAAGATACAAAGAAACGCGGCAAGCTTGTAATTTCAGGCAAAGAAGCTTTTACTCTTTTTGATACCTTTGGCTTCCCACTCGACTTAACAGAACTGATTTGTTCAGAACAAGACATGAGTGTGGATATCTTGGCCTTTGACGCAGAAATGAAAAAGCAAAAAGAACGTGCACGTAATGCAGCCACTGTAGAAACCGGAGACTGGAATACCGTACACAATGGAGAAACGCAATTCGTGGGTTGGGACAAGACCGAGATTACATGTCACATTTTGCGTTATCGAAAAGTAACACAGAAAAAGAACAGCTTCTATGAGCTCGTACTGGACACCACACCATTTTACGCTGAAATGGGTGGACAAATAGGTGATACCGGTGTACTCACAAATGCTGAAGAGACCCTAAAAATTATAGCCACAAAACGTGAAAACAACTTGCCCATACATATTTGCGAAACACTACCCCAAAACCCTGCAGCAGTATTCACCGCACGTATTGATCTTGAAAAACGTCATGCCAGTGAAGCTAACCATACAGCAACACACTTACTGGATCAGGCATTAAGAGAGGTTCTGGGTACACATGTTGAGCAGAAAGGTTCATTGGTAACACCGGACTATCTGCGCTTTGACTTCTCGCATTTTCAAAAAGTAACACCGGAAGAATTGCGTCAGACTGAAAAAATTGTAAACCGCCTTATTCGGGAGGACCTACCGTTGGAGGAACATCGTGATATGCCTATTGAAGAAGCCAAGAAGTTGGGGGCCATTGCTCTCTTCGGTGAAAAATATGGTGATCGCGTACGCGTCATAACTTTTGGTAAAAGTACCGAACTTTGTGGTGGTTGTCATGCTGCAAGTACAGGTCGCATAGGACTCTTTCACATTCAGTCAGAAAGTTCAGTAGCAGCTGGAGTACGCAGGATAGAAGCCGTGACAGGGAATGGAGCAGAGAAAACCTGCCATGCCATGCAAGACACGCTGATGTCTCTGCGTGAATTAATGAACAGTCCAAAAGATCTGCCTGCTGCTGTAAATAAAGTCCTTGATGAAAATATTGAACTGAAAAAGCAAGTAGCAGCATACATAAAGGAACAAACTGATTTAATAGAAAAGAAATTGCTAAAAACGGCACAACTTGTGAATGGTGTAAAAATCATCAAAAGTATAATAGACATGCCAGCAGAGTCAGTCAAAGACTTGGCTTTTAAACTAGTCAACGATACTCCAGACAGTCTACTTTGCGTAATAGGGAGTATTTCAAACGAGAAACCCCTTTTAACCGTAATACTCAGTAAGGATTTGGTAAATCAACATCATTTGAATGCAGGACTGCTAGTACGTGAGGCTGCAAAGTTAATTCATGGCGGTGGTGGTGGCGCTCCACATTTCGCGACTGCAGGAGGACAAAACATCGATGGACTCAATTCCGCTATCGACAAAGTAATAGAACTTGCAAATTTGTAAAAAACAATTAGATTTTAATAAATATATTTGGATACAATCATTAAAAATTGTATCCATTTTTTATATCTTGGATTTCTCTTTTTCAAAGATTATTCTACAGTCTGGACAACTACTAATCAAAAGGCATCAATCCATCAGATGCTTTTATGTAGATCTTCTGCATATTATAGCAGACTTTGGCTCAGTCGGTAAAGTTGGGGATTTAACAAATTGGGGGTATTAGAAATCGCCCATTGAATGCTTCCGCCGGAGTTAATCACTTATTTCAAGAGAACTAAATCCAGCACAGAAAGAGTATGATTTCATTATTTGACTGAGATTCTATCAGAATATCGTGTTCCAAATAAAATGTGACCTCTTATTCTATGTGACGCGGTGTGTTTCTTTTGTGACACACTGCGTCATCAACTTTTATGGAGCAAGTAAAAATTTGAAAAACACGATCAAATCAATTCTTTGAAAGCAACAAGTTTATTTTACGGCCTGAGCTCTGAATCGTCAGTAAAATCAAAATAGTCAAGTATGCATTAGGTAGGAACGTGGACAGCATATCCTTATCGTTGATTGGTTTTCTTTGTATGAAGCAAAAGTAATAGTTGATAGATCATTCAAAAGGGAACAATTTAATAAATTCCCAACTTTAACGACTGGGCCTATTTTTCCCATAAAATACAAAAGCATCATTTATCTTGCTTTTCGAAGATCAAATGGATAATCCTCAAAAATAAAACTTGGCATTTTTTACTTGAAAATAGTAAAGAATTACCTATTCTTTCAGAAGACGACTAATAAAGGCATCCAAATCCTGGTCCAATCCTTTCATAAGTTCTTCGCTTTCAATGATCATGGTATTATCATCTACAAGATATATCTCAGAGATCGTTTCACGGTTCTCATCCACGAGAACAAATGAATATGGCCTAAGTAATGATAATGACTCCATGGACGCTTTGTGATCTACAATACACTGGCGCAGGGTTTCCCGAACTTTTTCATAAAAGTTATCGTCCTGACAGTCTATCCATTCATCAATAGTGTTTGAAGCAATTTCATGGTCGTTATCATCTAAAACGATCAGTTCTCCTGTTTCCTGATTGACCTGAAAGCTCAAATCAGTCATAGTTGTGTTTTCTGTGTCAGAAGAATATTTTCTGACAATCTCTTTCAGCAATTCACTTATTTCCACTGCTGTTTGGTTACTCACTTTCATAACATCATGGTTAAGTTGTTCCAAATTTACGAAAAATCCTTATCATACGAACTATAAATCTCAAAAAAATGTTTGAAACACATAAAATTCAGGAACCTAGAGTCAACAGGCAAGTGCAAAATGAAGAGAAAACTAAAAAAGGCCAAACACTTGTCGATGTTTGGCCTTTTTTGTTCTATATTTTTTGGTACTTTGATCAAAAGAAAAGATAGCGCTTATCCATCACCTTACCGTCGATATACAGGTCGCTAGCAAAACTGGAAAGATTACGCATATGATTTTCCAATGCCGATTGTTCCTGCTGAATTTCATTAAAAGGCATCGTTTGTTTGGTCTGACTCATCACTTCATAAACATAGACTCCGTTCCGTCCTTTTACAGGGCCAACAAAATCATGAGTATGACGATTCCATATGCTACCATTAATAGCTGGTTCCGTTCCACCGGTAGCTTTTACGAAAGCCATACCATTGAAATAGATATTATTCAAACTATCAACCATGGCTCCAGGAACTTTACGTGCATCATCAATGTTCTTCACGTTCTTAAGTTTGGAAGCAAGTAAATCAGCTTTCTTATCACGCATCACCGCAGCGCGTACAAGTGGTTTTACGTCAGCCAAGGAACGATAGCCTTCCTTATGGGTTTTCATCAGTACAGCTATCATCATATGATCGTTATCGCCACATTCGTAAAGTTGTGAAATATCCCCATCGTTAGCATCAAAGATCCATTTCATCACTTCACGTGTATTGGTCACGTTTCCTACATTGTGTTCGTTACTGTAAAGGTCTTCACGCGACTCCACCGTGTATTTATATTTAGGAGCATTGGCTTCGATAGCTTTTAGTGTAGGACTTGTAGCTACAAAATGACTGAATAAATTATACGCTTTACTATAAGTTTCCTTACTAAATTCTACAGGACGTTTTATAACAGCAACATTATATTTTGTAGTCATTGCCTTACGGTTCAGCACCTCCACAATAACATTACCCTGAGCAAAAGAGAGGTTCATCGTCTGCTTTACACCGAGAGTGTTAAGGGTGTTAATAAATTTGGCATTATCTTCATCTAGAGTATTACCTTCATATTGTGCAGAAACAAGCCAAGTCGAATCCCCTTTTTGATTATATTTTTTAGCAAGGTCCATAAATTTGGCACCACCCTTAAGCGCCGTGTAGATACTATCGGCTCGCTTATGAGCTTCTTCTGCAGACGTACCGCCTACTTGAATCTGACGATAAAGTACAGAATCTGGAGCTTCTGTTTTAGAAATTAATTTAATAATGTTATCACTGTTATCTGTGGCATTATAGTAAGGACCTTTCACGCTACCCACAGACATTGAATCAATTTGTGCTTGTATATCGTTAGGTAGACTTTTTTTGGTAATTGACACATTAGAATATGGAACAGTGGAATTTGAAGTCCGCACCAAAGAGGTAAGATCCTGAGTAGTGTTGATTTTCTTGGCAAAGCCACCCATTTCCTGATCAAGCTCAGCTTTGTCCTTTGCACTAGCCTTGACACCTACCGCTACATATTTGATATCGCGTGACTCCAAGAACTGGCGATAGTCTTCTTTCGTTTCATTGTATTTGGCCTGTAAGTCAGCCTCAGTAATCTTAATCTGATTGTCGGGCACAGAAGTAAAGGGGAAGGAGGCCAGCATCAAATTGCTATGATTTACAGTTCCTTCATAATTCATTTTGGCTTCTACTGGATTTGACAGAATTTCCTTTGAGAGAAGTACCTGGTATTTTTGTTCCAAAAGGGTTTGACGCAAATTTTTCTCTACAAATTTCCAATAGTTAAATAAACTTGCATAATACTCCTGATACTGCTGCGGAACCTGCTGGGTGTTAGTACCAGATTGCATCTTTTTGTACTCCTCTAGGAAATTTTTCAATAAGGTAGCGTCGAAACGTCCCGTCTTCTGATTACGGAAAGGTGTCTGCATCAACGCCGGATTTGTACCTTCATTGAGCACCTGTTGCATTTCGCCATCAGTCACCGTAAGTCCAAGCTGTTCGCACTCATGCTCTATGAGCTTATAGTTGACATACATCTGCCAAACATTGTCACGAGCCTGTGTGGTTTCTTCTTCTGTAAGAGAGCTGCTGCCACGCATGAATTTCAACGCGCTTTCATATTCCTCATACATTTTTTGAAAGTCCTGAGAAGAAAGAGTTTCCCCATAGATTTTGGATACCTGCTGTTTACTTTGATTGGTCGTCGTTTCTATTGAACGAAAAAATTCTTCAGCAATGAACGCAAAGAGGCCCAAGCTGATGATGATAACGAGCAAGATGCCCTTGCTCCTGATTTTTTGTAATGCTGCCATTATGATCTATACTTTTTTTATTTTTATCTAATTTGTCTTTCAAGCACGCAAAGTTATAAAAAAGGTTGTAATTACAACCTGATTTTTTTATTTCTTTTTATTCTACACATTTACTTTTAATTTAATCAAATCGATTTTTGACCTTGTGGTTTTGAGTATGGTAAAGTTGAATTGTTTGATCGTAATGGTTTGTCCCTCTTTTGGGAAGTCCTGATAATAAAACAATATCAGCCCTCCTAGCGTAAGGTAATCATCGGATTCAGGGAGGTCCAGGTGAAACTGCTCATTGACTTTTTCCACTTCAAGGCGAGCAGAAAGTAAATATTCTCCATTATCCATACGCCTTGCAGTATAGGTGTCTACATCGTGTTCATCTTCAATGTCACCAAAAATTTCCTCCACGAGATCTTCAAGAGAAATAATACCTGAGGTTCCTCCAAATTCGTCCACAACTACAGCGATAGACTTTTTCTGCTGCATGAATATCTGCATCATCTTTTGGGCAGACATCGACTCGGGTACGACCGGGATTTCGCGCACACTGCTTTTCCAATTTTCGCGTGCAGAGGGACGAAACATTTCCGAGGAATGGATATAACCTACGATATGATCTAGATCTTCGCGATAGACAATTATTTTTGTTTTTCCACTGTTAATAAGTGTATGAATCAGCTGATCCGTGCTATCATCAAGTTCTACAGCTATGATTTCGGTTCGGGGCACAATACAGTCATGCACACGCACATTAGAGAATTCGAGTGCATTACGAAATATCTGTAAATCCTTTTCACGTATGTCGGGTTCTTCAAGCATCAGAGCGGGATGCAAATGGACACTCACTAATTCTTTTCCACCTAACAGATGAGCAAGCATGTGGTCCGCGAAATTAATGCCAAATAACTTCAGCACTATACGAGGAAGGACTAACAGCAACCGCGTGAGTGGCACCAATAGGATACTCAAAAAATAAAGTGGTATGGCCAATATTTTCAAAGTCTTGTCCGGTTTCCGACCAGACAATTGGAGGGGCAGGATAAATCCAAAAATCAATAAAGTTACCATTATGATAATCCTTACCATAACAATATTGGCCCAACCCCAAGAAAAAATATTCAATCTACACAAAATCAGATACTCCGACAAAATACCCACTAACAATAGCACAATGGATGCTAAACTCATTGATAACAAGATTATCCCGGGGGTACGATAGAAATTGTATATGATTTTTTCTGTCAAAAATTCAGAATCACGACTATACTCCCGATACTTAAAGGAATAAAGAAATGCTATTCTGGAACTCTGATAAAAGCAGAGCAGAAACAAACAAAACAAACACAGCATAACGTTGGTAAGCATCGTTTTTTTATTTAAAATGTCCTTTAGGCAATGTAGGATCCGGTTTCTCTGAAGCTCTCTTGGGTTGAAAGGTATGCACACTGGACGTTGCAGCCTGATTCACTGTATCCGCTGGAATAGTCGCAGAGCCCTGCATATCCTGCAATGGGAATGACGCTTGCGTAATGTTTATTTGATATTGTGTCATCTGCTCATTGGAGTGAAAACTGTGTCCTTTTATTTCTCTGTCAGGAGTCACGAGGTGAGAATATTTGTTAGAATAGAATTCATGTTTGTTCATGTTCCAATAAAGCAATTCGGAATGAAAAATCATACCATCTTCATTCCATACACAAACGCGTCCCCGAAGTTCCCACAAATTTTGATTATACCAATAGGCCGTATCAGCCATAATATACATCTGGATATGAAAAGTCTGATTGAACTTCTCTAACAACAACCCCTTTTCAAAAGTTTGTCGCGGAGGATTAGTGCGATCGTAAACCTTCCATTCTTCGGCTACGATTTTATAGCGGATAACGCCAGAATCAGAAATAAGTTTACTAACTCCGTAAGACGTCATAACCGGGATGGAGTCACGCCTATGCACCGCAGGAGCCACAGGAGGTTTATCCGATTCGCACGATGCAGCAAACACTAAGCCCAGCATCATACCAGTCATCATCACAAAAGGGAACAGTGTAAACCCTGTAAACTGAAAACGCTTCATTAACAGTACTAACAGGCTTTATTCAACTTTCCACTTGTTGAACCAGCGGGCATTAAATGATAGACCTAGACAGAGGCGGAAATAGCTTTCCTTGATCATACTGTTATTTCCAGCTACACGTTCATACTGTCCTGAAATATTTAGCACTGAACGGTTAGAATACTGATTCATGATGGGAAGACCTACCCCTAAACTTAAAGTGTAGTTCTTCGGACCATCCTGATTGTTTACTTTATAATAAGGAGTAGCATAAGAAACTCCAAAACGGTAACTTACATGGTCACGGAAACGAATACCATCAGGATTACCCACATACTCGGCCCCAAAAATAAACTTTTGGCGATTAGAAAGAGCGTTTTTCCCAACCTGATAGAGCTGATCCCCATTCACATTTTCGAGCTCAGGGAAACGGCAGTTTTTCCACATTTGGCAAATATAGTCAACCCCCCACGTGAAGCGATCATTATGGGTCACAGCAAAACCTCCACCAACGGACCAAGGAATTTCGTAAGCATCTCCGATACGCATCGTATCTGCTCCGATCACTGAACTACTGAGCAGTTTTTGGTTGATATAGGTAGAAGATTCGTTAATCTTATGACCTACCCCAGAAGTTACACCTAGAGTAAGAACATTTTTATTATTCAATTTACAAACATATTGCAAGCCCAAATCTAACAGCCACGTATTGATCTCTCCCTGATATTTGCGACTTAATGATTGAATTGTTGTTTCACTAAATGATACCGTAGAAGAATGACTGTAGTCTCCCCAAAGATAACTTACATTGGCACCTAACGAAAAATTTTTAAACGGAGCCCAACCCAAACCTCCGTACACCACATGAGTACCTCCTTCTCCGAGATATGTGGCAGTTTGAACTTTTTCGCCATAACCATCGATGTCCTCCATGGTCTTGGATGATGTAAAATTGTAGCCAATCACGGAATAAGGTCGCATACCAAATGACACACCAACATTTTTCATGATATGAAATGCAGCCTGCACATAGTCCAGCATTGAGTTTTGTGGGTTCACACTACTACCGTTGTATGTCATGTGAGCAGTTGTAAACGAAGCTCCGATATCAAACAGCAAAGTCAAAGAATCTACAGCCGCATAAGAAGCAGGATTTTGCCAATTGACAACAGTGAGACCTCTCATGCCCTGAGACAAACCACCCATGCCCTTATTAAAGCTCTGAGACTCGTCCGACAGCGTACCGATACCATAACGTGAGTATGGCGAATTATTGCCACTCGTCTGAGCTGTCATACGACCACCCGCGATCACAGTGAACAGCACCACCATCATTAATTTTCTATTTTTCATTATATGCTAATATTCTGTTCAGCCCCCGCGCCACGAGTAAATCGTCGACTAGGATGCCTTCCCTATTGATACAATTTTCAAAAAAATGAGCATCACCTCCTGTCAAAATGACTTTCAAACTCGGTTTCAGCCTTCGTAGAAAATCTATATAATATTCTACTTCGGCCGCAATACCCCACAAAACACCGCCACGCAAGGCTTCTACCGTATTAGAGCCCATTTTGCGCGGCCATTCACCCTCTTTTTTTACCAAAGGCAGATGTTCCGTCTGACGATGCATAGACTCAAAGCGCATCTTCATCCCAGGGGCAATGTTTCCACCACGATATACGCCTTCGCTATCTATCAAATCGTAAGTAATACACGTTCCCATATCCGTTACCAACACATGGTCCTTGGGCAATGTTGCATGCGCGCCAACAACAGCCGCCAATCTATCGCTACCTAGCGTTGCAGGAGTCGTATAAGTATTTTCTATTGGTATAGGTATTTCTGCCGATAACCACAGCAACTGACAATTCATCTCGTTAAGCGCAGCGCGGAGATCGTCACCAGGCTCGGCAACAGCAGATACAATAGCCGCGGTAATATTACCCATAAGGAAGGCTTCGCGTAATCCCGTAACGTCATTACGCCCTCCTTCATAATGCCATATTAAAGCGTTTTGATGAAAGATGACCCACTTGATAGAAGTGTTTCCAATATCGATAATCAGATTCATTTTCCCTATTTTGCGCGCAAATTTACATAAAAGATGTTGTATTTTGGGGGAATTCCCCGTTTTTCATTTTGAAAGAAACTTAAAGAGCCTTATCGAGAGCTTTTCAAGGTTCAGTCGGTAAAGTTGTGGATTTAACAAATTGCGGTTATTAGGAATCGTCCATTTAATGCTTCCGTCGGAGTTAATCACTTATTTCAAGATAACTAAAGTAGAATCCAACACTGAAAGAGTATCATTTTATTCTTTGGCTGAAATTCTATCAGAATAGAGTGTTCCAAATAAAATGTTACTTCTCATTCTATGTGACGCGGTGCGTTTCTTTCGTGACGCGACGCGTTTTTTTTATGACGCACTGCATTTCTTTTGTGACGCACTGCGTCATCAACTTTTATGGAGCAAGTAAAAATTTGAAAAACACGATCGAATCAATTCTTTGAAAGCAACGAGTTTATTTTGCGGCCTGAACTCTGACTAGTTAGTAAAATCAAAATAGTCAAGCATGCCTCTAGGAAGGAACGTGGACAGAATATCCTTATCGTTGATTGGTTTTCTTTGCATGAAGCAAAAGTAATATTTTATAGATCATTCAAAAAGGAACAATTTTTTAAATCACCAACTTTACCGACTGAGCCCTTTTCAACCTTTTTTCGTATTATAATCATCCATAAGGTCAAAAATGCTTGATTTTCGTAGCACAAGCTCTTTTTCTATCTTCTAGTAGAACTTCCAACTTGCCACAATGAACTCTTTTCTACGAGCAAAATCTTACCAGATATCTCTTTTTGAACGGAGAAATAAAACAAAAATCAAGCACCCTCATTCATCTTCGTCAAAAACATTTTTTTAAATCACACTCTAAAGGATTTAAAAATATATTTCTTCACTTGACGAAAAAAAACGACTACATTTGTAACCAAAATCAAACATTTGCCGAATGAAAAAGATTTTCCTTTATTTATTCATCCTCATTAGCTGCAACGCTGTTGCGCAAACCATGATTAGTCTACCATCACCGTCCCCCATGAAATCATCAAAAATGGCACTCATGCAGGCCTTATTAGAGCGTCACTCTGTTAGAGAATACACACAAAAGAACATTAGTGACCAAACCCTAAGTACTTTGCTCTGGGCAGCCTGTGGCATCAACCGTCCACAGGAAAAACGTATCACAGCTCCTTCCGCTATCAATGGACAAGACATAACTATTTATCTCTGTCGCCAAGACGGAGCCTACCGTTACGATCCCATACCCAACACTCTGGTAAAAGTTTCAGCAGAAGATCTCCGCTCGGCTGTAGCAGGAGGACAGAAATTTGCGCAAGAGGCTCCCATATGCTTCGTTCTCGTGAGTGACGTCAGCAAAGTGCGATTTCACAACGAGCTAAGCGCAATGGATGCCGGTTTCGTATCCGAAAACATTTGTCTGGCCTGCACCGCCCTCGGTCTGGCTACAGTGCCCCGCGCCACAATGGATAAAGACATCTTGCACAAAGCCCTTGGACTTATCGAAACGCAACACCCCATACTTAATAACCCTATCGGTTGGCCCAAAGAATAAAAACTTGGAATAAATTCTTTTCATTCCAAACAAACCCACTCAAAGAGATATCCCGATAACGTTTCCGTTTACAGCAAAAGCCCACCACAAAATCTTCACTTTCATAGAGAATAATAAAATTATAAAACATGCACGACATCTGCCGAAATATACGTAAATTTGCACACAAAAAGGCTCATTAGAGTCGCCAGAAGTTCATGAAATATTCAACTACCCTATTCACTCTGCTGCTTGTGCTCTCTTTCAGCACTACAGTAAGAGCCCAAATAAAAAACACTTATGGTCCTTACCTGCAGAATATCAAAGCTACGGAAGCTACAATCGTATGGGAAGCAGACCAACTGTCTGTTGGTTGGGTAGAATTGGCTCCTGACGATGGTTCCAATTTTTATTCTTCGGAACGTCCCCAATATTTTGACTGTACAAATGGAGTAAAAAATACAACTTTCATTCACTCCATCAAACTGACAGGGCTCAAACCTGGTACCACTTATCGCTATCGCATTTATTCGAAACAGGTGCTCACTCATAACGGCACATTCGTAAACTACGACAACCATGTGGCTGCAACCGATGTTTTTTCCAAGGCCCCTCTTCATTTCTCAACCCTGGACCCGGAGAAAAAAGAGACCTCTTTCGTAGTCCTTAACGACGTCCACGGCAAGAAGAATTTCATCACACCTCTTATGAAATTGGCCGACTATCAACACAAAGACCTTATTTTTTTTAATGGAGACATGATTTCAGTACTCAATAAAAAGGAAGACTTCTTTGATGGATTTATGAACGAGTGTATTGACCTTTTTGCACAAGAAAAATCACCTTACTACGCCCGTGGCAATCACGAAACGCGCGGAGAATTTTCTACTCATTTTCAAGAATACTTTTCGCCCAAAGAACCTCACCTCTATTTCACGTTGCGTCAGGGCCCAATCTACTTCATCATGTTAGACACCGGCGAAGACAAAACTGATGACGACATAGAATACAGTGGCATTGTAGACTATGACAACTACCGCACAGAACAGGCGGAATGGCTCAAAACGCTAATCAACGATCCGGACTATAAAACTTCTAAATTCAGGATTGTCATTTGCCACATGCCTACTCGCATGGATAAAAATGATTGGCATGGCATGGCAGACTGCACAAAAAAGTTCACCCCGATCCTGAACCAAATGAACATCGATCTGATGCTAGCCGGCCATACCCACAGCGACTCTTATCACGAACCAAACAGCAACATTCAATATCCTGTTCTGGTCAACTCCAACGAAGGCATCGTTGAAGCTGAGACCAAAAACAACGAGTTGGAGATTCGGGTAATCCATATAGACGGCAACATTGTCACCAAAAAAGTTTTCACAGCCAAAAATTAAAGATCAAACATGATACAAACGATCCGTCACCTCCTCCTGCTTATTCCTTTTCTGATGCTTTCCAACCATACGGTAGCACAGAATGGCTTAACCAGTGACACCCTGACGGCGAGTTTACTCACCTGCTCACCCGGACAAGAAATCTATGAGCATTACGGACATACGGCCCTACTCATCCGCAATGTAACAAAAGGTCTAGATGTGGTATTTAACTACGGACTATTTAACTATAACACGCCTCACTTTATCTGGCGTTTCATGCGTGGAGATACTGATTATCAAATGGGAGCTACATACCTGCTTGACTTTCTCCGTGAATATGCGGAGCGTGGGTCTTTTGTACGCGAATTACAACTTAACTTGACACAATCGGAAGTGCACCGTCTGTTTCAATCCTTACTGCAAAATTGCGAACCCCAAAACAGTACCTATCATTATGATTTCTTTTATGATAACTGCGCTACGCGCGTACGCGAACAAATAAAATATTGCCTCGACGGAAAACTAATTTTTACCACGTCCGGTCAAAAACAATCACTGCGCGACATTGTTCACGAATACTCTAAAAACTATGCATGGTCTAGTTTCGGACAAGATCTGCTCTTGGGCGCCGAAGCCGACAGAATAGCTTCACGCGAAATTCAACAGTTTGCCCCACTCTATCTGGAAAAAGATCTAAGCACGGCACGCATCAAGCAGACTAACGGACAATTTCGCCCATTGGTCAAACAGGTGGACAAACTTATCACGGAGCATGCCATGCCACAACAGCAAGGATTCCCTGTTTCTCCACTATGCTGCGCCATCACACTACTTTTTATAACCCTAGCATACGCCATCCGAGATTTCAAGAAGAAACAACTCACTTGGATTTTAGATCTAGTCTTACTGAGTGCACAAGGTTTGGCAGGCTGCCTCATCACATTTATGTTTTTCTTTTCGCAACATCCTACCGTGGATTCCAACTGGTTGATCATTTTGTTTAATCCCCTGCCTCTGGTGTTCCTATATAACACCATCCAATCGGAACGCAGCCATCGGCAGAGCCGATATCACCAGATCGCTCGCTTCGTGATCGCAGCTTTTATTGTTTTTGATTTTATTATACCACAACATTTCGGATCCGAGATTTTACTATTGGCATTATGCCTGCTGACCCGAAGTCAATTGTGCTGTACAGTTTGTAGCAGAAACCTTCAAAGAAAAGCACGTCCATGAAAAAAATATACTACATCATTCCGCAGCTGATGGTGATGATGGCCCTAACAACCATCGAAGCTCAGGATATAAAACCAGTACCCAAAATAGTAGTAAACATTACTATCGACCGTTTACGCACAGACTATTTAAATGCATTTCTACCTATATATGGTGAGGATGGTTTTCGCCGTCTACTGAAAGAGGGACGTGTCTATGCTCATGCAGAATACCCCCAAAACCGTCTAAACCGCGCCGCCTGTGTAGCTACAGAGGCAACCGGGGCAGTACCCTATGATCACGGAATCATTTCAGATACATGGTTGGATCGTACCACCCTACGCCCTGTTTTCTGTGTCGACGACCCACAGTATGAAGGTATTCAAACAGGAGATAAATCTTCGCCGCGGTTTCTGAGTGTTTCCACAATTGGCGACGAACTAAAAGTAGCGACTGATGGCAAGGCCGTCGTTTATGCCATCTCTCCTTTTCGCGACACGGCAATTCTCGGAGCCGGTCATGCGGCCGACGGCGCATTTTGGATTAATACCCTAACAGGAAAATGGTGTGGCACGTCCTATTATGGACCATTTCCTTCTTGGGTTTCCGTAGCCGATCGCAAAAACGATCTGGCGACCTATCTGACCTCTACGGAATGGAAACCAATCTCAGACCTGACAGGTAATTTCAGTTACTTCTTGTCAAAAGGCATGAAGAAACCTTTTGACTATAAATTTAAAGGAGATCACCGTTTTGCCTCTTTCACTACAAGCGGCTTAGTAAATGAATATGTGAGCCATTTTGCATCAGAATGTATACGCACTTCGAGCATCGGTAATGACGATATCACCGACTATCTTTCCATCACATACTACGCCGGAAATTACGAACACAAATCGGTCAGCGACTTTCCTCTCGAAATGCAGGACACCTATGTACGTCTCGACAAGGCATTGGGAGAACTTGTTAAAGCAGTAGAAACCAAAGTTGGCAAAAACAACGCCGTCTTTGTCATCACCTCCACAGGAGATGCAGATAACGAAACAGCTGATTTATCAAAATATCGGATACCTACCGGCACTTTCTATATCAACCGCACTGCTGGACTGCTGAACATGTATCTTATGGCCCTTTACGGTCAGGGACAATATGTGGAAGCTTTTTATGGTAACGAACTTTATCTGAATCACAAATTACTGGAGACAAAGCAACTTAGCATGGCTGATGTATTGCAACGCTGCCAGGAATTATTACTCCAGTCGGCCGGGGTCAAAGACGTATACACCTCACAACGCCTTCTATTAGGTGCATGGACACCGGGCATCAGCAAAATACACAATAGTTATAATCCAAAATGTTCAGGCGATGTAATGGTACAGGTAGCACCTGGATGGCATCTGCTTAATGAGGAAACGAAAGATGAACAGATGATTATGGAATCATATATTCCGTTCCCCATCATTTTCTTTGGTTCCAATGTTGTAGCTGCCACAATAGACACGCCGGTCACGGTCGATTGCATCGCACCAACGCTGTCGCAAGTGATGCGCATTCGTGCTCCAAATGCCTGCACCACAGCAGCCCTTACCGGGTTTAGTAATTAATTTTGGCCTTTTCAAGGCCTTAACACATATAACACATTAATTTAGAAAAACAACATTAAAATGGATATCAACAAAGTATTAAGTAAGCTCTTCGGCAACAAGTCAACTCGCGACATGAAGGAAATTCAGCCTCTTGTAGAAGAAATTAAGCCAGTTTATGACAGCATTGACAGTCTGGACAATGACGCGCTGCGTGCCAAAACAAAAGAGCTAAAAAATCAAGTACAGCATTCTGCCGACGATTTGCGCGAAGAAATCAATCAACTGAAAGAAAAAATTGAAACCTTACCTATTGAAGACAGAGAAGATGTTTTCAACCACATCGATAAATTGGAAAAAGATGTACTTGAACGCTTCGAGAAAGAACTGAATAAAATTATGCCCGAGGCCTTCTCCATTATGAAGAGCACAGCACGTCGATTTGCTGAAGGCAAAGATATTATCGTTACGGCCGATGATTTTGACCGCAAATTAGCAGCAACGCATGACTTCGTCAGCATCGACGGAGAACACGCCATCTACCACAACAACTGGGTTGCGGGAGGCAACGATACCGAATGGAACATGGTACACTATGATGTGCAGCTCTTCGGCGGCGTCGTTCTGCATCAAGGAAAAATTGCAGAAATGGCTACGGGTGAAGGAAAAACCCTTGTGGCAACTTTACCGGTATTTCTCAACGCACTAACAGGTAACGGCGTCCATGTAGTCACAGTAAATGACTACCTCGCAAAACGAGATTCCGAATGGATGGGCCCGCTCTATATGTTTAATGGACTCAGTGTAGATTGCATCGACAAACACCAACCTAACAGTGAAGCACGACGGAAGGCATATCAAGCCGATATCACCTTCGGAACGAACAACGAATTCGGTTTCGATTATCTGCGCGACAATATGGCCGTCAGTCCAAAAGACCTGGTGCAGCGCCCTCACAACTATGCGATCGTGGATGAGGTAGACTCCGTCCTGATCGACGATGCACGTACACCTTTGATCATCTCTGGCCCTGTACCCAAAGGGGATGACCAGATGTTTGAAGAATATCAACCTCTGATTGAGCAACTCTATGAGGTACAGCGCAAACTGGCCACCAACTATCTTTCTGAAGCCAAACAGCTCATTCAGTCAAACGAGAAGGAAAGCCAAACACAGGGTTTTCTACAACTCTTCCGTAGTCACAAAGGTCTGCCAAAAAATAAGGCCCTCATTAAATATCTTTCCGAACCGGGTATCAAAACCGGCATGCTCCATACAGAGGAAATTTATATGGAAAACAATAACAAACGCATGCCAGAAGCCATAAACCCACTCTATTTCGTTGTGGACGAAAAACTCAACAGCGTAGACCTCACGGACAAAGGAAACGAGTGGTTGGCCAAAAAAGTAAGCAACCCAATTCTTTTTGTGTTGCCCGACATTACTACACAACTTTCACAGTTGGAAAGTGAAAAGCTCACTGACGAAGAACGTTTGGAAAAGAAAGACGCCATCTTGCAGGACTATGCTGTCAAGAGTGAGCGCGTTCACACCATTCTTCAGTTGCTAAAAGCATACACCATGTTTAATCGCGATGACGAGTACGTTGTGATTGACGGTGAAGTAAAAATTGTAGACGAACAAACAGGTCGTATCATGGAAGGCCGCCGTTGGAGTGACGGACTCCATCAGGCTGTGGAGGCAAAAGAGCATGTTAAGGTAGAAGCTGCAACACAAACATTTGCCACCATTACTCTACAAAACTACTTCCGTATGTACCACAAACTGGCAGGTATGACGGGTACCGCCGTTACCGAGGCAGGAGAACTCTGGGACATCTACAAACTCGATGTAGTAGAAATTCCCACAAACCGCTCCGTTATCCGTGTAGACATGAATGACCGTGTATATAAGACGAAACGTGAAAAATATAATGCCGTCATTGATGAAATCGCGAAAATGGTTGACGCCGGACGTCCTGTTTTAGTAGGTACCACCAGTGTCGAAATTTCCGAAACCCTAAGCCGTATGCTCCAGATGAAGAAAATTCCCCACAATGTACTGAATGCCAAATTACACCAAAAAGAGGCTGACATTGTGGCTAAAGCTGGACAATCGAGTATCGTCACAATAGCAACCAACATGGCCGGACGTGGTACGGATATTAAACTTTCTGATGAGGTAAAGAAAGCCGGAGGTCTTGCAATCATCGGAACAGAGCGTCACGAAAGCCGTCGCGTTGACCGTCAGTTGCGCGGACGTTCCGGACGTCAGGGCGATCCGGGTTCTTCCGTATTCTTCGTTTCACTGGAGGACAACCTGATGCGCCTCTTTGCCAGTGAACGTATTGCCAAAGTGATGGACCGTTTCGGAGTTAAGGAAGGCGAAGTCATTGAATCGCCCATTATCAACCGCTCTATTGAACGTGCCCAGAAAAAAGTTGAAGAGAATAACTTCGGTATCCGTAAGCACCTTTTGGAATACGATGATGTCATGAACAAACAACGTACGGTGATTTACGAAAAGCGCCGACATGCACTGATGGGAGAACGAATTGGCATGGACATCAGCAATATGATTTGGGATCGTTGCATCGAAATCATCGAAAAACACGACTGGGAAGGTTGTAAGGAAGCATTTCTCAAGGTGATGGCAATGGAGCCACCTTTCAAACAAGAGGATTTTGAAGGTGAAGCCAACCACGAAGACCTGCACGAAAAAGCTTTTGCAGAAGCCATGGCCAACTTTAAACGCCGCATGGACCACATGAGTGAGGTAGCTGCCCCCGTTATTAACGAAGTCTATGAAAAAGAAAGTGAAGTCTACCAGAATATCGCCATACCTGTTACAGACGGCAAACGCATGTATAACATCACCTGCAACCTGAAGGAATGCTATGAATCAGGAAGTAAATCGCTGGTCAAGGAATTTGAGAAAGCCATACTGCTTCATATTATCGATGACGAATGGAAGGAAAACCTGCGCGAACTGGACGATCTCAAACATTCCGTTCAGAATGCCAGCTACGAACAAAAGGATCCACTTGTCATTTTTAAATTGGAAAGTGTTGAGCTTTTCGATCAAATGATAGGCAAAATTTACGACCGCACCACAAGTATCCTGATGCGCGGACAAATTCCTTTGCAGCAACCCGAAGAAGTTCATGAAGCTCTTCCAGAACGCCATGCACCGCGTCATAACTATCAGGAATCACGCACTGACCTCACCGATCCAAACCAACAAGCAGCATCTATGCAGGATACCCGGGAACAACAAAAAGTGCAGCCCTACACTGCCGAAAAGGTGCCGGGCCGGAACGACCTCTGTCCTTGCGGCAGTGGAAAGAAATTCAAAAACTGCCACGGCCGCGGCTTGGTATAATTCAATATTCATTTTTATTTACCTCATCATTTGAACATCAAAAATTATGGAAACTAACGGAAACAAATACATTGAAGTTGACTATGAACTATTTGTACCCAATGAAAAAGGCAACTTTGATTTGGTAGAAAAAACGTCAAAAGAGCACCCCTTCGGTTTTATTACCGGCATGGGATTTGCCCTCGATGCTTTTGAAGAACAGGTCGGAGCCTTGGCTATAGGGGACGCTTTTGATTTTACCATCCCCATCAACGATGCTTACGGTGAATTCTCGGAAGATCATGTTGTTGAACTTCAGAAAGAAATTTTCAGCGTCGACGGAAAATTTGACGAAGCCCGAATTTATCCGGGTAACGTCATTCCCTTGGCCAATGCGGACGGGAATCGCTTTGACGGTATTGTGAAGGAGGTACGTAACGATCTAGTCGTTGTAGACCTGAATCATCCGTTAGCCGGCAAACCGCTACATTTCAAAGGGCACATCGTCGCCAACCACACGGCAACGAGTCAAGAAGTTCAGGATTTTATTAACAAGATGAATGGGGACGAGAGCTGCGACTGTTGCGAACAAGGCGGTAGCTGCAACTGTAACGAAGACAATGGTTGCTGCGGTGAACATGAAGGTTGCTGCTGTCATCAGCATTGAACCATTACTTGCAGCCTCTGCGCTGAAATGTAATTAAATAAGGTATGCGAGGATGAATACATTCGGAACACTTTTCCGCCTGACCTCTTTCGGCGAAAGTCATGGAGGAGGCATCGGCGGAGTCATCGATGGAATGCCAGCAGGCATTCCTGTAGACGAAGATTTGCTTTCCAGGGAAATGGCGCGGCGCCGTCCGGGTCAGAGTGCCCTCACAACAGCGCGCAACGAAGCTGATCAGGTGGAATTGCTTTCCGGTATCTTTGAAAATCGCACGACTGGATGCCCCATCGGCTTTTTGGTACGCAACACCAATTCCCATTCCACAGATTATGAAAACCTGCGTCAAGTGTTTCGCCCTTCACATGCCGATTTCACCTACCAAGCAAAATACGGACTGCGTGACCATCGCGGCGGAGGACGTTCCTCTGCACGCGAGACGATTACGCGTTGCGTTGGCGGAGCTTTTGCCAAAATGGCATTAAATCTATTAAACATTAGCGTCCAAGCCTACACATCACAAGTAGGTACCATCTCGCTCGACCGGGATTATCACAAATATGAGTTGTCCCTTAGTGAACAAAACGACGTACGCTGTCCGGACCCCGTCCTTGCGAAGCAAATGTCTGACCTGATTAGCCAGGTAAAAGCTGACGGAGATACGATAGGTGGCATCATTACGGGCGTCATTCATGGTTGCCCTGCAGGATTGGGCGAACCTGTTTTTGGTCGTTTGCAGGCAGCTTTGGCTGGAGCTATGTTCAGTATCAACGCTGTAAAAGGCTTTGAATATGGAAAAGGTTTTGAAGGCGTTGCAGAACGTGGTAGTAAACAGAATGACATTTTCATTCCAGATGATCAAGGCGGCATTACCACCAGCACCAATCATAGTGGTGGCATACAAGGTGGAATCAGCAACGGTCAAGACATCTATTTTCGTGTTGCTTTCAAACCCGTAGCTACGATTCTGAAGGAACAACAAACCGTGAATCTCGAAGGCAAAACTACTACGTTCACAGCCCACGGACGTCACGACCCCTGCGTACTGCCCCGGGCAGTACCTGTCGTGGAAGCCATGTCAGCGATGACCCTCCTCGATTTTTATCTCCAAAATCGGGCTTCGGCTCATTTTGCACAAGTTTAAAACTTGTTTTTAGGATGATCTCCTCATTAGTCCGGTGCGTTTCACTATCGTACCGGACTAATTTTTTTTCTAAATTCTGTTTAATCAGATACTTATTCTGCTCTTTTTCCAGAAACAAAAAAATATCTCCTTGATTTTATTTCAATTGCAAAACAAAAGGAGTCTCCCTCATTTTTTTTGACAAATCCAGATAACAACTTGAACAAGAATTATTGCCATAATCACAGAGAAGAATGCAAGATAACGCAATTTTGAATAAAAAATTAATAAAATGTACTTCAAAAACTTGTTTTTCCGTCGCATTTGATGTAATTTTGCGTTTGAAAGGAAAAAGAATTGAAGATAATGAAGAATAAATTGCGCAGTTCTGTGTGCACAGACGGTAGATTGATGGCTGGTTCACGCGCCCTGTGGGTCGCAGCTGGAATGAAACGTAAACAGTTCGGCAAACCCATCATTGCCATTGCTAATTCTTTCACGCAATTTGTACCGGGCCACACCCATCTGCACGAAGTAGGACAAATTGTACGTCAAGAAATTGAAAAACTAGGTTGCTATGCTGCAGAATTCGACACCATTGCCATCGACGACGGTATTGCCATGGGCCACGACGGCATGCTTTATTCTCTACCTAGTCGCGACCTCATCGCCGACAGCGTGGAGTATATGGTCAATGCGCACAAAGCCGATGCCCTTGTCTGTATCAGCAATTGTGATAAAGTAACTCCGGGCATGCTGATGGCTGCCATGCGCCTCAACATCCCTACAGTTTTTGTTTCCGGTGGTCCCATGGAAGCTGGTAAATGGAAAGGTGAAAACGCAGATCTCATCACGGCCATGATTAACGCCGGAGACCAAACTGTCAGCAAGGAAGATTTACTAGAAATAGAGAACAGCGCATGCCCGGGCTGCGGTTGCTGCTCCGGCATGTTCACTGCCAACTCCATGAATTCGCTGACGGAAGCCATCGGTTTAGCACTTCCCGGTAATGGCACCATTCTAGCCTCTCACGTCAATCGCGTGCAGTTGTTTAAAGATGCTGCCCAACTCATTGTTAAAAATGCCCTAAAATATTACGAGGACGGCGATGAAAGCGTACTTCCGCGCAACATTGCAACACGCAAATCTTTCCTCAACGCCATGTCGCTCGATATTGCCATGGGCGGTTCTACAAATACGATTCTCCACCTTCTGGCTGTAGCTAACGAAGGAGAAGTGAATTTTAACATGAAGGACATTGATCTCCTCAGCCGCCATGTACCTTGCTTGTGCAAACTGGCACCCAATACCCAGAAATATTCAGTACAGGAATGTAATCGCGCAGGTGGCATTCTGAATATTCTCGGAGAATTGGCCAAAGGAGACCTACTTTACCTCGATGTGAAACGCATCGACGGTCTCACGCTGGAGGAAGAAATCAAAAAATACGACATTCTCAAACCCGAGCTTGACCCTGAAGCCGACAGAATCTATCACAGTGCACCTGCTAACAAGTTTACCACGCACATGGGTTCTCAAAACTCCCAATACGAGACGCTCGACACAGATCGCGAGAATGGTTGCATACGCTCCTTAGAGCATGCATACACCAAAGACGGAGGTCTGGCTATCCTTTTTGGCAATATTGCGCAAGACGGTTGTGTCGTGAAAACAGCAGGAGTTGATAAAAGCATTTGGCATTTTGAAGGCCCCGCGAAAGTTTTCGATTCTCAAGAAGAGGCCTGTGAGGGCATTCTGGGAAATAAAGTAAAAAGCGGTGACGTAGTCGTCATTACACACGAAGGCCCCAAAGGAGGTCCCGGCATGCAGGAAATGCTCTATCCCACGTCATTTATCAAAAGTCGCCATATGGGTACAGAGTGTGCTCTCATTACTGACGGCCGCTTCAGTGGTGGTACCTCGGGACTCAGCATCGGTCACATTTCGCCCGAAGCTGCTTCAGGCGGTAATATTGGAAAAATCAAGGACGGCGACATCATCGTCATTGACCTGCCTACACGAAGCATTCATGTGAAACTTTCTGACGAAGAACTCGCCAAACGCCCCATGCAACCACTGAAGAGAAATCGTAAAGTGTCCAAATCACTACGAATTTATGCCTCAATGGTAGCTTCTGCCGACAAAGGCGGTGTGCGAGTGCTAAGCTAAAAATTTAATCCAAGCCATATGGAGTCGCTTCCCTGCGTCAGTATGGCTGCGGGAAGCGACTTTTTAATATATAAACATCTACGAAGGATAAAAACAGTAATGACAAAGACTAAATTAACCGGTGCAGAAATTTTCATTCAAAGTCTGGTAGCAGAAGGTGTTACTACGCTTTTTGGTTATCCGGGCGGTGCTATCATGCCTGTTTACGATGCGCTGTATGACTACAGCGATAAGCTGAACCACATTTTGGTTCGCCACGAGCAGGGGGCTATCCATGCCGCAGAGGGCTATGCCCGAGTGAGCGGTCAGGTGGGTGTATGCCTCGTCACGAGTGGCCCTGGGGCCACGAATACAGTCACAGGCATCGCTGACGCCATGCTAGACAGTACGCCTGTCGTTGTCATTGCGGGACAGGTTGGGGCTAAAATGCTTGGCACGGATGCTTTTCAGGAATGCGACATTGTGAATGTAGCGCAACCTATCAGCAAATGGGCTTATCAGATCCGCAGAGCCGAAGATGTAGCCTATGCCATAAGCCGCGCTTTTTATATTGCCCGCACGGGGCGCCCGGGACCTGTGGTTCTCGACTTCACCAAAAATGCTCAACTAGAGATGGTGGATTATGAACCAAAGGAAATCACCTACCTGCGCAGTTACGAAGCCATCCCCCCCACAAAGCCACAAACAATAGAACAGGCTGTGGCATTGATTAATGCATCTAAAAAACCTTTGGTATTGTTGGGACAGGGCATTGAACTGGGAAATGCACAGGAGGAAGTACGCCAGCTCATCGAAAAAGCTGATATGCCGGCAGCTTGCACCTTATTGGGACTTTCCTGTCTGCCTTCTGCCCACCCGCTTAATATGGGCATGCTTGGCATGCACGGCAGTTTAGCTTCAAATGTAAAAACTCAGGAATGCGATTTGCTGATTGCCATTGGCATGCGCTTTGACGACCGCATCACCGGCAAAATAAGCACCTATGCTAAACAAGCCAAAAAAATTCATTTCGACATCGATCCTTCCGAAATCAACAAGAACATCACGGTTGATGTGGCAGTTCTGGGCAATTGCAAGGAAACAATCACTCAAGTACTCAAACAAGTTCAGAAGAATGATCACAAGGAGTGGCGCGAGAGTTTCCGCACTTATCGGGAAAAGGAAGACCGGTTGGTCATCCAGCCTGAAGTACATCCTGCTGAGGGTCCCATCCGTATGGGTGAAGTGGTAGACCGCGTTTCCACACAAACCCAAGATAAAGCCGTTGTGGTTACAGACGTTGGTCAAAATCAGATGATAGCTGCTCGTTATTCCCGTTTCACACAGAAACGCAGCATGATCACTTCGGGGGGCATGGGTACGATGGGTTTCGGTCTGCCTGCTGCCATGGGAGCTTCTTTCGGAGCACCCGATCGCACCGTCTGCCTCTTTGTAGGTGACGGCGGATTCCAAATGACCATTGAGGAACTGGGCACCATTATGGAGCACCGCAGTCCCGTTAAAATGGTGCTTTTGAATAACAATTTTCTAGGTAATGTGCGCCAATGGCAACAACTGTTTTTCAAACATCGCTACTCCTTTACCCACATGCTCAGCCCTGATTATTGCAAATTGGCTGAAGCCTATGAGATCCCTTATTCCGTCGTTACTTCACGCGAGGAACTGGACTGCAATATTCAGAAAATGCTTGCCACAGAAGGTCCCTACCTCTTGGAAGTAGCCGTAATGGAAGAAGATAACGTACTGCCCATGTGCTGCCCCGGCAATAACGTGGACGACATGCTGATAGAAATTAAATAACACAGAAAGATGGACACAGACAAGACATTATACACTTTAATTATCTTTTCAGAAAATATCGCCGGCCTACTCAACGAAATCACGTCTGTTTTTACGCGGCGACAAATCAATATTGAGAGTCTCAATGTATCGGCTTCCAGCATCGAAGGCCTGCACCGCTATACCATTACCTGCTGGGGCGACGAATGCACCATCCGCAAGGTAACCAAACAGATAGAGAAGAAAATCGGCGTAGTGCGCGCAAATTATTTTACGAGCGACGATATTTTCATTCAGGAAGTGGCGCTCTATAAACTCAGTACTCCCAAAATGTTGGAAAACGATGAAATCTCGAAAGTCGTCCGCCTGCATTCCGGAAAAATTGTGGAGGTTAATCCCACATTCTCCATTGTCACAAAAAGTGGCATGACAGACGAAATTCTTTCACTGTTCCACAGTTTGATGGATTTTGACTGTGTACTCCAATTTGTACGCTCAGGCGCCATCGCCATTACCAAGAGCCGTCGCGAACTACTCGACGAATACCTTACGGAGCGCGAAAAGCGTTATGAAGAAAGAAAAAAAGCAGCTATAGAGGGATGACCTGCGAAAAAGTAGACACTTTCAAATATGTAGTTGAACCGTTCGATGACGACTTTACAGGTCGCCTTTCCTGGAATGTACTGGGCAAGCATGTGCTGGCCTGTGCAGAACGTCATGCGGGCGCCCGGGGCTTCGACCGTCTCACGCTGGATGGTCATCAACGCTTTCTCTGGGTTCTTTCACGCATGGTTTTTGAAATGGACGAATGGCCCCGCTTGGGTGACAGCTATACCATTTCTACCTGGGTACGGCGTTGCTACCGCTACTTTACGGACCGCTATTTCGACATCGCCAATGACGAAGGTCATGTCATCGGCCGCGTATTCACCATTTGGGCCATGATTAACGAGACGACCCGTAAACCACAGCCGTTGAACGAACTTTTCGGCCATACGTTCGATCCCTATCTCGAAACAGAGCGACCCTGCGACATGCAACCCTTGAGCCGCATTCGTGTGAATACGGAGACACCGGTTTCTATACGCCCCACCTATTACAGCGATATTGACCAAAACAACCATGTCAATAGCGTTCGCTACATCGAACTGATTTTAGACACTTTCCCCAAAGAACTTTTCAGTTCTCATCAGGTAAAGCATCTCGAAATAGCTTACAACACGGAGAGCTATTGCGGCGACAGTCTGAGTTTCTACACCCAGTCTGCTGGCCCCGATGACTATTTCGTCGTTATCAAAAAAAATGTAGGCCATCCGGAACAACCTCTTGGCGAAACCATCTGCCACAGTGCTGTAACGTTTGCCCCCATTTCCAAAAAGACAAAACAATAAATAATATGTATAACTCGCAGCATCAGGCTGCTTAAACATTTTTAGTAAAATGGCAAAAATTAATTTTGGTGGAACTATCGAAGAGGTAGCTACCCGTGAAGAATTTCCATTGGAGAAAGCACGTGAGGTGCTCAAAAATGAAACAATCGCCGTTATCGGCTATGGCATTCAGGGTCCCGGTCAGGCATGCAATCTGCGCGACAACGGTTTCAACGTGATCGTAGGTCAACGTGCCGGCAAAACTTTCGATAAAGCTGTTGCCGATGGTTGGGTTCCCGGTAAGACGCTCTTCTCTATCGAAGAAGCTGCCGAAAAAGGTACGATCGTCTGCATGCTGCTTTCTGATGCAGCTCAGATTGAGCAGTGGCCAAACATTGAAAAACATCTGCAGAAAGGCAATGCACTTTACTTCTCTCACGGCTTCGGCATTACGTATAAAGAACGTACACACATCGTTCCTTCTACCGACATTGACGTCTTCATGGTAGCTCCGAAGGGTTCCGGTACGTCTCTTCGCTCGCTCTTCCTGGAAGGCCGCGGCATCAACAGCTCTTATGCTATTTTCCAGGACGCCACCGGCAAAGCTCTCGATCGCACCATGGCGATTGGCATTGGCATTGGCTCCGGCTATATGTTTGAAACCACTTTCAAACGCGAAACTTATTCCGATCTGACCGGTGAGCGCGGCGCCCTGATGGGAGCTGTTCAAGGAATGTTCCTCGCTCAATATGAAACACTTCGCAGCAATGGCCATACCCCTTCCGAGGCTTTCAACGAAACTGTTGAGGAGTTCACACAGTCTCTGCTTCCTATGGTAGGCAAAAACGGTATGGACTGGATGTACGCCAACTGCTCAACTACCGCCCAGCGCGGTGCTTTGGACTGGATGGGCCCGTTCCACGATGCCATCAAACCCGTCATGGAGAAACTCTACAACAGCGTTGCCACAGGTAATGAGGCTCAGATTTCCATCGACAGCAATTCAAAACCCGATTATCGTGAGAAGTTGAACGACGAACTGAAAGCCATTCACGATAGTGAAATGTGGCGTACAGGTGCCATCGTTCGCAAACTCCGCCCTGAGAATAACTAATCGGAAACTTCCTTTATTTTAAAGTAGGGAAAACCTTTTTTTGAAAGGTTTTCCCTCTTTTTATTTTTGGCCCCTTACCCGCACCCTCTTCTGAATTTCGACAAACATTTTTTTCACTGGTTATATCAGGATATGTGTGAGAACTTCGGCATGCCGCAAGGGACAGACACCTCAAAATAAACAAATTCCTTTTATCCCATCATATCTACAGAATCTCTGTTCCCTCATTTTTCATCTTTGCCGGCGACTCTGAAATCGATGTTCCTACATTCTTTTTACATTTTTTCCCGCACTGTGCACCATCTCTTTGACCGAACACACCCCCATGAAATGCATGCACCCACAAAAACAGCCTCGGAAATCAAATTCATTTTTTCCATACAACTCAAAAAATATTTTTCATTACAACTTCCTATTTTATAAAGGTTTATATACATCTATTCTCATAACATAAGAAAATAATATAGAAAATATTACTCCATTTGAATTACTTGCACTACCTTTGCGAAAGTAAAAATGGACATAAAATTATAACAAATATGAAAAAACTTATGTTTTCAATATTTTTATCGTTTTTGGCCCTGTTTATTCACAACACCCCCATTCATGCGGTAAAAATTGTAGATCCCAACTATCCGGGACAAGTGTACAACACCATCAATGGTACAACTGATGTCGAGTTTACGAGTTTTAATAAAACTTTCGACAGGTCTTCCATTCAGAAGTTTGTCATTCCCCAAACGATTAACAGCGTCTACCATGTTACGCAAATCGGAAATTGCGCCTTTCAAAATTGCAGCAATTTGGAGGAGTTGGTGCTCCCTCCATCGATCAACAAGATTAATGTTGGCACGAATTATAGTACTTACAATCCTTTTCTGGGATGCAATTCTCTTCGGGCCATTTATGTTTATTCGGAGCAACCTCCCATTCATACCCTAACCGACTTGAACAATCAGACACTGGATGCTTTCTGCAAACTGGATGGCACTAAAGTGAACATTTATGTCCCTGCTTCTGCCGTTTCCGATTATAAAATTTCATGGAACTATTTCGCAAACATTCTGCCTGCGACAGAGAACATTCAGTTTGACGATGCCTTGAATTTCATGACGTATTACAGCAACCACCATTTGGTAAAAAGTTCGGATTTGGAGGCTTTCACCGTTTCGAAAATTGATGAAGACCAAAAAGAACTCGTCTTGACTCCTCTGGATGGTAACGAAATTCCCGCTTTCACGGGAGTGATCCTGAAAGGTGAAAAGGGAGTGACGTACACCTTGAACATGGAATACAACTCAATACCATTGCCAACGGCGAATTTGTTAAAGGGAACCGTAACGGATACGGTTTTCACCGATTACGTCACAACCAATCCCGTTTATATCCTCGTCAATAAAGAGGGACAACCTGCGTTCTGCCCGATGACGACAACTTCCTCGGACAACAATTACTCACTCAAAGCCCACAAAGGTTTTATACCTCCGACCAATGCCAAAAGTAACAAATATAAAATTTCCGATGGCATTACGGGACTTCGGGAAGTAACCCTTCAAAAGAATTCCGACCACAATGGCTACGATTTGAATGGATGTCCCCGACACCTTTCTCAGAAAGGCATTTTCATCCTGAACCACAAAAAATATCTCCTGAAATAACTCATGAACATGATGAAAAAGAAATATCTCGTTCCTCGAATGGAAATCATTCCGTTTGAACCGCAAAATTTATTGGCAGAGTCTCCTCAAATCATCAAGTACGTTCCCCCCGGCGATTTGCAACCGGATGAAGGATTCAATGGCGACGACGCTCTCTGAACATTTCTTGAACGTCTAATTTTACGGTCCGTAGGATGCTATACCTCTGTTTTTCAGGTTTTGGATGAAAAAGGGGATCCTTCTTTTAACCGGTCTGTTCTGGGTTTTCCTTTTGCGAGCTCAGAATGATTTCACGTTGTGCGAAATGAATGTTGAAAATCTATTTGATTGTCAGCATCAGCAGGGTCACGACGATGAAACGTTTTTACCTGAAAGCGGAAGACGATGGACCCCGGTACGCTATCGCAAAAAACTGGAACTTCTCAGTAAGGTTCTGATTTCGATGAGTCGGAAGGGTCCTCCGGACGTCATTGCCTTGGAAGAGGTTGAAAACGATTCGGTGATGTCCGACTTGACCCGCCGCGCCATTTTGCGGCGTGCGGGTTATCGTTACACGATGACTGTGCGCGGTGATGAACGCGGCATGAACGTAGCCCTCATCTATCAACCGGAAAAGTTTAAACTGCTTTCCTCTGAAAGCATTTCGCCTACTGACACCTCCGGCACGCCTTTAAAAACGCGGCAGTTACTTCACGTGACAGGACGTCTCACAACGGGAGAGATTCTGCATGTTTTTGTCTGTCATTTTTCCAGTCGCATCGGCGGCTCCGAGGCATTGCGCTATCGCCAGTTGGAGGGTACCACTTTGCGAAAAGCCGTACAACAGATTATGCACGACGCAGCCGATGCCAAAGTCATCGTTGTGGGCGACTTCAACGAAGGTCCGACTTCCGACGTACTGCGCGAAAGTATCGGTTTCCAAGATGAAACAACCGTCAACAAACCTTTACCAACGGTTCTTTACAATCTTTCCGGTGAGAAAACCGCCGCAGACGGTTCGGTGCGCGGAACTTACAAATACGACAGCCACTGGGAAATGATCGATCAGTGCCTCGTCAACGGCAATTTACTTCAGCCCACAAAAGGTTTGCACCTATCTCCCGACGCGGTCGAAATCTGGGCACCGTCGTTTATCTTGGAAACGGATCCCCAGGATTTGGGTCTACGTCCCCGCCGCACCTACGAAGCTTATCGCTACCACGGAGGTGCCAGCGACCACTTGCCGCTGCGCATCACCTTAAAATACGCTCTCTAAGAAGTTGTTTTGAATTTTTATCGAAAGAGTTTCAGTCTATTATTTTTCTAAAAATTCAAAACAGCTTCTAAGTTACCCTTGCCATGAGGAGATAAATCTCCAAATTTCATTAAAAATCCCATCTTATCCTATTTTTTCCAACGGTAGCCAACAAACTATTTCCCCGGCACTTTCAGTGCTCCACAGGAGGGGGAAAATACAGGTACTCCGGATAGATTTTTTTTGGCTGATGTTGGGCACTTTCAGCGCCCTCCCGCCATACACGTTACACTACTGTGGCGTCTCACCACAAAGATCTAGTTGGAAGAATGTGTCTTGTCCTAAAATAGGTTGACTCATAAACTGAAGAATGATGAAAGAATTAGAAAAAGTAAAAAATGAAAAAAAAGTTTTTGCGTCACGAATTTTTTATAGTGAAGAAGTTCGTAAGTCGGCATTGCAAGATTATCTTCGAGGAGATAAAAGTCGTTCGGAGATAGCTATGAAGTACGGAATAGTTAACGGAACATTACTTTCTCACTAGAAGCGTAAAGCTCTAAACAATCCGATGTATGTTGCTCCAGAGCCCAAGAAGGAACATAAAACGTATACACGCCGTGTAATGGAATTGGCTGTAAGTGATTACGACAAAGGGGTTCCATTGGAAGAAATCGGCAAGAGGTACTCCATAAGCAACTTGTTGCTCATATCGAATTGGAGTCGTATTTTTGCATTGGCAAATCGACAAAGGAAAAGAATCTATATGAAAACAACAATCCCCGAATCTCTATACAAGAGCGAAAAGGAACTGTCTCAGGCAAAGTTGATCGAAGAATTGAAGAAAAAACTATCTGCAGCAGAGGATTCGTTGGCAATGAGCGAAGTTGCTCTTGCCGAGTCTAACCTGCGTTATAAGGCCTCGGAGCAACTGATAGATTTGGCTGAGAACAGCTATGGTATTGATATCAGAAAAAACTCTGGTTCCAAGTAGTGGCACCGCTTCACGAATTCGAAGGCATAAGTGTTAGTAGAGTTTGTGCATTGCTTGGAAAAACGAAACAAGCCTATTATGAACGTTTGCATACATTTTCCAAAGAGAGGACAAATGATGAGATTATATTGCAAATAGTTTGTGAGATACGAAAAGAGATGCCCGTTACAGGAACACGGAAACTGTATTATGAACTGCAAAGCCGTATGGAATCGGCCTATGCTCCGGGACGCGACTACCTGTTTAATCTGTTGCGTTATTACGGACTGTTGATAAGAAAAAGTAAACGAAGGGTTCGTACAACGATGTCGTTCCATCAATTTCATACATATCCCAACTTGTACAACAATTTGCTTCAAAAAGAAGCTAACAGGGTCTGGGTATCAGACATTACCTACATCAGACTTTGTAATGGAGACTTTCTCTATCTTAGTCTGATAACAGATGTGTATTCCCACATGATTGTCGGATGGAATTTGTCTGAAAGCTTGGGACTTGATGGAGCCCTAAACGCTGTAAAAAAAGCGATTGGCAAAGTTGATCATCCGGAATTGCTGATACATCATTCTGATCGAGGCATACAATATTGCAGTCATGCTTATACCAATTTTCTTAAAGAAAAAGGAGTGCGCATCAGTATGACTCAAAGTGGAAATCCTCGAGACAATGCTATTGCAGAGAGAGTAAACGGAATCCTTAAGCACGAATGGTTGGACCACTATACAATGAGTACTTTTCAACAAGCGTTACAGCAAATAAGTTCTGCCATCAATCTGTATAATACCAAACGCCGTCACCAAAGTCTAAATTATATGACACCTGTCCAAGCCACACAAATCAAAGGCCCCATACAGCGACGATGGAAAAGCTATTATGGAACAAAAACAATTATAACAGATCAAAAGGTAGCGACAAATGAGGTTACAAACAAAAATAATTGTATTTTTGAATCCAAACCAAAGAGATTTATCAAAGAGACTCGATCAATCAGGAAAGTCGATTCTGAAAACTTCGAATCAAAATTAGATGTTGTTAATCCGATTATAACTTTACCTACTAATGACAATTTGTAAAAGTCAAGGTATCATAGGATTTTATAAAAAGGGAAAATGAAACAGTTATTTATAGTCAACTTATATCAGAATTATTAATATTTGAGTCAACCTATTTTAGGACGATACAATGTATTCCGGCGCTGAAAGTGCCGTATATCGGGTAACCGCGGGTGCGGCAGCACCTGCGGACCATACATCCCCTCTAGAAGTGGGCGCTGAAAGTGCCCTACAGGAAGAGGTAAATGCAGGTGCTGCCGGATAGATTTTGTTTTTGGTTGCTGTTAGGCACTTTCAGCGCCCCATCTGGGGAGAGTTCACGAGTCCGCAGGTGCTAACGCACCCGCGGTTACACGAAAGTTGGGCACTTTCAGCGCCCTCTCATCATACACACTGCACTACTGCAGGGTATCACCGATAAACATCAAAATAAAAAGGGCATGTCAATTTTACACAGTTCAAATTAGAGCCACAAACTCCAAAGAAATGTATTTGCGGCGCTGAAAGTGCCGAATATCGCGTAACCGCCGGTGCGACAGTACCTGCGGACCATAACAACCCCTCTAGAAGTGGGCGCTGAAAGTGCCATCTATACATTTTTGCACAACAACAAAAAATGTTTATCAGACAACTATAATTTTTTATGATATCATGGTACTTCTATCAAAAAGAACTTATAATTTTGCAATTAAGCAAAAAAATTATGAGTTACTCAAAACTAATTTATCACATTATCATCCGCACGAAAAACAGTGCTGCAACTCTCACAGAAGATAAAGAAAATCTCTTGTACAAATTCATTTACGGGTATACCGAAAATAAAAAGTATACACTATATCGAATAGGAGGAATGCCTAATCATATTCACCTACTTGTCGGACTCCCTCCAACTATAGCAGTTTCCAGTTTTGTACATGACCTGAAAGGTTGCGCAACAAACTTTATTCAAAATCATCAAATAGATTTTCCTTTGTTTCAAGGCTGGTCTCGCTCTTATTGTGCTCTCTCATACAGTGTACATGAAAAAGAAAAAATTATTAAATATATCAAAGGTCAGAAAACGCACCACCAACACCATAATCTACAGAATGAGTTAGAAGAGTTGTTGGATGAATTTGAAATAGCTTACGATAACAAATTTTTTCTCAAAGACTGACACGAGCAAAAATAGACCAAAAGCATTTATCAGTTATGTGAGACAGTAAAGGCGTACACTGCCGGATAGATTTTTGTTTGGCTGCTGTTGGGCACTTTCAGCGCCCCGTCTGGGGAGAGTACCCGAAGTCCGCAGGTGCTTTCGCACCCGCGGTTACACGAAAGTTGGGCACTTTCAGTGCCCTCCCGCCATACACGTTACCCCACTGTGGCGTCTCACCAGCAAAGATCAAGTTGAAAAAATGTATTCCGGCGCTGAAAGTGCCGTATATCGGGTAACCGCGGGTGCGGCAGCACCTGCGGACCATACGTTGCACTACTAAGTGGGCGCTGAAAGTGCCCTACAGGAAGAGGTAAATGCAGGTGCTGCTAGATAGCTTTTGTTTTTGGCTGCTATTGGGGCACTTTCAGTGCCCTCCAGCCATACACGTTGCACTACTGTGGCGTCTCACCACAAAGATCTAGTTGGAAGAATGTATTCCGGCGCTGAAAGTGCCGTATATCGGGTAACCGCGGGTGCGGCAGCACCTGCGGACCATACGTTGCACTACTAAGTGGGCGCTGAAAGTGCCCTACAGGAGGAGGTAAATGCAGGTGCTGCTAGATAGATTTGTTTTTGGCTGCTATTGGAGCACTTTCAGCGCCCCATCAGGGGAGAGTTCACGAGTCCGCAGGTGCTAACGCACCCGCGGTTACACGAAAGTTGGGCACTTTCAGCGCCCTCTCATCATACACACTGCACTACTGCAGGGCATCACTGATAAACATCAAAATAAAAAGGGTATGTCTATTTACACAGTTCAAATTAGCACCACAAACTCCAAAGAAATGTATTTGCGGCACTGAAAGTGCCGAATATCGCGTAACCGCGGGTGCGACAGCACCTGCGGATCATAACATATCCTCTGAAAGTGATTTCATTTTTCTCCATCATACTCATCCTTTCTGACGCTGTGAAATACTCATTTTCATCGATAAGTCGTACTTTTTTCGTCATTCCTACTGATTATTTTGTACTTTTGTACGAAATAAATACAATCAAACATCCAAATGAAACATTTCATCCTTTTTTCATGTCTTTGGATCCTTTTTCTGCCTTTTTCTTGCGCACAAAGCAAGACGGGCGTACCGGTGGATGTAAAGATTTTAAACGACAGTTTAAGAAATGTTTATGCCCCCGATAAACGGGTGGCTCTTTTCGATATACACTATCAAACCAACGAAAAATTCATCACGCTGCAAGGTCTCACGACGGTACCCGAAGCTCACCGCGCCCTGTTGCAGGGACTTTCGCGCCTGAGTTACAAGGTCACCGACGAGATCAAGGAACTTCCCGATCGCGAGACATTGGGCGACAAGACCTGGGGCCTCGTGCGGGTCTCCGTGTGCAATCTGCGTACCGAAGGCGATTATGATGCCGGACAATCGTCACAAGGCATTATGGGCATGCCCGTACGCGTACTTCGTCGAGACGGTTGGTTGCAGATACAAACACCGGATCGTTATTTGTCCTGGGTAGACCCTTCTTCCATTTGGTGCGTTTCCAAAGCCGAACTGGAAGCTTGGAACAAGGCGCGACAAATTGTGGTCACGTCCATCTTCGGTTTCGTCTATTCCCAACCGGACGAGAAGTCGCAAACCGTGAGTGATGTCGTTGCCAGCGACCGTTTCAAATGGCTTGCTACGGTAGGTAAATTTTATCAGGTAGAATATCCCGATGGCCGACGCGGTTACCTCTCTCAAAACATCAGCATGCCATTGGATAAATGGCGCGCCGCACTGAAACAGGATCCCGCTTCCATCATCGCCACGGGTAAGAAACTCATGGGCATTCCTTACATGTGGGGCGGTACTTCAACCAAAGGCGTGGACTGCAGTGGCTTTATCCGCACTACCCTCCTGATGCACGACATCATCATTCCCCGCGATGCGTCGCAACAGGCCTATAAAGGTCAGCACCTCGACGTGGCGCCCGATTTTTCCAATTTGCAACCCGGAGACCTCCTGTTTTTCGGTACCCGCGCAACGTCAGAGAGAAAAGAGCAGGTACACCACGTAGGCCTATATATCGGCAATCGTCATTTCATTCACTCCATCGGTTGGGTCCATCTCAGCAGTTTCAATCCGAAGGACGAGGATTATGATGAATATGACCTGAACCGCCTGCTTTTCGCCTCCCGCATCCTCCCTTACATTAACAAGCAGGAGGGCTTGAATACCACGGACCGTAATTCTTTTTATAAATAATATCGACCGACTCCTTTCGGGAACTTTCAATAAAAACAAGCACCATGAGTACTAGAAGACAATTTTTTAAAACGGCGGCACTGACCACCGTAGGTTCGGCTTTCGCCATGAATCATCTGGACGCCGTCGTGCCCGCCTTCAATATCAACCGGAAAGGCGGAAGTAAAAAACTTCAACTGCGCTTTTTCCCCTACGAACTGAAACTGCGCCATGTATTCACGGTAGCCACCTATTCCCGTACCTCCACACCGGATGTGCAGGTAGAAATCACTTACGAAGGTGTCACGGGCTATGGAGAGGCCTCCATGCCACAATATCTGGGACAAACCGTACAGAGTGTCACTACCTTTCTGCAAAAAGTCGATTTGGAACAGTTCAACGACCCCTTTCAGTTGGAGGACATCCTGACTTATGTAGACAGTCTCTCTCCCGGTGACACGGCGGCGAAAGCTGCGGTAGATATTGCCCTCCACGACCTGGTGGGCAAACTCCTCGGAGCACCGTGGTACAAGATTTGGGGACTCGACAAGGCCAAAGCACCTTCCACCACCTTTACCATCGGCATCGACACGGCCGACGTCGTGCGCCAGAAGACCCAGGAATGTGCGGATAAATTCAATATTCTAAAGGTAAAACTCGGACAGAAGAACGATAAGGAAATGATCGAAACCATCCGTTCCGTCACCAATTTGCCCATCACGGTAGATGTCAACCAGGGTTGGACGGACCGCCAATATGCACTCGACATGATTTTCTGGCTCAAAGAGAAAGGCATCGTGATGGTGGAACAACCTCTGCCGAAGGAGCGCAAGGACGACATCGCCTGGATTACGCAACAGAGTCCGCTACCCATCTTCGCCGACGAATCGGTACAGCGCTTAAAGGACATCAAGAACGTAGAAGGTGCCTATTCCGGCATCAATATCAAACTCATGAAGTGTACGGGCTTGCGCGAAGCTTGGAAAATGCTGTGGTATGCCCGCGCCGTCGGCATGAAAGTCATGGTAGGTTGCATGACGGAGACGTCGTGCGCCGTGTCTGCCGCTGCCCAATTGTCGCCGGCCGTAGATTTTGCGGATCTCGATGGCAACCTGCTCATTTCCAATGACCGTTTCAAAGGAATGGAAGTTGTCAAAGGTAAAATCGCCCTCCCTGACCGTCCGGGTATCGGTCTCACGAAACTCTAACCCCTTTGTCCCATGAAGCATTTTCTTTATCCCTTGTCCTTGCTTTTGCTGGCGTCATGCGCCACAAATCCCCCAAAATCCTACGATTGGCAAACCGATCTGCACCATCGTCTGAGTTGCGATTTCAACAAAAGTCGAGAGGACGTGCAAACATATATCCGGCATTATCTGCCCGAGGTATCGGACCATCAGCTCTCCACCTGGGAGGCCACGGGAGCCTTGGAATGTATGCAACTGGAGGGTCAAAAACGCTATTTCCAAAATGCCGCGCCCAACTTATTCCGCATCGATTCTGCCTGCGTAGCCGTCAAGAACGCTCGCGACGGCGAGGGACCGAGTGGCAGGGAACTCGATGACAAAGTGAATATTCCGGAGATTTTGCAGGATGCCTCCGCCGCCAAACGCGGTACTTATCCCCTCGGAGCACCGAAACGCATGCACGTCACCTATACCCTCACGGTCAAAGCGGATGCCGTACCTGCGGGCCAAACCGTACGTTGCTGGCTCCCATTCCCCCGCACCGACGAAGTGCGTCAGCAAGAAGTGAAACTGCTCTCCGTTTCTCAGAAAAATTATCGCCGCGCACCGTCCCACGCCACGCACTCTACCCTTTATCTCGAGAAAAAAGCCATAGCGGGACAACCTACGGTGTTCAGCGAAACATTTGAATATACCTCATACGGAGCCAAATTTCACCTCACACCGGAAAGTTGCGGCACTTACAACAAGAAATCGAAACTCTATCGCGAATATACCGCCGAACGCGAAAAGCACATCGTCTTCACCCCACGTTTGCGGGAACTCGCAGCACGCCTCACGGCAGGTGAAACGAATCCTTATCTTCAGGCCGTACGCATCTTTCGTTGGGTAGACCATTTTCCATGGGCTTCGGCACGAGAATATTCCACCATCGACAATATTCCGGAATATGTACTTCAAAACCGTCACGGCGACTGTGGACAAGTTTCCCTGTTGTTCATCACCCTTTGTCGCATCTGCGGTATCCCCGCGCGTTTTGAAAGTGGTTTCATGATGCACCCTCGCGAGCAAAATCTCCACGATTGGGCTGAAATCTACTTTGAAAATACGGGATGGGTTCCCGTAGATCAGTCTTTCGGCATTCCCAAGGATGCCAAAACGGACGACGAGGCCTTATTTTTCTTGGGTGGCATCGATTCGTGGCGCATGATCGTGAATCGTGATTTTGGTCGTACGCTTTTCCCCAAAAAGAAATATCCCCGTAGCGAAACGGTAGATTTCCAACGTGGCGAAGTAGAATGGGCCGGAGGGAACCTTTATTTCGACCAATGGACCTACCACATGGACGTCAACTATCTGAAAGATTAGATTATACAGGCAGCGAAAGTTTCGCCGCCCTCCTTTCCAAAAGTCATCCAACCAATTGCCCGGGAGCAAAACACGAAAAACGCCTCTTTTCCGGAATCCTTTTAAACATTTTTCAAGTCCCTGAACACAGCACATCTCCAGTTTTCAGGAACAAAAACATCTGTCCGAAAACCATTCGGACGCTCTTCAATCAAAAAACCTTACCCGACAACGGTACCTGCTTAATGATAGGCAGAAGCATGCTGTGGATCCACCACTTCGCGGTATTTGTCGATCACCTTTTTGAAATCTTCCCACGCCTCACGTTTCAGCGCAGGAGTACGTAACAAGGCAGAAGGATGATAGGTAGGCATCACCCAGCGCCCCTGCCATTGCAACCACTGTCCACGCAAACGCGTAATGTGCGCTTCGGGACTAATCAGTCCCTGCAAAGCCGTGGCGCCCAGGAGAACGATGATCTGCGGATTCAGCATCTCGATTTGTTTCAGGAGATACGGCAAACATGTGGCGCGTTCCTCGGGAAAAGGAGCTCGGTTGCCGGGTGGACGGCATTTCACAATGTTCGCGATAAACGTATCCCGCGCACGAGAGAAACCACAGACCCCCAGAATCTTGTCGAGCAACTGCCCGGAAGCTCCAACAAACGGGCGGCCCTGCATATCTTCATAATACCCGGGACCTTCGCCGATACACATCAACGATGCCGTTCTGCTGCCCTCCCCGAATACCACGTGATGGCGTCCCTCCCGCAAGATACATTTTTCGCAGGAGAGCACCTCATTCCGTAATGTTTCAAATTCATCCATGATCCTGCGAAGTTAATCATATTTCACTGCAAAAAAGCAGGTACAAAATCACTTTTTTGACCCCAAAATCACGATTTTATGCAACTAATTTTCAATTCAAATGCACAAACCGGTTCAAAAACCCCATTTTTTGACCCTTTTGTACACGTACAAATTGCACTTTTGCAAAAAAAAGGCCAAAAACGGCCAAAAGTGCAAGTACCCCAAAAATCACATAACATTCACTCATACAATGTTTTAGATGAAGATCGTCATTCGTATTTACAAAAATTAACGGGGTACGTGTCACTGGCGTCACTGTGGCGTCACTGCCGAAAAATCATTCTATGTCAACTCGTTAACTAGCAATAGTGACACGTGACACGTGTTTTCAAAAATTCTTAGGGTATGTTTTGACTACCCGTAAAATCGACCTTCATTCTACTTCTTTCTCCTGTTTTTAGAGTTTTGTATTTCTAAAAACAACGTGGCTGTTTGTTGAAACTACAGCAAATCTATTTTGAACGATGAGGTCATTCGTTTCGGCACCAACGCGAAACAAAAAGAGTTCCTGATTTTGCTTATAGGGACACCTGCGCGCGTACCTTAAAATAAAGCACCCTTTTCTCGGATTTCTTTCTCACGCGGATCATCCCGGACCTATATGGAAGACTCCATTTCGACTCCGATTAAATATTTTCCCGGTAGAAACAGCGCGGCCCCTTTTTTTCACACCTCAGGTGCCATTCACGTTTCTTTTTACTACTTTTGCACATGAATTGATGTCCTTGAGCATCACAAACAATGAAAAAACACTTTTATGCGATGTAAAAACCTTCTCGCAACTGTCATCCTGACATTGCTCATCCCGGCTTCCATGAAAGCCACAGACATTTATGTTTACCACAGTGGAAATTATGCCCCCCTGAAAACCATGTTCAGTACCCACAAAATCACATTTACCGAGGACTCCGTGATCCTACTCTCCGAGAAAAACGTCATTCAGAAAGCCTCCTTCGCTGATTTTGACTACCTGCGTTTCTACAAAACACCGATCCCCACAGCCATCCAAGGCGTTCGCAGCGATCTCGTTTCCATCGTCTTCGACGGTCGGCAAATCAGGGTTCAGAGTCCTTCACTCATCAACCGCATAGAACTCATTTCAGCGAGTGGCACCCTGCTGCAACGCCTCACGCCCCGCAGCAGCAGTCTCACATACACCGTTACGGAACTCCCCGCAGGCATCTACTTCGTAAAAGCCGCTACAGAAGGTCGCGTCATCGTCAAGAAAATCATCAAAAACTAAGAGATCATGAAAAAGAATCAAACCCGAAATATCCTCCTCTCAGTCTTGGTGATACTCACCCTCGCCGTGAGTGCCGATACAAAATTTTTCACCGTATTCCGCAATGGAAACATCCTATACGAAACACTCGCCAAAAATGTCGACAGCATTGGTTTCTCCAGTGCCGGCCACGTGATTCATGTTTACGGCCCGAACACTACATCGCTTTACAGTGCTCTGCGCAGCTCCATCGACAGCATCGTATTCACCACCTACGACTCCAATCCCAAGTTTAACCTCGTTTCCGCCAACAACCTCACCATCACGCGTGATGCCACCACCACCTTTTACACCATCAACACGACCGGTGGTGACCCCTACATTTATACGTACGGTCTTTCCGCCAAACTCCCGACGGACGCCTGCGTACTCACCTTTTCTTATCAGAGTGCCAAGGGGATTGATGATCTCCAGGTCTTTTTCAGCGACCCCACCACCGAGACGCGTTCACAGCATATGGGTGCTCTGCCCGCCACGACGGGAACCACCTGGAAGACCGTCACGTACAATATCAAAACACAACGCACAAAGTTCGCTTGGGGAGCCGTGGGAGATCGCCTACGCATGGATTTTGGAAGCAATTCCGGAGTCAATCTTCAGTTACGTGGCCTCAACATCCGCTACATGACGGCAGCTGAAAAAAAGGTACAGGATCGCGCAGACAGTTTGGAAGTAGCCAAACAAAAAACTGCTCTCGACCTCAAAAAATATCTGAATACCACCTTCACTTCCCGGGTCGATACGGTCGGAATAGACCTCTCCAACGTACTCATCAAGGGAAACTGTCCCGGCGCAGTCGGCAATTATGCCCTTGTGGAAGTGACACCCGATGAAGACGTAACGGAGCTCACGCATTTCCCCAATCGCACGGACCTCACCGATCGCAGTTTCAGTGTCACCCTGCCCCGTAAACTGACACGCGCAGGACTCCAATACGACCGTGCCCTTTCCAAATGGGCCATTGTGAAGGTCAAAGGCGACACGGACAGTCTTTGTTCTCACGCCCGCTATGCCGACGACATCACCCCCACCTACAGTGCCAAAGCCGGTGTACTGAAAGGTAAAAAGGGCATGGGTGCCGGGGGTAGTTCCCTCTATATTTCGGATATGGATTCCCTGAATCTTCACAGCGTCACGAGCAACATGGTTCTTTCCAGCATCATTTATCTCACTTCCGGCGCAGGACGTACGGCCTATTCCTATGGGGGCACAACTTACTACATCGATATGAATGCCGTCAATGGCTACGACAACCTCTATAAGGAATGTTTAAAACGGGGCATCCTCGTGTCCGCCATCATTCTAACCCCCACAGGCTCCATTTTTAACGATCCCGAAAACACCGGAGGCTATTACACCATGCCGAATATGACGACACCCGCTGCCGTTAATCTCTACGCGGCGGCACTCAATTACCTCGCCAAACGCTACAGTACGGGCACTTATGGACGCATCAATCACTGGATCATGCACAATGAAGTGGATATGAGCACGGACTGGACCAACATGGGCAACCAACCTGAGATGCGCCTTTACGACCGTTACGTGAAGTCCATGCGCCTATGTTACAACATCGTGCGGCAATATGATCAGAATGCCTCCATTCTGGGTTCTTACACCCATAATTGGAATCTGGTGGGTGACGATTATTCGCCCAAACTCATGCTCGAACAGAATGTGCAATATTCTGCCTGCGAAGGGGATTTTCACTGGGGCGTAGCTTACCATCCCTACCCGATCGACCTTACGAAACCGAGTTTCTGGCAGAACGACCGGTCTGAGGCCACATTTACAAAAACCTCCAAATACGTCACGTTCTATAATCCGGAAGTGATCAACGACTGGATTTTGGATCAGTCCCATTATTATAAGGACGGCACGAAGCGCCTGCTGTTCTTCTCCGAACAGGGGACGAATTCTCCCAGCTACAGTGCGAGTGATTTGGCACTACAGGCTGCCGGTGCTGCGTGGATGTGGAAGAAAATCAGTCAACTGAAAGGCATCGACGCCATGCAATGGCACAATTGGGCAGACAACAGGGCTGAATTCGGTTTGCGCATCGGTTTGAGAGCCTTTGCAGAAGGTTCTTACGCTGACATGCAGCCCAAACCCTCCTGGTACGTTTGGAAAGCTGCCGATACAGACCGGGAAGATGAAGTCTTCAAACCCTATCTTTCGGTGATCGGAATCTCCGGATGGGACAACATCATCCAGACTGTGAAGTAGTTTCTGATTCGTTCCCCCCCGGCCAAACGCTCACCTTTCGAATCCGTTTAAATATTTTTCTATAGAGACACGAGGAGGCTGCAAAAAAGCAGTCTCCTCGTGCTTCGTTTCATAAGAGACAGACACTACCAAACGAAAAAATTCCTGGGATCTGATCCTTTTCTCAAAATTTCGCTTTCACTCATTCGCATCCCTGCTTTCGTCTTTACACTTTCTTTACACAAAAAGTACCTCAAACCCTTTGTAAATCGGGATTTCTGCACACATAAGATCTGTCATGTGCAGAAAAACACATTCCTTCATAAACTTTTTCTAAAAAATAAATTCTATCTAAAATAAACGACGGATTTTAGCTTTCAGATTCTCGAAAAATACGTATCTTTGCAATGTTATAGAAACCTAAAATGGAATCTTTGAACGTAAGTTCTTGTAAAGAGGAAGTTTAGTGAGCTATACCCTTATAAATTCATTCATCCTCCTCCATTCATCACACGTTTAGAGGAGAGAGGAAAATTTATACAGAGCCCCCCATGATACTTTTCTCCTTCAATTAATATTCCGATTTTGGCAATCAAACACGTAACATCAAACTTTGATACAAGCTTTTACTTACATCGTAAACGTACAAACACCTCTTTTCACAAAAAAGGCGCAGTGCATTTTTGCACTTTTCCCCCAACAACACTCCCAAAATCTAAAGCCTGAATGCCCATCACATTTCGGGTTTTTGCGATTCTAAGAGGGTTTTGCCAACCTCATTTATATTCAATAATTTCAAAAAGAATCGACATGCGGTCAGCTGTGCCTTACAGCAGCATCCGCAAGGCAAATTTATATTTCAGATGATATCAAATGACGTCGAATTAACTACCTACAGCACCAGAAAAAAGCACCTCATGCAGCATTACAAATCCCTGTCCGCCATCGAAGAAATCATTCGGAGCGGACAATATGCGGATCTTTGTCGACAAGTGCATGAAGCCGTCAACTTGGGAACCTCGGATCAGGACCTGCTGAAGAAACTCCCCCTCGTGCGTTTCGGACTGGGAGCCAAAGGCGCCTATACGGGCTGCGTGCTCCTCTCCTTCCGCACTACGGCGCAGGATGAGTTGGAACGTTTGCGTCACCGCGTCAACCTCCTGCCCTCCACACTGTTCTCTTTCGCCGGCAGTTCCGGACTCACGCTGAAAGTAGTTCTCCCCTTTACCCGTCCCGACGGTACATTGCCGGAAGGTCGGAAACTCACAGGCGAGGAATTGATGTATCCGCAATCTTTCACGGACGCTGCCGTACTCTTTCATGAGTACGCCCTGCAACATGCCGTACAGATTCTCCAGATGCAACTCGGGCTTTGGGCCGAAGTGCGTGGTAGCGGACGCCCGGAAACGGGATGCCGCATCAGCAACGACGCCGCGGTCTATTACAACCCCGCTGCCATTCCCATTTTACTGGAACAGCCGTCGCAACCTCTGGACCCTGCCCTTACGGTACGCCCCGCCGAAACAACGCTTCCCTCGCACAGCACCATGCCCGAGGTGGAAGAAATGGCCGAAGAAGCCCAACGCTATCAATGGTGCCTTCTGAAGGTACTCCGCATGGGAACGTTGCCTCCGGACATCTTCTATACCAACCTCGCAGACTATTGTTTCAACAATAACGTGAACGGCGCCTTCGCCCTGTTGCGACTCAAACTGAGTGAAAACTACGGCAAAGATTTGAAACTCGCCACGACCTGTTTCCTCAACGTCTTTGAGAGCAAGCACCTCTCCTCACGCAAGACCATGACCGCCAAGGACATGCAAATCTATGGGATGGAAGCCTACCTCAACGACCATTACCTCTTCCGTTGCAACGAACTCACGGGGGAACAGGAATACATTGACCGCAGCCTTTATTCCTCTCGCTGGCGACCCGTCACGGTGCAGTTAGTCAACACCATCGTCATCGACCTTCAGAAAGGATGGTACCATGAGGTATGGGATAAGGATGTCTGGCGCTATATCCAATCGCACTACGTACAGGCCTACAACCCCATCGACGAATACCTCGACACCCTGCCCGCCTGGGACGGCCACGATCACGTGGCGCTCCTGGCCTCCACGTTGCATACACACAATCCACATTGGAAGGAGGACTTCCACACTTGGATGCTCGGTATGATGAGTCAGTGGATGGGAAATAACCGCCGCCACCCCGTGAGTATGACGCCGATGCTCATCTCCCCGCAAGGTACGGGCAAGAGCACGTTCTGCCGCAATCTCCTGCCGCCGGAGCTACGCCCCTACTACGTCGAGCATCTCGATTTCCTCAACAAGGAAAACGCCGAGCGCGCCCTGTCGCGTTTCTGCCTCATCAACCTCGACGAATTCGATAAAATCACGGAGCGCCAAATGACGTTCCTCAAATATATACAAACGTTGCGGGAATCGCAGACGCGCCAGATGTACACCACCTCGGTGGAAGTGCGCAACCGTTATGCCGCCTTCATCGCCACAACGAACAGTCTGATACCGTTACGAGACGACAGTGGCAGCCGACGTTACCTCTGCATCGCGCTCAGCCGGATCGACCAGGATTTTCACCCTGACTATGCGCAACTCTATGCGCAACTGAAAACCGAAGTACAGCGTGGCGATAAGGTCTATTTCTCCGCAGAAGAAGAACAGCGCATCCAGGAAGCCAACAAAGAATTCCAGTACGTTGACGAAGTGCGGGAGCTCTTCATGCAGCACTTTGAAAAACCCGCCACAGCAGGCGAAACACAGCGCCTCACGCCCGCCGACATCGCGGATTACATGCATGAGCAGCACAAATATCTTAAAATCGATCACGGCGTCCTCTCTAAAATCGGCAAAACGCTCCGTCAGTTGGGATACGAAGCACATCGCACCGGAGGTTTCCGTTATTACAACGTCAAGATCTGCGCCACCTGCTAAAAACCGTAAAATGCCTCTGTAGTGTCACAAGCAACAGACACCAGTAAATATCAAAACCAACAGATATTACCCGCTGCAAAGAATCGCCCCAGACAGAAACAAGTGTGAAAGTGCCCAATATCGCGTAACTGTGGGTGCGGCAGCACCTACAAATACAAAGAAGCTGTCAAACTAAGAAAACTTACAGCAAAGCAGGTGCGTCGGAAACTGACAACCTCTTGCAAAAAACAATTATATATTTATCAATAACTTACAACTAATGAACATTGCAGTAGCAGGAACCGGTTATGTAGGTTTATCTATCGCCACACTTCTGGCACAAAATAATCACGTGAAAGATGTTGACATCATCCCTAAAAAGGTGGATTTAATCAACAAGAGACAATGACATATGAGACCTCAGCAAAACTTATCCTTAAATTTGTGTATTTGAGAATATATTAGTAGGTTTAAGGTATGAAACAAAAACATCATCTCTAAATTTTGCTGACATGATAGTCGGTCAGCGTAAGGTTAAACAAACCTTCTTCTGGCAAATAGACAATATAGTAGATTGGGCTGCTGTCAGGTGTATCATCGAAAGGGCGTATGTCAAAGATTCAAAATCTACGGTTCGTACCGGTTATGACAGTCTGGTAATGTTCAAGATAGAACTGTTTCGCACATAATATGGTCTGAGCAACGGTTTGCCGTTTGCGTAACATTCTGGTAGAGGCAGGTCTTTATGATACCATTCTGAATGAAATAACAGGCAATTGGAGAGAGAGGGAGTATTGGTCAAGCGAGGTGCGATTGTAGATGCAAGCTCACGGATAGTGCCCGCCGTCCTCGTGTACGTAAGGAATACGAAGTTGTTGAAGACGGGGACGAAGAAACCAAGTATGGAGGAATCTGAAAAGGTAATGCTTAAGGAGGTTGTAAAACGTAATGTTGAGGGAGAAGCGCGTTGGTTGAGGGAGAAGCGCGTTGGTTGAAGAAGATGAACAAATTATATTTTGGCAATAAGCGGCATACGGTAACGGACGAGAATAGGCTGATTTTCGCCGAGGAGACCACAGCTGCCAAAGAAAGCGACATCAGCATCTTGCGATACCTTTGGAGAAAGCGAATCTTCTCAAGGGAACTCCTGTTTTTGCTGACAAGAACTATGACTCTGCAGAAAACAAGCAAGCGCTCAAACGGATGGACCTCAAAAGCCACATCATGCACAAAGGTATGAGAGGACACAAAAATACTGAACGACAACAGGGAGTCAACGTGGCTGTCAGAAAGATAAGGTACAAGGTGGGACGTACCTTTGGCTACATACACAGGTGGTTCCTAGGTGGTAGCTAGATATGTCAGATTGGCAAAGACTCACGCACAGCACATAATGGAGGTTATGACATACCATCTATACCGAAGTCCGGTGATAATTGTGTCCAATTCTCTCAAATAAAGGAGAAATATACTTGGTAATTCGCAATATTATGCTCATTGAAGCTTATATCTCGATTCTATTTACCTAAAGCTTACTTACATTTTAAGCTAAAGAGCACTTACAAGAAAATCTAAATACAAAACTGCGGTTTGCACAGGTCTCATATATTGAGCAAGACTCAATCAGACTCATGTTAACAAAACAGACCTTTTGTCCTACTTTTTCAGACCTTAAATGTTAATTTTAAAATCATCGCTCAATTTTTCCAACATCATAGAAACCAACGACTTATAAATCCTTACAAGAAATAGTGGGCTACAAGCCTAATCAATGACACCTAAATATAATTCTTAAATGCAAGAACAGACAAATAGTGTTCAGATCATAAGTAACAAAAGAATAGCAAAAAACACCATATTACTTTATATTCGCATGATGGCCATTATGGCTATCAATTTATATTCTGTTAAAATTGTTTTAAATAGTTTAGGAGCTGTAGATTTTGGAATTTATAATGTTATTGGGGGAGTTGTAACAATGTTTTCATTTATAACCACTATACTTTCCACATCTACACAACGCTACTATTCTTTTGCATTAGGTAAAAATGACACAAATGAATTAAAGGAAATTTTTACTACATCTATACAAATAAATTTTTTTTTATCACTTACAATTATACTTATCGGAGAGTTATTTGGACCCTGGTTTATTAATCATAGCCTTAAAATACCGTCAGATAGACTATTTGCTGCAAACAGTATCTTTCAAGCAACTTTATTATCTTTCATTTTCATGTTCATGCAAACACCTTACAGTGCAGCAGTAATAGCACATGAAAAGATGGGAATTTTTGCAATTATCAGTACTCTAAGTAGTATTTTTAAATTAGGTGCAGCTATTTTTTTAAGTTATTCATCTACTGATAAGCTAATTTTATACGGATGGTTACTAACAATAATATCCTTTCTAGAATTTACCTTATACATAAAAAATGGTCGAAAAAAATTTCCTGAATGTAAATATCATAAAGCTAAAAATAAAAAATTAAGAAATAGTATTATTTCATTTTCTAGTTGGGCATTGTTTAGTTCATTGGCGGGATTAAGTATGTATCAAGTAAATACTATTTTAATAAATATTTTTTTCGGGCCATTAGCAAGTGCGGCAAGAGCAATCTCTCTTCAGATAAATACCGTCTTAAGTTCTTTTTGTTCTAGCTTTTTACTATCTATAAGACCACCGATGATAAAATGTTATGCTGAGAAAAATTATGAACATCTAAATATTTTATTTGAGTTAAGTAACAAGTTCTTATTTTATTGTTTATTAATAATTTGTATTCCTTTATGCTTTGAAATGGACACAATAATCAAACTTTGGCTGAATAGCAGTGATAAACAGACTATTATATTTTCACGTCTTATCGTCATCTATTCTTTTATATTGCAATTAAATAATCCCATATCATACGTTATACAAGCTACAGAAAAGATTAAACAATATAGTATGTATGTAGAAATCTTTACACTTTTATGCATGCCTATTACTTATATATGCTTTAAAACTGGATTTCCTGCTTATACTACCTATATTATTATGATTGTTTGCATATCTTTTTCTCATATCGTCAGATTAATTTGCTTACATAAATATTATCCACATTACAAATTTTCCAATTATATCTTTTCTTTTTGTTTCCCAGCGATTATAATTTTTCTAATTTCATCATCAATAGCTTTTTTCTTACATATTCATTTAACCGCCGGCCTATTGAAAATATTAATTATACTTTTTCTCACTCTATGTTCTGTATTTATTATGTGTTATTTCTTTGGCCTTTCAAATACCGAAAAGAAATACGTATCTAATATAATTTTCTATTTAAAAAAGAAAGTATCATATGTTCATTGAAAATACATATATAATTATTTATATTTTATTGTGGGCAATCACACTTTGGTATCAATGTAAGCATAGGAAGAATTTCGATTCTACATGTATCCTAGTTTCTTCATATTTATTCTACGGTATTAATTCAATCATATTATTCAATAGTCACGAATACGGACATTATTATTATGGCTTAACACTATTTCCATTTTTATTTTTATTTACTATAATGTACGCAACAGCAAGGCCAATATTTAAATTTGATCCACTACATGTAACACAAATACAACAGCCATCAACACATTTATTAGATACCATTTGTGTTATTTTTATTATTACTACATTTTTAAATATTCCCAATATAGTATCCAACATACATTTATTAAGTGATATTATGTCAAATGCAGAAACAGGTGTAGATTTATACCAAGATCATGTTTTAAATTCTTCATCTCTTAAAAACATTGGTAGTGGCATTTCTAGTTTATCATCCATAATTTCTAACGTCTTGTGTAAAATAAACATCCTATTTTTCTTCTACAAGCTCACACAAAAAAATAAAAATAAATTTATTATTTATGGACTGTTGATTTGCTTTATTATATATATATTAAAACATTTATTTACTGGTCAAAGAGGGGGTAGTTTTAATATGATTTCTTCATTAGTGATTACATATTTTGCTTTAAAAACATTTATTTCAAAGAATATTAATATAAAAATAAAGAGATATGGAATCATAGCTCTTATAATAGTATGTATACCTTATTACTATTTAACCTATAGTCGGCATGGGAACAAAGAAGGTGGCGTAACTGCAGATTTATATACATATGTCGGTCAAAATAATTTAAATTTTAATTTATATGCGCTAGATGATAATGGCATACGTTATGGGGATAGATGTATACCTATTATAAAAAAAATACTTGGCTTTGATAATGTTCCAAACAATTTTTGGGAAAGGCGTCAAAAATATCCACACTTAAAAATAAATGATGAGGTTTTCTATACATATGTTGGAGATTTTACTATTGATTTTGGACCAGTTTTAGGCGCATTAATTTTAATTTTCATTGGCTTATTTACGTCCTCTAAAACTAAGACTCGGAACAATGTAATATTATTCCATCAACTGATTTTATTACACTTAATAATGTGTATCTGCATGGAAGGAGGCATGAGTCTATTTACTTTCGCCGATACTGGTAATCTTGTTATCTTCACATATTTTTTATTATATATAATATTTAAAATCGACTACTTTCATCAAATTCAAAAATTAAATTCCAAACCAAATTAAAATATAATCATGCTTTTTAAGAACAAGACATTGTTAATTACAGGAGGTACTGGTAGCTTTGGAAACGCTGTCCTTCGCCGCTTCCTTAATAGCGACATCAAGGAAATTCGCATTTTCAGTCGCGACGAGAAGAAACAGGATGATATGCGACATGCACTGCAAAATCCTAAGGTGAAATTCTACATTGGAAACGTCCGCGACAAACCATCCGTGGATATTGCCATGAGTGGGGTGGATTACGTTTTCAGTGCCGCAGCACTGAAACAGGTACCTTCTTGTGAGTTCTTCCCAGTGGAAGCTGTAAAAACAAATGTGCTTGGTACAAACAATGTGTTACTCTCCGCCATTGAACATGGAGTGAGCAACGTGGTCGTACTCTCCACCGATAAAGCTGCCTACCCCATCAATGCCATGGGGATGAGTAAGGCTCTGATGGAGAAAGTGGCCGTGGCTAAAGGACGTGAATTGGGTGATAATTCAAAGACTACAATTTGCTGCACACGTTATGGTAACGTGATGGCTAGTCGCGGCAGTGTGATTCCTCTCTGGGTGGAACAGATGTTGGAAGGTAAGGATATCACCATCACAGACGCGAACATGACGCGTTTCATGATGACTCTCGACCAAGCCGTGGATTTGGTGATTTATGCTTTTACACATGGTCACAATGGGGATCTCTTTGTGCAAAAGGCTCCTGCAGCAACATTGAACACTTTGGCCAACGCTCTCATCGAATTGTATTGCAAACAGCCAACAGCTAACAGCGAGCAGCCTTTTATCTCTCGCATTCCTGAAATAAAAGTTATCGGAACCCGCCACGGAGAGAAGCTTTATGAAACGCTCGTGACGCGTGAAGAAATGTCTCGTGCCATCGATATGGGAGAATACTACCACATTCCTTGCGATACCCGCGATTTGAATTATGACAAGTTCTTTACCGAAGGCAATGAGGATATGGCGAAAATCGAAGATTATCATAGTCACAACACAAAACGCTTGAATATTGACGGCATGAAAAAATTGCTTCTGCAGTTGCGATTCATTCGTGAAGATTTAGGTTATATCCCACGTACCAAATCGCGCGAAATACGATCAGAATAAATTTTAAATACACAAAAATGAAAATTCTTGTATTAGGTTCAATAGGAATGGCAGGACATCTGATTACGCTTTATTTTAAAGAGCGCGGACATGATGTTACAGCTTATTCTATGAAACCATTTCCATACACCAAAAATATCGTAGGAAATGCTCTGGAGACAAACAAATTCAAAGAAGTTCTTCTCAGCGAAGATTGGGATGGCGTAATTAATTGCATCGGACTACTGAATCAAGTGGCCGATAACAATCCTGCAATGGCTGTGTACTTAAATAGCTATTTACCCCATTTAGTTGCTGAGACTTTGCGGGAACGCAATGCAAAATTCATTCAGATGAGCACCGACTGTGTTTTTGAAGGTAATTCAGGACCTTATTATGAAGATTCATTACCCAACGGACGTTCATTTTATGACCGTTCCAAAGCATTGGGGGAAATTAATGATGGTAAAAACATTACTTTCCGTAATAGTATTGTTGGCGCTGATATGAATGCCGATGGTATTGGCCTTTTTAATTGGTTTATGAAACAGTCAGGAACTATCAAAGGATTCACAGGGGCTTTGTGGACTGGCGTCACTACTTTAACCTTGGCAAAAGCCATGGAATATGCTTTACAAACAGGTTTTTCCGGACTATATAACTTGGTGAATAACGAAAGCATTTCCAAATATGATCTGCTACAGTTGTTTAATACATATTTCCGAAACAATGCTTTAAACATACTACCAAACGCAGATTTGCAATTAGACAAGAGTTTGCGCCACCAACGGAAAGATTTCGGATTCAAAGTCCCGTCCTATGAACAAATGGTAATCGAAATGAAAGAATGGGTTGATGCCCATAAAGAACTTTATCCACAATATTAAAATGTCCAGACTTAAATTAATGACCATCGTCGGCACACGTCCTGAAATTATCAAGATGTCTGCCATCATCAAAAAATGTGACACCTATTTTGATCATGTTTTAGTTCATACAGGTCAAAACTATGATTACCAATTAAATGAGGTATTCTTCAAAGATCTTGGTTTGAGAGAACCTGATTATTATCTTGGAGTAGTAGGCGATAATTTGGGCGAAACCATGGGAAACGTTATTTCCAAATCATACACACTAATGAGCGAAGTAAAACCTGACGCAATAATAGTTTTAGGAGACACGAATTCATGTCTTTGCGTTCTTTCTGCAAAACGTCTCAAAATACCCATTTTCCACATGGAAGCAGGTAATCGCTGCAAAGATGAAAATCTACCGGAAGAGGTCATTCGCCGCATCGTAGATGTAACAAGTGACATCAATATGTGCTATAGCGAACATGCCCGTCGCTACATTTTAGATACGGGAGTAAAACCGGAATATACCTATGTAGTTGGTTCTCCTATGCAAGAAGTGTTAGACCAAAACATTGATCAGATAAATAATAGTTCTGTTCTGAAAGATTTAGGTTTACAAGACCAACACTATATTTTGTTAAGTGCACACCGAGAAGAAAATATTGATATTGAGGCAAACTTCCTCAGTTTGATGAATGCGGTGAACGCCATGGCTGAGAAATATGATATGCCCATCCTTTATAGTTGTCATCCACGCAGCAAAAAATTTATAGAACAACGCGGTTTTAAATTTGATTCTCGAGTCATTCAGCACCAACCTTTAGGTTTCTTTGATTACAATCATTTACAGCAACATGCTTTTTGCGTTGTTTCTGATAGTGGAACCATCCCGGAAGAAGGTAGTTACTTTGGTTTTCCTGCTGTTTCCATTAGAACTTCCACAGAACGCCCTGAAGCTATGGATAAAGGTATATTTACCATTGGCAGTATCACGACAGAACAAGTGCTTCAAGCAGTTGACTTGGCCGTTTCTATGCATCAAAATGGAGATAACGGTCTAAAATGCTCAGCTTACACTGATCAAAATGTTTCTACTAAAGTAGTTAAGATCATTCAATCTTATACTGGAATTGTCAATAAAATGATTTGGAGGGAAAAAAGTTATGAATATGATTGAAATTAACACAGAAGAGCTACCTTGGTTTACAGTTATTATTCCGCAAAAAAATAGAGCAGAGTATATTGGGCACACAATACGAACTTGCATGATGCAAGATTATCCAAAATTTGAAATTATCGTTTCAGATGATTGTAGTGATGACAACTCAGTTCAAGTAATTAAAGAATTGCAAAAAATTGATTCACGTATAAAATTATTTGATCATCATCATCATCTTGGCATGAGGGATAATTTTGAATTTGCATTGAATCAAGTTAAGCAAGGTTATGTCATGGCTCTAGGAGGTGATGACGGACTTCTACCTGGATGCATCTGGAAAATGTATGAAATCTTTGTGGAAACAGGAAAAAAATTATTAACATGGCCACTAGCACGTTTTGCTTATCCACAAGACTCTTCCAATAAAAATTGTCTTTTTGTTTTACGAAATCATAAATTAGGTTATAAAATTATACAGTCACAATCATTTCTTAATAAAATTGCCAAAACATTCAATTATATGATTGATGAATGTCCTATGTTTTATATTAAAGGCATTGCATCTACTGAATTAATTAATTGTGTGAAATCTCGTACACCAGATCATAACTTCTACAACTGCCCTACGCCTGATGGCTTTTCAGGAGTAATATTAGCAGGAGAAGTAGAAGACTATGTTTATAATTATGAATCTCTATCAATTGGAGGATCTAGCATAAAATCACAAGGTCAAAATTATTATCGAACTGATAATAATTCCAGAAAAGAATCACAAGAATTTTTTAATGATAATATTAGGCGCACTATGCATAAAGATCTTGCTTCACAACCATATTCCCCTCTAATAACATTAATGACTGCTGATTATCTTTTAAGCGCCAAGGATTTGCCAGGATGGCCAGGAAAATTTAACATGTTTACTTTTGAAGATCTTATAAGAAAGACATTTGCTTTTATAAGTAACTCAATGTATGAAAAGGATGTGCTTACTAGAGAACTTTTAATTCTTAAAAATATATCCGCGCAACATGATATATTTCCATTATTCGAACATTTGCTAATATCTACAAAAATTCATCGAAGAAAAAGTATAGCTATTTTCGATTTTGCCATAACACATACATTAAGATTTGAGGGATCTGAATTAGGAATTGATAATATCTATGATGCTTCATTGGCAGTGAATTTTATTTCTAATATATACAAGAAATACACAATTTCTAAATTGCTAAAAGGATTCTATAATACTATTAGAATCGTATTTCGAAGTAAAATATACACATTAAATAATTTGCCTTCTATAAATGATATAAATCCTAAATCAAAAAATAATTGAACTATGTTCATTCTAAAAATGCAAATTATCCAAATATATTTCAACTAAGAGCCCATGTTATCAAACTTACTTTTAATGGAGTATATTCTTTATTATTTTATATAATGTATTCTATTTCTTTAGTTGTATCCTTAATAATATATTAAAGTAACCCATTGGCGGAATTAATTTAGTGCGTATTTAACTCTGCCTATTGGCAAATTATTTAGTTTGTTAATATATTGAAGAACTGTAAGCGCAATAATTTTACCAATAATTCTGGTAAACAAGCCTTCGTTTCTTTTGCATAATTTCTTATAAGCATAAACTGATCGTTAAGTTGAAAAAACGGGTTCAATTCTCTTTCTCGCTTTAGCAAAAGGAATAAATTGAGGTTTTCAATCTTTCTGATTCAGTCTATATGGACATTCCAACTTGATGTTTACCGTCTCAAATAAATCAAGTTGTACCTGCTTGCCGATATATCATCTATCACCAAAGATACTACAATCATGATATAATTGTTTATATCTTGCAAGAAGTTAATATCATGAACACTTGCCTTTGTCAGATCATAGAAGTGTATCACTTCGCTTAAACCACAGAGAGCTAAAGTTTTAGCCATAATAGTAAGTGTTTTGAGATGCGCAGAAGCCAAAGTTTAGTGCTTTTGAATAATCCCGAACTCCTATCTTACATCTTTTGCTCATGCCAATCGGCACAACTCAATAGGCTTGGAATCTATGCAGAAATAATCTTCACCGCCATCAATTGCGTCTGCTATTCTTTTACGAATCTTTTCGCATAATTCACTGGTTTTCTTTCTGCGATCATTGAACTGCCTTCTTGAAATGAGATTTGGAAATTCATTTTTACAGTTAGCTAACATCATGAACAAACGATTCTCGCTGTTGATACTTAGCTGTTCTGCTGTCATGCTTAAGAGCTATGATAGCTAAGTCTGAAAATTTGGGAACTACTCCTACACGGGGAATATTTCCTTGTTTGTTTACTAAATTCTCTGCAAAACGCTTTCAGATGTCGAGATATTTTGCGAATATTGTAGATAATTTGTGCATTTATTGACTTGATATTAAAAGTCTATGCGCCTCTAATATACTAATAATCAATAATATGTTCAACTTTTTAAACATCAAATATTTGTTTTTTTAATTCCGCCAACGGGTTAAAGGAAAATATTTCAATTAAATTCCTTCTAAATGAAAAAAATTGTATTTATTTTAAACAACATTGATCATCCCACTTGTAAAAAGCGTATTAATGAATTTAAAGAACACGAATATGCCGTTGAAGTATATGGTTTTAGTAGATATGAGTATAATCTATCGACACGCGACTCTAATGAGTATAATATTCTGGGCTCTATTCATAACAAAAAATACTTCTTAAGAATATTCTTCATGTTTACTTCAATTAGAAGATTGCTTAAAGCAAAAAAAAATGAAGATTTTTTATTATATTTTTTCGGTCTAGATATTGCTATTCTTGCTTCATTAATGACATCACATAAATACATTTTTGAAGAAATGGATCTGGTTCATACATATATTAAGAATAAGATCATTAGAACAAGTATGGAAAAAATTGATAAATATATTATATTTCATTCTTTTCAAACAGTTTTGACATCTGAAGGCTTTGCTAAATTTCATTTTGGGAATATTATTCCAGGTAATATTTCTATTATCCCGAACAGACTTAGTCCATCAATATTACAATTTCCTTTTAGCACAATGAAATCTACAAATATTTCAGCATTAAAAATTGGCTTTGTAGGTGGTATTAGATTTAAATCAATATTATTTTTTGCTGAATATTTTGTAAAAAATTATCCGAATAATGAATTTCATTTTTACGGAAACCAACAACCAAGTGTAGTTAAAAAATGTGCTGAACTAAATCATTATTCCAATTGTTATTTTCACGGGCCTTTTAAAAATCCAAATGATTTACCTTCAATATATTCAAACATTGACTTGGTCCTATCAACATATGATACAGAATTTGAAAACGTAAAGTATGCTGAACCTAATAAAATATATGAATCAATCTATTTTGAAACTCCTATCATAGTTTCGTCTGGTACTTTCCTTTCAGAAAAAGTCAAACTATTAGATATTGGATATGTTATAGACCCTCTAAATCAAACTTCAATTAATGATTTTATCGAAAAATTATCAATAAAAGATATCCAACAAAAGATAGCCAATGAAGCTAAAATTCCAAAATCTTATTGCATAAATTCCAATGACCATCTATTCAAAAAGCTCAAACAAGAGCTATAAAATATCACAAACTGAGAATCTGTTTTGAATTCATTGAATAATTTTCTTAAGCATGATTTTTCAGAAAGTTATTTGTAGCATAGCCTCTGCTGATTCTGTTCTATATCCGTAATCAGTAGTCATTCTTCTGTAGTTTTCAATCCAAGAGAAAGTCCTTTCCACAATCGATCGTAGTGGAAGTATCTGAAACTTCTTTGAGGGTTCATCAGGACGAAGTACTATATTTAGTCGTCCCTTAAAAAGGCATTTAGATACTGATTAACAGTAAAATAGCATGATAAATATTTTGATAAATCTGCAAGTTTTTGTATCTTTGAATGTAGAAACTTGCAATTT
>Ga0183100_1000186_pt1 | contig 77387 bp, 63 predicted proteins | sample Biomet2_FD_127789 | JGI IMG/M metagenome (GOLD analysis project Ga0183100, IMG submission 127789) | Microbial communities from bioreactor (seeded with anoxic lake sediment) at LBNL, California, USA - Biofuel metagenome 2 | ecosystem: Engineered > Bioreactor > Anaerobic > Unclassified ...
TAAAACGGGCCTTGGTCGTATGCGACATGCCGTTTGGTAGTTATCAGGTGAACAGTACGGAGGGTGTGACGAACGCCATCCGTATTATGCAACAAACGGGCTGCGACTGCGTGAAACTGGAAGGCGGCGAGGAGATCATCGACACGGTGAAGAAGATTCTGGCCGCAGGTATTCCGGTGATGGGCCATTTGGGGCTGACTCCTCAGAGCATCAATAAGTTTGGAACGTTTTCGGTTCGGGCCAAAGGCCAGGACGAGGCTGCAAAGTTGCTAAGTGATGCGCATTTATTGGAAGACGCCGGTTGCTGCGCCATCGTATTGGAAAAGATTCCGGCCAAATTGGCGGCCCTCGTGACGAAAGAATTAAATACCCCGATCATCGGAATCGGTGCGGGTCATGAAGTGGACGGCCAGGTGCTCGTGGTGCACGATATGCTGGGCATGGACAATAGTTTCACTCCGAAGTTTTTACGTCGTTATGCCAATCTGTCAGAAGTGATTACAAACGCGGTGGGGCAGTATGTGGAAGATGTGAAGACCGTGAGTTTTCCAAATGAACACGAAGAATATTAAGAATAAAAAACTCTGAAGGCGTCAATACCTTTAGAGTTTTTAAGTTATTGGAAGATGAAGGACGAAAAGCAACACAGGTTTTGGAATCGCGGGTATGGACTGATGTGTCTGTCCAATTTTATGTTGTGTGCGTCGATGTTTTTGCAGTTTCCGCTATTTAGGCAATGGGCGGATGTGAATGACACGGTAAACGACGGTACGTTTATTTGTGCTGCACTATTTGCGGTGGGCATGTTTATATCCGGACCTTTCAATGCTTTTCTGGTAGGTGCGTTTCAACGGAAGCGTGTGTGCTATTCTGCGATTATCGGGTTGATGGTGACCAGTGTAGGTTTGACTTATGCTCAAACGCTGCTTCAGTTAGCCGTTTTGCGTCTGATGGAAGGGGCCTGTTTCGGCATTTTGCAAATGGCTTTGGGCGGAACGTTGATCAATGATCTTTCCGTATCGTCGAAAAGAACGTTGACGGACAGTTACTTCCTCTGGTTTGCGCGCTTGAGTTTTGCTCCGGGACTTGCAATAGCTTTTACATTGTTGCATTTTTACGGATTGAGTACGGCATTTGCAGTTTCGGTGCTGATGCAGTTTCTCGGTCTGCTGTCTCTCGGCCTGGTGAAAGTGGGTTATGATGCACCCAGTCATGGGCGGCTATTTTCTCTGGATCGCTTTTGGAACAAACGTTCCTTCCCGTTGGTATATAACCTCCTTCCTGTGGTGGTGGTGCAAGGGCTATTGTTGGGAGGGAACATTCCCCTCACTTTTATTGGCATGTTGGCCTTGGGACTGTTTATCGCATTTGTGACACACCGCACTTTTTTTGTAGAGGCCGATTGCAGAGCCGATGCTGTGGCCGGATTGTTACTGATCATGGCTTCCATGCTGTTGTTATTGTTGCAAAAGGAACCCAAAACCCTTTATTTTGCTTTTACGTTGCTGGGTGTGGGACTGGGTTGGTTTAATTCCCGTTTTTTTCTGTATTTTTTGAAATTGTCCGGTCATTGTCAACGAGGCACCTTGCAGCAGACTTATGTATTGACCTCCATGCTGGGTATGTGCGTGGGATTCGTGGTGGTCGGATTGAAGACGAACCCGTATCTTTTGGCGCTGATTTTGAGTGCGTTCTCCCTGCTGACGTATCTCTTCATTGTTCATCCCTGGTTTTTGAGAAATAAAGATCGCAACTTTAAGTTTCGCGAGGTGTAAAGGCGGACGAGGTGATCAGCCTTGTGCTTGATTTTTACGACCGATTTACTTCAACTTAATCAAAAAGAAAAGAGGATGTTTGAAGAAAAAGTCGTAATTTTGCACCAAAATTTCTAGAAACGCCGGTCATGAGTCATAAATTCGCTGAATATTCAAGTTTTAATCTCTCGAAGATCAACAAAGAAGTACTGAAAAGTTGGACAGAACAGGACATCTTTCATCAAAGTTTAGAGAGTAGAAAAGGGCATCCCACTTTTGTTTTTTTTGAAGGTCCTCCATCAGCCAATGGTCATCCCGGTATTCATCACGTGTTAGCGCGCACCATTAAGGACACCGTACTGAGATACAAGACGATGAGAGGCTATTACGTGCCGCGTAAGGCCGGATGGGATACGCACGGACTCCCCGTGGAACTTAGCGTGGAGAAAGAATTGGGCATTACGAAGGACAATATCGGTAAAACCATTTCCATCGAAGAATATAACCGCAGATGTCGTGCAGACGTGATGAAATATACCCAGGAATGGCGCGATCTGAGTGAAAAGATGGGCTACTGGGTGGATCTGGATCACCCGTATATTACTTATCAGAACAGTTACATAGAAACTCTGTGGTGGTTACTCAAACAATTATATCAAAAGGGCCTGTTATATAAAGGCTACACCATACAGCCGTATTCACCCGCAGCAGGAACGGGACTGAGCAGCCACGAGCTGAATCAGCCGGGATGCTATCGCGACGTGAAGGACACCACGGTGACGGCACAATTTAAAATTGTGAATCCGCAAGCCGAAATGGCCGGGTGGGGTACGCCATTTTTTATAGCTTGGACCACGACGCCCTGGACCCTGCCTTCGAATACGGCACTGTGTGTGGGACCGAAAATAGATTATGTCTGTGTGCAAACTTATAACGCCTATACCGACGAAAAGATTACGGTCGTGATGGCGGAAGCCCGCGTGGGAGCGTATTTGAATCCTGAGGGAGCGGAAAAAGATTTGGAAGACTACCGACATGGCGATAAGGTGATTCCCTATCGCGTGGTGGGCCGCCTGAAGGGAACCGACCTGGTGGGGATGAACTATGAGCAGCTGATGCCGTATGTGAATCCCGGCGAAGGAGCGTTCCGTGTGATTAGCGGAGACTACGTGTCGACAGAAGACGGTACGGGCATTGTACACATTGCTCCAACATTTGGTGCCGACGATGCTTTCGTAGCGAAAGCTGCCGGTGTGCCTCCTCTTCAAATGGTAGACAAGAAGGGGGATCTGCGCCCGATGGTAGATTTGAAAGGACGCTTTTATCCCGTGGAAGAACTGGATGCGGATTTCGTAAAAACACGGATGAACGCTGACCTTTATAGTCAGTATGCAGGCCGTTTTGTGAAGAATGCCTATGATCCCAACCTGACGGAGAAAGACGAAACACTGGACATCTCCATCTGTATGGAAATGAAACAGAAGAACCAGGCCTTCCGCATCGAGAAGCATGTACACAGTTATCCCCATTGTTGGCGTACGGATAAACCTGTGCTCTATTATCCTCTGGACAGCTGGTTCATCAAGAGCAGCGCCTGCAAGGAACGCATGATGGAGCTTAACAAGACCATTTTATGGAAACCGGAATCTACGGGAACCGGACGTTTCGGAAAATGGTTGGAGAATCTGAATGACTGGAACCTGAGCCGCAGTCGTTATTGGGGTACGCCACTGCCTATCTGGAGCAGCGAAACGGGCGAAAGAACCTGTATCGGCGACGTGAAGGAACTCTATGATGAAATAGAGAAGAGCGTGAAAGCCGGATTTATGAAAACGAATCCTTTGAGCGAAAGAGGTTTCGTTCCAGGTGATTATTCACAGGAGAATTATGATAAAATAGATTTACATCGCCCCTATGTAGACGATATTATTCTGGTATCTGAAAGTGGCAAACCCATGAAAAGGGAATCTGACCTCATTGACGTTTGGTTTGACTCCGGTTCCATGCCTTATGCGCAATTACATTATCCGTTTGAAAACAAGGAGCTCATTGACAACGGGGGATTCTTTCCGGCTAATTTCATAGCAGAAGGAGTGGATCAGACCCGCGGATGGTTCTTCACGCTGCATGCCATCGCGTGCATGATTTTTGACAACGTGGCTTTCAAAGCCGTGATCAGTAATGGCTTGGTACTGGCGAAGGACGGCAGCAAGATGAGTAAACGTCTGGGCAATGCCGTTGATCCTTTTGAAATCATCGAAAAGTATGGAAGCGACCCGGTACGCTGGTACATGATCACGAATGCTTCGCCCTGGGATAATTTGAGATTTGATGAAAAAGGCGTGGAAGACGTGGTACGTACATTCTTTGGAAAAATCTATCAGACATATTCCTTCCTAGCCATGTACGCCAATGTGGATCATTTCCATAACGAGGACGCTCAGATTGCCTTAAGCGAACGACCCGAAATAGACCGATGGATACTTTCCGATTTACATACTTTAATTAAGAACGTGACGGACTGCTACGAAGATTACGACCTGACGAAGGCAGGACGCGCCGTGGAGGACTTTGTGATGAACGACCTCTCCAACTGGTACGTGCGCCTGAATCGGAAACGTTTCTGGAGTAACGGAATGACGCAGGACAAGGTGAGTGCCTACCAGTGCTTGTACACTTGTCTCGAAACGGTGGCCCGCTTGATGGCTCCATTAGCACCTTTCTATGCCGACAACCTTTATCGCGACCTGATGAAAGCAGGTACAGCGAACCAAGAACAGAGCGTGCATGTGGTAGAATTTCCGAAATTTGAGTCTTCGTTTGTGGATGAGGAATTGGAGCACCGCATGGAAATGGCTCAGAAAATCACGTCCATGGTACTCTCGCTGCGCAAGAAGCATGCCATCATTGTTCGTCAACCCCTGCAGTGCATCATGATTCCCGTTTCAGACGCGAAGGAAAAAGAAGGCATCGAAGAAATGCAGAACCTGATCAAGAGCGAAGTGAATGTCAAGGAAATTCGCTTTGTGAATGCCATCAAACTGCAAAAAACCATCAAATGCAATTTCCGTGTGATGGGAAAGAAATACGGAAAACTGATGAGTGCCGTTTCAAAGGCCGTTGCCGCAATGGAGCAGGATCAGATTTCCTTACTCGAGCAACAGGGAGAAACGAAACTCCAGTTGGACGAGGCCAATATCATCACACTCTTACGCGAAGATGTGGAAATTTTCAACGAAGACATTCCGGGATGGAGTGTGGCGAACGAAGGTACGTTTACGGTGGCATTGGATTTGGAAATCTCTGAAGACCTGAAACGTGAAGGCATTGCCCGCGAAATAGTGAAACGCATTCAAACTTATCGGAAGGACTCCGGTTTCGAAATAACCGATCACATTCACGTGGTTCTCGAAGAACGTAAGGAAATCAAAGATGCCGTGGAGCAATTTAAGGACTATATTTGCGGACAAGTGCTCTGCGATAAATTAGAATGGTCTGGGGCTGAACTGTCGGACAAATTTGATTTCGAAGAGTTTTCTTTAAATGTTCAAATAGAAAAAAATAATAACAATGGCTGAAAAAACATGCTATTCTGACGAGGAACTGTTGGAGTTCAAAGAGTTGATTATCAAAAAACTGGAATTGGCCAAGAAGGACTATGAGCAGATGATGGGGGTGTTGATGAACCGCGACGGAAACTCGGTGGAAGACACGTCTCCTACGTATAAAAATATGGAAGAAGGTTTTTCCACACAGTCAAAGGAAGAAGTTTCTGCTCTGGCCGCCCGTCAACAAAAATATATCAAGAGCTTGCAAGCCGCTTTGATGCGCATTGAAAATAAAACCTATGGTATCTGCCGCATTACGGGTAAACTGATTCCTAAAGAACGACTTCGCGCCGTGCCTCATGCTACATTGAGTATCGAATCAAAGATGCTGCAAAACAAGAACGATTGAATTCGGTGTGCTGGTAATGGAGATAACAAAAGCACAAAAACAAAGAATAACGGCTGTTGTCGTTGTTCTGTTGATTTTGTTTTGTGATCAGTTTATCAAATATCTGGTCAAAACGAATATGACTCTTTATGAATCTATCCCGATGGCAGACAATTGGGCTATTCTTTATTTCACGGAGAATAAAGGAATGGCTTTTGGGGTAGACTTTATAGGAACGTTCTTCTTATGCCTGTTGCGAATTTCGGCTGTCGTTTTTTTAGGTTATTATTTGAACAAAGCGGTCCAAAAGAAAGCACCAACCGGTTTGATTGTTTGCCTTTCACTGGTTCTGGCCGGCGCTGCGGGAAATATTTTCGACAACGTGTTTTATGGTCTTATTTATACCGAGAGCACGCCGTATGCAGTGTCATCTTTGGTGCCCTTCGGCTTGGGTTATGGTCAACTTTTTTCAGGACGTGTGGTGGATATGTTTTATTTCCCGATCATAGAAACGACCTGGCCTCATTGGATTCCTCTCTGGGGAGGCGATCGATTCGTTTTTTTTAGTCCTATTTTTAATTTTGCCGATAGTGCCATTACTTGTGGGGGTTTTGCAGCGGTTATTTTTTATCACAAAACTTTTTCCAAGTATCTTTCAAAAGGAAACACAAAAATCGGCGGTGAAGCAGAATGAAACGGCATTGGGTATTTACGTTGATGTTATTGCTCTTTTTGGTGTCATCCTGCAAAGATCGACCACCCGGTGGGGTTATGGGCAAGGGGAAAATGGAGGACGTGTTATACGAATATCATTTGGCGCGGTCCATGGCGATGCAGAGTACCGACAGCATAAATTACTTGGAACACTTATATACGGAAGCTGTTTTTAGAAAATATCATATTACGAAAGCTGATTTTGACTCGTCGATGGTATGGTATGCCCAACACACCGACCTGCTGTATGCTATTTATCAAAATATAGACAAACGTTTGTACAAGGAATCAAGTTTATTTGGTGTACAGAACAACGAAACGGCGGCTTATTCAAAATTGTCAAATAAAGGAGATACGGCCAACGTGTGGAATGGACAATCGTTTTACTGTTTGGCATCGAAAGGAATCAATAATCTGCTGACATTTAGCATCAAGGCAGACACCTCTTATCATCCGCACGATCGCTTGATGTTGCATTTTAAATCTCATTTCATTTATCATTCGGGTAGTCGGGATGCCATTGTGAACCTCTCGGTTCGTTATGATAACGATTCGGTCGGTACGATCACGCAGCATCTATTTTCGGATCAGGACTATAATATTTCGTTGGAACTTTCAAACCGCAAAATCAAACGGGTTTATGGTTTCGTCTATCATAATGCCTCCTGGAGTGAGGAGGAAAAAGTACTTGTGATCACGCAGCCCTCCTTAGTACGTTTCCACCCCGTGAAGGTAAAACCACTGCCCAAGGACACGACGGAAACGAAAAAACAAAATCTGAAAGTTCCCGTAAAGGACAGTATGAATTTGAATCAGGTAGGTCAGAAACAACATGATAAACCTGTTCCGATTATGAGATTGCAACCTGGTGCAGACGTATTGAATCGGCAAATTTCAAAGTAAGGTTCGATTAGACTAGAAACGAAAATGATGATAAAATAAGTTTGGAGTTGGCTATGCGATGGAATGTCGAAACAAACGGGAAAACATTTTCATTCGTTACGTGTTTATTCGAATCATGAATTACGGCTGAAATTCAATATATATTTTGTAATTTTGCACAAAAGACTGTAATATGGCAGATACAAATAAGCAATTTGAAGAAGTAATGTCGCGCTGTCGCGATTTATTTGCAAGCAAACTGCACGACTATGGGGTGGCATGGAGAATATTACGCTTACCTTCAGTGACGGACCAATTACTCATTAAAGCTAAGCGGATTCGTTCATTGCAAATGAAAGGTGTTGCTTTTGTGAATGAGGGTATTTTGCCGGAATTTGTTGGGATTGTAAATTATTCTCTGATCGGTCTCATCCAACTTGCAAAGCAGCCTGCAGAGGAAGAAGACATGAGCAGTGAAGAAGCTCTGCAGCTTTATGACGGTTTTGCACGGAATGCGTTTGAGCTGATGGTAAAGAAAAACCACGATTATGATGAAGCCTGGCGCGGAATGAGGGTAAGTTCGTATGTGGATTTGATTTTGATGAAACTTTACCGCATTAAGGAAATAGAAGATTTAAATGGTCAGACACTGGTATCGGAGGGTATAGATGCTAACTATATGGATTTGATTAATTACGCTGTTTTTGCATTGATAAAGCTCAGTTTTGACAAGTCTCAGGAATAAGATTAAGATAAGGATAAAACCTTTAGAAAGTGTATGGGTAAATGTGGCTCGTTTTCTCATGAGCGCCATATTTATTTTTTCGGGTTTCGTCAAAGCACTTGACCCTAAAGGAACTGGATATAAGTTTGATGCCTATATGGCGAAATTTGGTTTAACAAATTTCATCAATGAAGACGTCACGCTGGCTTTAAGCGTTCTTTTAGCTTCTCTGGAATTCTTGTTGGGTATTTATTTATTGTTTGGCATTCGCAGACGCTTTACCACCGCTGTTTTGCTGATCGTAATGTGCGTGTTTACACCCTTTACGCTTTATTTGGCGATTGCGAACCCGGTGCATGATTGCGGTTGCTTTGGAGATGCGATCATTTTGACAAACTGGCAAACATTCTTGAAGAATTTGATATTGCTCGCTTTTGCTGTATTGGTTTTTTATCGTTCGGAAAAGATGTTTCGTCTGCTTCCCTCCAGTGTACATTGGGCTTACTCGCTTTTTTCAATGATTTATATCGTGGCGTTCTGCTTGTATTCCATCCACTATTTGCCCTTGATTGATATGCGCCCATATAAAGTAGGCGTGAATATAAGGGATGCCATGGAAGTTCCGGAAGGAGCTAAAGAACCCGTCTACGACAATATTTTTGTGATGGAGAAGAATGGTGTGAAAAAAGAGTTTAATTTAAAAAATTATCCGGACAGTACGTGGACCTATGTGAGTGGGAAAACCATACTGAAAGAAAACGGATACGTGCCGCCCATTACAGATTTTAGCATTGTTGATACCACGGGAAACGATATGACGTCAAAGATATTGAATGATACGACGCTCACATTCGTCTTGGTGTCACCCCATCTGGAGGACGCAGACACCGGTGTAACAGATGAGCTGAATGTGATACACGACTACTGTATGGATCACAATTACAAGATGATAGGACTCACGGCATCTGGCAACGACGCCATCGCGCGATGGAGATATGAGACGGGAGCGGTTTATCCTATTTATTTTGTGGACGAAATCGTATTGAAAACCATTATACGCTCCAATCCTGGTCTGTTGCTTCTTCAGAAAGGAACTATCCTGAATAAATGGAGTTGCAATAACTTGCCTATTTTGGATGTTTCTGAGAATAAATCAAAAGAACAACTCGCTGTAGGCGTATCAACAGAAAGCTCTATTAAAGTATTGTTAAAAGTAGAACTGACTTATATTATTCCACTTTTATTTATTACCTTAGCCCTCAATTTGAGAAGGGTGCGGAGGCGCGTATAGAAATAGAACGATAAGATTTTTTAAATATATATTGAAATGAGAAAGAAAATTGTTGCAGGAAATTGGAAAATGAATATGAACCTGCAGGATGGAATTGAGTTGGCAAAAGCCGTAAATGAGAGTTTGAAAGCAGACAAACCAAACTGCGAAGTGATTATTTGTACTCCTTTCATTCACTTGGTATCTGTCAATGCACTTTTGGATAAAAATTTGGTTCAGCTTGGCGCTGAAAATTGTGCTGACAAAAAAGAAGGTGCATTTACAGGTGAAGTATCTGCCGAAATGGTAAAATCCACAGGTGCAGAGTATGTTATTTTGGGCCACTCAGAGCGTCGTGCCTATTATAGTGAAACAGCCGAAATACTGAAAGATAAAGTGAAATTGGCCCTGGCTAATGATCTGAAAGTGATTTTCTGCATCGGAGAAGTACTTGCAGAACGCGAAGCAGAGAAGCAGAATGAGGTTGTTTATGCACAATTGGAAGGTTCTCTGTTTGACTTGACCAACGAGGAATTTTCAAATATTGTTTTGGCATATGAACCCGTTTGGGCGATTGGTACTGGAAAGACGGCTACCTCTGATCAGGCACAAGAAATGCACGCTTTTATTCGCAAGACCATTGCAAACAAATTTGGTGCAGAAGCTGCAGAAAACGTGAGCATTCTATACGGTGGCAGTTGCAAAGCTTCAAACGCCAAAGAACTTTTTGAAAAACCCGACGTTGATGGTGGCCTGATTGGTGGCGCTGCACTGAAAGCAGACAGTTTCAAAGGTATCATTGATGCTTGGAAAGATTAATTGATAAAATTAAAAAGAATAGAGGAGTCTTTAGAACAATTCCTCTATTCTTTTTCTTTAATATCCCAATGAGAAATTTAGTTTTCATCTTGTTTTTGTTTTCCACAACCGGAATTTTTGGACAATCATTTACACAAATGATCCAGAAGAAGATAGTCGGGCAAGGTAGCGTGAAGATATTTCAGGATGAGACGATAGACGATTTGGTGAACGGTACGGTTAAGAATATGCTGCTTGCCAGACCAGCAAAACAGGGAAATGAAAAAGTCGCTACTGAAAAAAGAATGAGTCAAGAATCTGACGAAAATATTTCGTTAGGTGATGATGTCGTCATTGCTCCTAAAAATAAAACATACAAGAAAAGCTACAGTATAACGGGATTTCGAATTCAAATTTTTTCTGGAGACGATTCAAGAAATTCTCGTCAACGGGCAAATGCGACGGGTAGCAAATTTAAAAATTATTTTCCGACGATACCTGTTTATACCCATTTCTTTTCACCTCATTGGATCTGTCGGATTGGTGATTTCCGAACTTATGAAGAGGCTAATGGCTATTTGCATCAGATACATGAAGTGGGTGATTTTAAAGAGGCTGCCATCATTAAATGCAAAATACAAGTAGGATATTAAAATGGAAGAACAAAATACTCAAAAAAATAGGGAGAAGGATATAGAAAAGTTGGCTTCTTTATTTAAAAAGGAACTGAGCATTCTTGGTGAAGATGTGAATAGAGATGGGCTACTGAAAACCCCAATGCGCGTAGCCAAGTCGATGATGGATTTGACACGTGGATATACGATGGATCCGTTTGCTGTGTTGCAATCTGCAAAGTTTAAGGAAGACTATCGTCAAATGGTCATCGTGAAAGATATAGATTTCTTTTCTTTATGTGAACATCACTTGCTGCCTTTTTACGGAAAAGCCCATATAGCATATATTCCGAATGGCTATATTACGGGATTAAGTAAAGTTGTGCGTGTGGTGGATATCTTTTCACATCGTTTGCAAGTGCAGGAAAGAATGACGACACAGATAAAGGAATGTATACAAAAGGCCTTAAATCCTTTGGGCGTGATGGTTGTTCTGGAAGCCAAACATATGTGTATGCAGATGCGTGGTGTGGAAAAACAAAATTCCATTACAACTACCAGTGATTTTACCGGCGCTTTTACGCGTGCAAATACCCGGGATGAATTTTTAGAGTTGATCGGTCACTATCCTGCAGCTGGTATTTGAAATCAAGAAGAGGTGTTTATCAGAAAGTGATGGTAGCTTTACCACCACCAATCGAGGCCAATTGCTTTTGAAGTTCTTTGAGTGACTGATACCTTTGCATTTGTGCCATATAAACATTCTTGTTAGAATAAGTTTGAGGATCTTGGAGCGTATTCAACACTTTTTTTATCTCGTATGAAACAATAACTAGTTTCAAATCAATCATAAAAAGTGGAACCGTGGTATTCAGCTGATCTATTTCAGATGAAATTTTGCGCTCTTTGGCAAAAGCCTCGCTAAGCTGATATTGGTCACTGAGCATGGATGCAGAAATTCTGCTGATATTGGGATCCGGGTGTTGAGAAAAATATTTGGAAGCGGAGAAATCCTTATCATGAAGATGCATGTAGGCTTCGTTCATGATTTCTTCAAAAATAGGAGTTTCGAAGGCTAATTGGTCGTTATCCATTTCTGCTTTAATATATTCAATGACAGAAATAGGTTTTTGCTCATGGTCTTCGGTTTCAATGTAGCCCATTGGCTTTTCACCATAGCGGATAATGACTTTTATAAGTTGTATTTCTTTTTTACTTCGAGCCGTGTTTTTGATCAATTTTTCGTGAGCGCGGGGTGGCGTTTGTGAGGGCAAGATGGAGTTAGAAAACAGAACGGAAGATGAAGGAGACTCTTGTGCAGAAGTTTGTGAAGAAATAGTTGGATCTTGTTCTTGTTGTTGGCGAGCTTCTTCGCGTTGACGTTCTTTCCGTTTTTCTTCGTAATAAAGGCGACGTTGTTTTGCCGTTTCACTGATGAGTAAGGATTCTCTTATATCAAGAAGGTTGCTGCATTCCTTAATGTAAGCAGAGCGAATCAGGGCATCCGGAATGACGGCAATACTTTCTACAATACTGCGTGTGACCTGGCTTTTTTTGATAGGATCATTTTGAGTGTCTTGTAAAAGGATTTGTGCTTTAAAACGGATGAAGTCAATCTGTTGGTTTTTAATATACTCCTGATATTCTTGTGGCTCGTGTTTACGGGCAAAACTATCCGGATCTTCGTTGTCCGGTAGTAGAAGGACCCTAATGTTCATACCCTCTTCCAACAGCATATCGATGCCGCGCAATGATGCTTTGATGCCGGCCATGTCACCATCGTAAAGTACGGTGAGATTACTTGTGAAACGATGAATCAATCGAATTTGGCCAAATGTGAGGGATGTTCCCGAAGAGGCCACTACGTTCGCTATGCCACTTTGGTGCATCGAAATAACGTCCATGTAACCTTCAACGAGAAAGCACTGATCTGCTTTTTGAATAGCTGATTTGGCCTGATAAATACCGTAAAGCACCTCACTCTTATGATAAATCACAGATTCTGGCGAGTTCATATATTTGGCCACGTTTTTATCACTACTCAACGTACGTGCGCCGAAGCCGATGACTTGACCGTCGAGGGCATGAATGGGGAATGTGACGCGGCTGCGGTATTTATCTGTGAAACGACCGTTATCATGTTTATTGCAAAGCCCCGTTGCAATAAGGAAATCTTCGTTGTATCCTTTTTTTTTGGCTTCTTTGAATAATGCATCGTAGGCAGAGAGGCAATAACCTAACTGAAAGGTTTTGATCGTGTCGTCACGAAGTCCGCGACGTCTAAAATAATTGAGGCCAATATTTTGTCCCTCTTCTCTTTCAAAAAGATTTGTCTGAAAATAATCACAGGCCCATTTATTGACAATAAGCAAACTCTCGCGCAAGTTATTTTGTAGAATATCTTCAGCAGAGAGTTCGCGTTCATGGAGTTCAATATGGTATTTTTTTGCCAACCAGCGCAAAGCCTCCGGAAAAGTCATCTGTTCGTGTTCCATCAGGAAATGAGCTACATTACCGGCTTTGCCACAGGAAAAGCATTTGAAAATACCTTTTGCCGGCGAAACCATGAAAGATGGCGTCTTTTCATTATGGAACGGGCACAAAGCCTTCCAGTTTGAACCGGCTTTGCGTAAAGTAACAAATTCTGAAATAACTTCTACGATGTCTGCCGTGTTCATGATGCGGTCTACTGTTTCTCTGTCTATCATACCAGGAACAAAATTAATCAAAACGTTTTATTCTGACCTCCTATAGTTCGTTTTTTTATAATGGTTTTTACTGATATAAAAAATCAATTATTTTTATTTGTGCGGGCTTTCTGTATCTCACGAAAATGCAGTATCTTTGCTGTAGTAATCAGATATTAGTTTAAAATCATGACAAAGAAAAGTGCTTTACAAATAGCTAGAGCTGCATATAGTCCTAAGCTCCCATTAGGGCTGCAAGGCAATGTGAGTATCCGGGAAGGCGCTCCTACACAGAGTGTTTCAGACCAAGAAGAAATTAAGAAGTTATTTCCCAATACTTATGGTCTTCCATTAGTAGAATTTGTTCCCGGGGAGTCTCACTCAAATGCCCCGATGAATGTAGGCGTCATTCTTTCCGGAGGGCAGGCTCCTGGTGGTCACAACGTTATCAGTGGAATTTTTGACGGAATTAAAAAGTTGAACCCGGTTAACCGACTTTATGGTTTCTTGTTGGGTCCTGCTGGTTTAGTTGATCATAAATATATGGAACTGACTTCAGATATAATTGATGAATACCGAAATACAGGCGGTTTTGACATGATTGGTTCCGGACGTACAAAATTAGAGGAAACGGCTCAATTCGAAAGTGGTTTGGATATTTTACGCAAACTGGATATCAAAGCACTTGTGATTATTGGTGGTGATGATTCCAATACCAATGCGTGTGTGCTGGCAGAATATTATGCAGCTCACAAAAGCGGGATTCAGGTGATTGGCTGTCCGAAAACCATAGATGGCGATTTGAAAAACGATCAGATTGAAACTAGTTTTGGTTTTGACACAGCTTGTAAAACTTATTCGGAAGTGATCGGTAACATTGAGCGCGATGCTAATTCCGCTAAGAAGTATTGGCATTTTATTAAATTGATGGGGCGTTCTGCTTCTCATATTGCTTTGGAATGTGCGCTGGAAACGCAACCAAATATATGTTTGGTGTCTGAGGAAATTCAGGAAAAAGGTTTAACCTTGGAAGATATTGTGAATGATATTGCCAAAGTTGTAGCTGCACGTGCTGAAGATGGTAACAATTTCGGAACGGTGCTGATTCCAGAAGGTTTGATTGAATTTATTCCTTCTATTGAACATCTTATCTGTGAATTGAATGATGTTTTGTCTTCGAAAAAATATACCGATGCACAGCCGTCAGACCGTATTGATTGGCTATTGCAGAATTTGTCAAGTGACAATGCGGTTACATTGGGTTCTCTTCCTCGTTCTTTTGCCGAGCAACTTACCGGCGAGCGCGATCCACACGGAAATGTACAGGTTTCTCTGATTGAAACGGAAAAACTACTTTCTTCCATGGTAGGACAGAAGTTGCAGGCTATGAAAGTGGCTGGAAAATATGTAGGTAAGTTTGCTGCGCAACATCATTTCTTTGGATATGAAGGACGTTGTGCTGCTCCATCAAATTTTGATGCAGACTATTGCTATTCTTTAGGCTTTAGTGCTTCTCAGTTGATTGCAAACGGCAAAACTGGTTATATGGCTATTGTAAAAAATACAACGAAACCTGCAGCAGAGTGGATTGCAGGTGGTGTGCCTATTACGATGATGTTGAATATGGAAAAACGTAAAGGAATGATGAAACCTGTGATAAAAAAGGCTCTTGTAGACCTGAACGGAAAACCTTTCAAGACTTTTGCCGCGCAGCGTGAAGAGTGGATGAAAAATACCTGTTTTGTTTATCCAGGACCTATTCAGTATTTTGGCCCCTCTGAAGTTGCAGACCTCACTACGGTAACTTTGCAGCTAGAACATATTTAAGTTTCATTTAAATCAAAATACTAATCTCCTCCTTTTTGTATGGGGGAGATTAGTATTATTTTTTTGTAAACCAGGATGAATAAAATCAAATCACGTCAAAGCCCTTCTAAAAAGCGTCGCAGGAAAAAGAGACATCTCATTCCTTTTTTTCGTTCGTGGCCAACATGGGCACTGTGGGCGGGAGGCGTTTTTATTATAGCGGTTTATGTTTTCGTTTTTTATTACTTTTTTGTAAGTCCTTTTTCTTTTAGATGGAAAGGTATTTTTGGTGAAGGACGATATCCTTCCGGATATTCGATATACGGTATCGATATCAGCCATTTTCAAGGTGAAATTGACTGGGATTTATTGCGCAATGCTAATATTCAAGGTGAACCTGTGCGATTCATTATTATTAAAGCTACAGAGGGAACAGATTTCTTGGATGAAAATTTTAATGACAATTTCTATAAAGCTGGTGATAATAATTTTATTCGTGGAGCATATCATTTCTTTTTACCCTCTGAATCTGCAAAAGATCAGGCGCGTTATTTCTTGAAACAGGTGCATTTGGAACCGGGTGATTTACCTCCGGTTTTAGACATAGAGCATAAGGGAGACTTGACACCAACTCAAATAAAGGAGGCTGCATTGACCTGGCTACATTTAGTAGAGAAGTATTATGGTGTGAAACCGATTATCTATACCAATTATGATTTTAAAACAAAATATTTGGGTGATAGCGTATTTAATCAGTATCCTTATTGGATTGCCCACTATTATGTGAACAAATTGAAGTATCGAGGAACGTGGAAATTATGGCAGCAAACAGATGTAGGAAGAGTGGCTGGTATTAAGGGCGATGTTGATTTTGATATTTACAACGGTTCGATGTATGATTTGCAAAAGTTTACGATTTCAGATAATGTGGGTGAAAACAACTGATAAAGAGTAAATGTTTATGTTTTAGATAACTTGCACGGAAATAAATGGGTTCTTGATGGCAGTTTTAAGTTGTTGTTTATAAGATGGCTACAATTGGAGCATTTTCATTTTAATGAAAATGCTCCTTTGGTAAGAAGAAAAGAAAAGTTTTTTGTACTTTTACCATTCATTTAAAAGAAGAATGTCCATACCTTTAGCAGAACGATTGAGACCACAAACTTTGTCTGACTACGTCGGACAGAAACATCTGGTAGGAGAGCAGGGCGTGTTGCGTAAAATGATAGAGCAAAAACGAATCTCCTCTTTTATTATGTGGGGACCGCCCGGGGTTGGAAAAACTACGTTGGCCTTTATTATAGCTCAAACTATGCATACCACATTTTATACCTTAAGTGCCGTAAATAGTGGTGTGAAAGAAGTCAGAGAGGTGATCGAAAAGGCGCGCTCAAATCGGTTTTTTGATTCACCGACACCTATTTTGTTTATTGATGAAATTCATCGTTTTAGTAAGTCGCAACAGGATTCTCTTTTGGCCGCTGTTGAAAAAGGAATTGTTACGTTGATAGGAGCTACTACTGAAAATCCGTCTTTTGAAGTGATTCGTCCGTTGTTGTCCCGATGTCAGGTTTACGTGTTGCAGAGTCTTACGGATGAAGATTTAACAGACTTGTTGGATCGGGCGCTAACTCACGATGAGTTATTGAAAAATCGAAAGGTGGAGCTGCGTGAAACAGAAGCCTTGTTGCGCTATAGTGGCGGAGATGCAAGAAAGTTGTTGAATATTGTTGATCTGATAGTGAATTCTTATCCTGAAAATGCGACCATCTTGTTTACAAACGAAATTGTGACGCGAGAATTGCAGCAAAACCCTCAGGCTTATGATAAAAACGGAGAAATGCACTACGACATTGTATCTGCTTTTATTAAAAGTATTCGAGGGAGTGATCCTGATGCGGCACTTTATTGGTTGGCGCGTATGGTGAGTGGTGGAGAAGATCCAAAATTTATAGCACGCCGTCTGGTCATTTCTGCATCTGAGGATGTGGGATTAGCCAATCCGAATGCTCTGTTACTGGCTAATGCCGCTTTTGAGGCTGTGGAAAAAATTGGCTGGCCTGAAGGGCGCATACCTTTAGCTGAAGTTACTGTTTATCTTGCTACTAGTCCGAAAAGTAATTCTGCGTATTTGGGTATTGGAAAGGCTTTAAGTATTGTGGAAGAAACGGGAAATCAGCCAGTGCCACTTCATTTAAGAAATGCCCCGACAAAATTGATGACTGATTTAGGTTATGGCTCTGATTATAAGTATGCACATGATTTCCTAGGACATTTTGTGGATCAACAGTATTTTCCAGATGCGTTGAAAGAGGTTTCTATTTGGAAACCACAGGAGAATCCTGCAGAGGAAAAATTGAAGGAAAGAATGAACGATCTTTGGAAGCGGAGGTCTTATTGATTTTTTGAAAGTTGTAATAAAACGTGACAACAAAATAGTTCAAAAGAAAAACATTAGCAATCCGATGGATATGCTAACGTTTTTGTGGGCAAAGATGGATTCGAACCACCGAAGACGTAAGTCAGCAGATTTACAGTCTGCCCCATTTGGCCACTCTGGTATTTGCCCTCCTATTTGTTTGATGTTGCAAAAGTACGAATTATTTTTGGAAACTTCGTGCTAATTCAACCATTTTTATTGCTGTAATGGCGTATTCATCACCTTTATTTCCTAAAATACCACCCGCGCGCTCTTCAGCCTGTTGTAAATTGTTAGTTGTGAGCAATCCAAACACGACCGGAACATTACCATGCAGATTGAGTTCAGATATGCCAAGTGTTGTTCCGTTGCTGATATATTCAAAATGAGGTGTATCTCCACGAATAATACAACCTAAGGCAACAACGGCGTCTACTAAACCGCTTTTTTGCATTTGAGAAGATCCGAAAATAAGTTCGAAGCTGCCTGGAACGCTCTTAATAATGATGTTATCTTCTTTGCTCCCGTACTTTTTGAATGTCTGAACAGTAGCATCTAATAAACGTTGTGTAATGTTGTTGTTCCATTCACTGACAACAATACCAAATCGCATATTACTTGCATCCGGCACGAAGCTGGAAATCATGTTGCTGAGATTGTAAGTACTTGAAGACATGAAATAAGGAAACAATTATTTGGTTACGCGCTGAATATATTTATCTATTGTTTCTGCTTCTCCACTCTTGCCGTATTTTGTTTTTACTTCCTGATAGAGTTTCAAGGCTTCGTCCGGCTTATTCTGAGATTCAAGAAGTTCTCCAGCTTGAATTAGAAAAATGGGACTGAGTGTATTGTTGTCGGCTTTTTCAGCTGCTTTTTTAAGGTAGGAGATACCTTTTTCAATATTGCCCAATTTTACATAGCAATTGCCCAGAGCTCCCAAAGAGGCAGGTGAAATCATGTTGTCATCCGAAGTGCTGAATTTTTCCAAATACTTTACGGCACTATTGGCATCACCTTTCTGAGCATAGCTCAAACCGGCGTAAAGGTCGGCCAGATTGCCTGCAGGTGTACTGCTGTATTTGCTGGCAATTTTTAAAAAACCGATATAACCCATGTTATCTCCGTTAAGAGCAATATCGTAGTTGCTGGAAGCAAAATAGTTTTGCCCAAGTGAGAGCATTGTGCTGGCTTTTTCAGCATTTGGCTTTGCTACCAGATTGCGGTAAGCAAAAAATCCTCCAACGATGACAATTAATACAATCGCTACGCTAAGAATATTTCTCTTGTTCTTTTCGAAGAATGCCTCAGACTTATTGAGTGCTTCATTTACGTCTAATTGATTGGACTTGTTATTTGCCATATTATTTTATTATTTTGTTTTTCGTTTTCTGAGACGCAAAATTACTCATTTTCCTTTGTTTAATAAAATTTATTCAGTCTTTTTTTATAGTGGAATTATTTTATTGTGGGTTTACTTTATCTATTCGCCAATATAAACTAATTTTGCAAATAAGTTTACAGTCTATATGATACTCAAAGATATTTCGATTCTCAATTATAAAAATATTACCGAGGCTAATTTATCATTTTCTCCCAAAATCAATTGTTTTGTAGGCCATAATGGAGAAGGGAAGACGAATTTGCTGGATGCTGTATACTATCTTTCTTTTTGTCGGAGTTCTTCAAATTCGACTGATTCTCAAATTATTCGTCATGATGCTGATTTCATGATGCTGCAAGGTAACTATGAAACAGAAAATGATAGTGCAGAAAAGATTTATTGTGGATTGAAACGCCATCATAAAAAGGTGTTTAAGCATAATAATAAGGAATATTCGAAACTTTCGGAACATATTGGGAGAATACGTCTTGTGATGGTTTCTCCAAACGACACGGAATTGATTGAAGGTGTGAGTGAACAACGTCGCCATTTTATGGATTTGGTGATTTCTCAATATGATTCGGAATATCTTTATCAGATTATCCGATATAGAAAGGCCTTGCAGCAACGAAATATATTGCTTCGTGCTGAAAGTGATCTTGACGAAGATTATATCGCTGTTTATGAAAAGGAAATGGCTGTTGCTGGCGAGTTCGTGTATGAGCGGCGCAAATGTTTTCTAGAAGAATTTATACCTATATTTCAAAGAATCTATGGTCTGTTGGCTGGCGAAGCTGAAGAGGTGAATCTAGAGTACCATTCTGTATGTCAGAATGGGCCATTAGAAGAACAGATCAGAGCAAGTAGGTCCAAGGATCGCGTTATGGGTTTTTCACTTTGTGGTGTGCATCGCGATGATTTAGAAATGTCTCTCCACGGTTTTCCTATTAAGCGGGAAGGCTCGCAGGGACAGAATAAATCGTTCGTGATTTCTCTTAAATTGTCACAGTTTGATTTTTTGAAAAATAAGGGCGATAAGTGTGTACCTATTTTATTGCTTGATGATATTTTTGACAAATTGGATACGCTTCGTGTGGAGCAAATTGTCAAAATGGTTTCTGAAGATGGTTTTGGTCAAATTTTCATTACAGATACTAGTCGCGATTTTTTGAGCTCAGTATTGCAGCAAACAGGCAAGGATTTTCGATTCTTTACAGTGGAGGGAGGTATGTTTCGGTGATTAAACGGAAGACAGATCAACCTATAGGCTTGCTAATCAGACAGTATTTGCGTGAAGAGGGATTGGAAACTCCTCTCAATGAATTTCGTTTGTTATCATCCTGGGGAACTGTGATGGGGGAATGTGTGGAACGTCAAACAGGGAAGCTTTTTATTAGGAACGAAGTGCTTTTTGTGGAAATCAAATCACCCTCGTTACGTGCCGATTTAATGTTGCAGCGTTCGAAATTGGTCAAAAAACTGAATGTAAATGTGGGCGCCTTGGTGATCAAGGATATAAATTTTATTTGAACAGCACGCAGTCCATTCTAATGTCTGTTTGATTTGTGGGTATTTCTTTTAGAATTTGAAATGGGAAGGCTACACCTATTATATATGTATTGTAAGGACGAAGTTTTATGAGTAGACGATCATAAAATCCTCGGCCTCGTCCCAGTCTGTTTCCAGTCATATCAAAAGCCATACCCGGGATAATTGCTAAATCCAGTCTTTCAAAATCTTGAAATATTGTAGTGCGAGGTTCTAAAATGCCAAAAGTACCAATTTGTAAACTTTCTTGCCCTTCATATGGATGTAAAGTGAGTTGTTCTCCCTTAACTTTGGGTAAAAGTAATAGTTTTTCAGTATACCATTTTTGAAGAAAACTAGAAGTTTGGACTTCATCTGGCAAGGCGGAATAAATGAGTACGGTTTGTGCCCGTTTAAAATGCACATTCTCTTCCAAATGGGAGAGAATGCTTTCTGAGAACACCCGCATTTGTTGGCTTGTATATTGCTTTTTTAGTTCCCGAATAGTTTGACGAAGTTCGTTTTTAGTTTTCATTACGATCGTGGAACCTTATTTTTTATGCTTATTTTGAAGCGGTGCGACCGCATGTTGTTTTGACGGGAATGCCAAATTTTTCGAAAATACTTCTTTTGCTTTTAGCATGCAGGGGTCTGTGAGGTTGGTGTACATGATTTTTTCTTCAGTTCCATAGAAATCGTCGATGATATAGGAGATAATGAAATCTTGGAAAAGGTTTTTAGATTCATGTAACATGAGGTTTCGACGACGTAAACCGTTTTTAGCGGCAAAATTCGAAAATTTCTCAGGTAGATTTTGTTTTTTCAGATATGTGGCCAAGTCATCCCAACCTTCAAATTGTTTCATGTTGTCACGATAGTAATCTACATATACAAAAGCATATTGTGAGAGCAGTCCGGTGTAGAGAGCTTCCTGCAAATAGGAAGTCATGCCGATTGTGTCTGCAGGAATAAAGTAATCCGGCATTACGCCTCCTCCTCCATAAACAATTCTTCCGATGCGGGTTTTATACTTCTTTCCACTTAGATGCACGCTGTCCTTGGAAAAGTATTCTCCATCTTGTGCGCGTTTGAGTAAATCCATTTGATAATTGGGGTCACCTCCTTTGACATAAGGTTTCTGTAGACAACGCCCGGAAGGACTGTAGTAGCGGGCAATTGTGAGGCGCAGTAAACTTCCATCGGGGAACTGAATAGGTTCTTGTACCAAACCTTTACCGAAAGTGCGGCGTCCAATGATCATGCCACGATCGTTGTCCTGAATGGCAGCTGTAAAGATCTCACTGGCTGAAGCCGAGACCTCGTCGACGAGTACAACAAGAGGGATGGTTTGATAACTGCCGCGTCCGTCGCTGGCATATTCAGAGCGTGGAGATTTGCGACCTTGAGTGTAAAGAATGAGACGATTTTTCGGTAGAAATTCGTTGGCAAGTTGAATGGCGGGAGACATGTAGCCACCTCGGTTTCCACGTAGGTCGATAATGAGATTGTGGAATCCTTGTTGATGCAATTTTGCTAAAGCAGCAAGCAATTCAGGATAGGTCGTGTCACTGAATGTATTGATGCGAATATAACCTGTCGTTTCATCGAACATATAGGCTGTGTCTATACTCTTTACAGGGATATTTCCTCGTATAATGGTATAATTAATGAGTTTCTTGATGCCTTTACGTTTGATGGAGATCGTAACTTTTGAGTTTTGTGGTCCTTTTAGGTGGTTTGTGGCATAGTCCTGATTCAGTATTTTTCCTACAAAAGATTTGCCATTGACCTTAACAATTCTGTCGCCTGATTGCAATCCGATTTCTTCCGAGGGTCCACCATCTACAACACGGATAACACGAGCTGTATCCTGAAAGATTGTGAATACGATGCCAATGCCAGAAAAACTGCCTTTAAGGCCTTCCATTTCGTTGTCAACGTCTTTGGCGCTGATGTAAACAGAATGGGGATCCAATTCTCCCAGAATTTTTGGCATGGCTTTTTCTACCAAGTCGCTTAAATCCACTTTGTCCACATATTGGTCGTCAATAATGTGAAGCAGATCGTTGAGCTTATTGCTCGATGTATTAATGATATTCAGACGGTTGCCGGTAAAGTGATTGGCATAGAAACTACCAATGAGAATGCCAATAATGACACTTACTGATATGATAAGAGGTATAAAACGTGAAGAATGATTTTTGTTCATTGATGAAATTATTTGCTACTTGGACGCACTTTCTTTTCTTTAGATTCAGTTGTTTGAGTCCTGATTAATATCGAGCAGGATGGTAGAAATCTTTGCTTGTTCGAGGAGATACAAACCGTCCTCAAGGCGATATCTTTCTGCATATACCACCCGTTTGATCCCGGCTTGGATAATAAGTTTCGCGCATTCAATACAGGGGGCGGCCGTCACGTAGAGTGTGGCGTCTTTGCTGCTATTGTGCGACTGAGCTATTTTTGTAATTGCGTTGGCTTCTGCATGGAGTACGCATGGGAAAGTCACATTGTGATCATCTTCGCAGGCGTTGTCGAAGCCGGAAGGGGTTCCGTTATATCCGTCACTGATAATCATTTTGTCTTTTACGATCAGAGCACCTACTTTTAAACGGTTGCAATGAGAATTTTCAGACCAAATTCTAGCCATGCGCAGGTAGCGCAGGTCTAATTTTAGTTGTTTTTCCTCTTCGTAAGTCATGTAAACGATTTATTTCTTTGTTGCGCTTATACCGTCCCGCTCCAGGAGAGCTTGAATGGACGGTTTGTGTTTACGGAATTTATAATAAAGTTTTTTGGGATGCTCTGTTGCTCCTTTTTCCAAAATGTTCCGGCGGAAACTTTCTGCGGTTTCGGGATTAAAAATACCATGTTCTTTAAATATGGAAAAGGCATCGGCATCAAGCACTTCTGCCCATTTATAACAATAGTAACCTGCGGCATAACCACCTGTCATAATGTGTTGAAACTGTGTGCTCATACATGTTTTGAGCTTTTGAGGAAAAAGTATGGCGCGACGCCACGCTTGCTTTTCAAAACGAACAATGTCTTCCTCGAGTGGTTGTTCACGCGTGTAGTAATTCATGTCGAGTAAAGAGAAGCTGATCTGGCGCATGCAAGCATAGGCGGCGTTAAAGGTGCGGCTTTCAATTACTTTTTGAATGAGTTCATCGGGAATCGGTTCTGCTGTTTGATAATGGAATGCGAAAGTTCGTAGAAAGTCTTTTTCTGTAGCGAAGTTTTCCATGAATTGTGAAGGTAGTTCCACAAAGTCCCAGTAAACGTTAGTTCCGGACAATGATTCGAAATGGCATTTACTGAAAATTTCATGTAAGGCATGCCCGAATTCATGTAGGAAGGTGCTCACCTCACCTAAGGTGAGGAGGGATGGTTTATCTTGTGTGGGCTTGGTGAGATTCATGGTAATCGACACCTGTGGTCTCACGTCGGTACCGTCGTCTTTGATATACTGTTCCCTGAAACTGGTCATCCAAGCTCCGCTTTTCTTGCTTTTTCTAGGGAAGAAATCAGCATAGAGAATGGCCAGGAAACTTCCATTGCGGTCATAAACCTCATAAGCTTCAACTTCACGGTGATAAACCGGTATTTTCCGATTTCGTGAGAAGCTAATGCCATATAATTGATTCGCCAATCCGAAAATTCCTTGTATAACTTTTGACAACTCAAAATAAGGACGTAGCATTTCTGCATCAAGATTGAATTTCTCCAGTTGCAGTTTATGGCTGTAGTAGCTAAAATCCCATGGCATGAATTTGAAGTCAGGGCCTTCCAGCTTATAGGCCATATTTTTGATGGCATTCATGTCTTTGATGGCTGCCGGTTTGTAGGCACGAATGAGGTGGTTTAAGAACGTATGGACAGTCTTAACATTTTCCGCCATACGAAGTTGTAAGGCAAAATCGGCATAGTTTTTATATCCTAAAATTTGTGCAAAAGAAAGTCTCAGGTTGACCAGCTTTTTGACTAATTCCACATTGTTCTGTTTATTCGGGTGGGTGCACAGTGTGTTATATTCCAGAAAAAGTTTTTGTCTTAGAGTCCGGTTGTCTGCATAGGTCATAAAAGGTGAGTAACTCGGTCCCTGGAGTGTGAAAACCCATCCGTCCAAACATTTATCTTTTGCTGCTTGTGCTGCCAATTCCTTTTGGAGATCTGGAAGTCCTTTCAAATCTTCTTCTTTCGTGAGATGCAGCATGAAACTATTGGTGTCTTTTAATACGTTTTGTGAGAACTGTAAAGCGCATTGTGACATTTCTAAGGAAATTTCGCGTAGACGTTTTTTCTTTTCCTCAGGGAGTCCCACTCCTCTTCTCATAAAACTTTCATAAGTTTTGTCAAGCAGCATTTGTTCTTCTGGTGATAGAGTGGGTCTCGAATCGTGTACGGTTTTGATGCGTTCAAACAGGTCCATGTTGAACATAATATTGTTGGCGTGTTCTGAAATGTGAGGCATCAACTCTTGGACAACTTTTTCTAACGCATTACTGGTGTTTGCACTCAAGAGGTTTTCCATTACAGTCGTTGCGCGGCTTAGCAAGTCGCCTGTGTGTTCCAGGGCTTTGACGGTATTGTTGAACGTTGGGGCATCTGTATTTTCAACGATTTGTTTTATTTCTTTGTTTTCCTGCTCAATTCCTGCGAGAATAGCTGGTTTGAAATCTTTAATGCGAATTCGGTTAAACGGTACGGCTTCATGAGGCGTATCATAGGGTATATAAAATGGGTTTTTGCTGATTTCTGCCAATTGATTCTCGTTTGTGGTCATTACATTCAATTTATAGTGCAAAGATAGTGCAAAATGAGAGGAGAAAGATACTAAAAAAGGACTTTTTTGGCTGTTTTAACGAAATAATTTTCATTTTATTTAAAGACAAATAAATGATCAAGATGTTTGGCAAAATCCATCCGTTTTCTGATAGCTGAATGTTTGCGATTCCCCTTTCCATAGTCCTCAGAATGCCTCGAAAGGCGGTATGTGTCAAGACCGTGAGATAATTTGTAAAAAGTAGGTGGTTATTTGTAAAAAGCAGGAGGCCATTTGTTGAAAATGCAACAAATATATTTTGTCCAAAGTCCTATTTCGTCAAAAGGTTTTCAGATAGAGCTGAAATTCTCTCAAAATTGTTGTAAATTTTGTATGAAAACCTTCGGAATCATAATATTGCTGGTTAGTAAAAGTTCTGTCTTTTGAAAGCCCTGAAAAAACAGAAATGAATTTTCAGCATGCTTAATATTAGCATTTTTTTCTATTAGAGTTCCCGGTTAGTTACCAAAAGTTTGACTTGTCTGATAGAAATGTATTTTAGATGTTATTTTCTTGTGCATAACGGATTAGAAGTTCAAAATTTGGGATGTTGATGCGCTTACGTTCCATTTTAATGAGCTGAACTTCTTCGAGCTTGTTCAGGAGTTGTGAAAGTCTTAGTCGTGTAGAGTCTACATAAACAGCCAAATCAACCATTTTCGCGAAAATTTCTTTTTCTCCGAATGGGCGAAGAAAATTTTGTTGGCATATTTGGAGAAATCTTTTGAGGAGAGGTGATTCTGGTGATTTCCATAGCAGTCGGTCTGCACGCTGTGTGCGGGTGCTGAGCATGCCTAATAAGTTATATTGAAATACTTCATAGGAAAGCAGATTATGGGTGATGAATTCCTTTCTAATGGATAGGGTTTGAATATCTGTCAGAGCGCGGTAGGTGCGGGTATGATATTGCGAAATTCCAAATATAGTTGAAATGCCTACAACGGTTGGGGGCGTCCAGGTTTCTATGAATGAGACTCGACGGTTTTGAGAGGCGTGAGAAACACTGATGTTGCCTTTGAGTATGAACAAGAGTTCATTACAGGGATCTGTTTCCTTGTAAATGACAGTGCCGGCAGGTGTTTTTTGAAAATTCATTTTAACTTTTTCTACGATTTCAGTAAGATCGTGGTAGCCCAAACCCTGGAATAATGGTTGTTGGAGGAGTATTTCGTAAAATGATTCTTGTTGTTGCATATCGACAGGAACAAAAGGTTATTTAAATATATTTTTTCGTAGAGTCTCGCTACACCATATTTGATAGTTGCCTTTTTTGTCTGCATAGATGAAATAGGCTTGCAATTCATGGTGGCGGGAAAGTACTTTCCGTGAGCTATCAAGCCCCAAAACCATGAAAGCCGTGGCATAAGCATCAGCTTCGGTGCAGGTGGGGGCTAATACGGTAGAAGAAAGAATGGAATGTTGCACGGGATAGCCCGTATGTGGATCAATGGTATGGGCAAATTTATGTTTCCCTTGATAATAAAAGTTGCGGTAATTACCGCTTGTGGCGATGGCGATGTTCGAAATTTGCAGAACGGACTCTAAGGTGTTATTTACGGTTTGGTTGTCATCTTGAGGACGCACGATGCCTATGGTCCAGGTTTTTCCTTTATCGTTAAGGCCTGATGTGCAGATTTCTCCTCCAATTTCAATCATATAATTTTTTACACCTTTATTTCTAAGAAAGAGGGCTACGCGATCACAGCCATAACCTTTGGCAATGCCGCTGCAATCCAACATGACCCGCATGTCGGCTTTCTGAATACGATTCTGTTTGATGGACACTAGTTTATAACCGACGAAAGTCCTTAGACTGTCTATGGTGTGGGGATTTATGTGTTCCTTGTTGCGAAAACCGAAGCCCCACGCATTGACCAATGGAGCTACTGTGATATCGAAGGCTCCTCCAGTTTGGCGAGCTACATCCATGGCGCGATTAAACACTTCTCGAAAGAGCGGATCAGTGGCATTACTGTGATTCGTGTTAATTTGACTGATCGTGCTGCGAGGATTGAACATCGAGAGGGATTGGTCTACTTCCTGCAAACTTTGTAGGATTCCAGGTTCAAGGTTGTCGCGACTCTGATAGGTAATATGAAATGCGGTACCGAAAATTTTCCCTTGATATTTTCTGAAAGTCAGAGGTTTACGTGAATTCTGAATGACGTAAATGCTTCCTGTAAGAAGAAAGATTAGAAAGAGAAACTGAAGAATATGTTTGTTTTGCTTTTTCATAGATCTAGTATAAAATATAAATAGAGAGACCTTAAAAAAATGTAGTTTCTCAGATATCGAAGACCAGATTAAATGTGCCTCCGAAATTATGTGTATCGTTTTTGCCGAATCCCGGAACATACCAAGCTTGGCCAACAGTCGATTCTTTCTGACTGATACGGATTCGATAACGTGCTGTCCAGCCCATGTGAAAATGACTCCAAATTTTAGCTTCCAAGCCGAAGACCAATTCAGCCCAGGAGCAGTTTGCCTCTAGATTTTTGAATTGGTAGGGGGCAGATTGTTTCCAAACGGGATCAATCAAATCTGGGCCAGATAAGTCGTATTTGATTTTTGAGTATCCGTATCGTAAGCCTCCAAAAATACGATTACCGGAATAAAGATCTTTTGCAAAATTATAGTCGCAACCGATACGCGCATAGGGGGAGCCCGTCTTAAAATGTAGAGAGGTTTCATCGTCTGTATAATCGCTATGACCTAATCCGACTTCAATAGTAGGAAAATATTTTCCTTTCAGGTTGAGTCGAAAAGCTCCTTCAATTTGTCCATAATGAGCCACGCTATACATTACAAGTCCCAGCACATCGCCTGAGACAGACATTCCTTCGAGAAGATGAAGAGGTTTCGCTTTAAGCGAGGTCTTCATGGAGTCTATATGTTGACTATATTGGACGCCGCGTGTTTGTTGCTGTGTTGATGGATGTACTTGGACAGGTTTTTGAGCCCAGACAAATATCGGCAAAAACAGACTAATAAGTACTGAAAAATATTTTAAGGTTTTCTGTTTTATCATAGCTTACGCTGGGGTTTACAATAAGGATACTGTCAATCGCTGTTGGAAAATTGGAAGTAGGGTAACGGTGGGTGCATGAAACTGATTTTATCTGATGAAAAAAAGCAGTACTGCAGTCGAGTGACACAAAATGAGGTTCATTGGTATGGCCAATAAATACTGAATCTGTAACGTTGCCGTACCCTGTAAAGAAGCGGAACAATAGGGTGTCGACTGTTTGGGCATAGCCCATAGGCAGAGTGGTCGTGTTAAATTTGATAGATTTGTTCAGAAGGGTCGTGTCGCGCCGACCTACTGCAATAACGCTGAGTGTATCGGTGATGTTTGATTGTACACCGGTTCCGGAATAATAAAAATTCGCTTTCAAACTGACCGTATTATTGAGGGGACAGTCAGTAGTGCTACAAGATGACAATACAATTGTCAGGGGGAGCAAAAAAAGCAGGAATCGGTGGCGCAAATTAAATTTCATCTTCAACCTGATAATTATTGCGGTTAAGGGAATTGCGGCTAATGAGTTCTCCGATAAATCCGGCCATGAAGAGTTGTGTCCCCAAAATCATCATAGTGAGAGCTATGTAGAAGTAGGGTGAAGAAGTCACTAGTGGGGCGTGTAGACCACTGATAATTGCCATAAGTTTGGTTGCACCTACGATTAAAATAGCTACAAAGCCAATAAAAAACATTACGGAACCGAGGAATCCGAAAACGTGCATGGGTTTAAATCCAAATTGTGTGAGAAACCACAAACTGAGCAAATCTAAGTAACCATTAAAGAATCGGTTAAGGCCTCCGAACTTAGTATTTCCGTATTTGCGGGGTTGATGATGCACTATTTTTTCTCCTATTCTACTGAATCCTGCGTTTTTAGCTAGATAGGGAATATAACGATGCATTTCTCCGTAAACTTCAATGTTTTTTACAACTTGCAGGCGATAGGCTTTCATTCCACAGTTGAAGTCGTGCAGGTTGTGGATGCCGCTTATCTTGCGTGCTGTGGCATTAAAAAGTTTTGTAGGCAGTGTTTTCGATAATGGATCATAACGTTTTTTCTTATAACCGGAAACGAGGTCATATCCTTCTTCTATGATCATGTGGTAGAAGTCCGGAATTTCATCAGGAGAGTCCTGTAAGTCTGCATCCATGGTTATTACAACGTTGCCTTGCGCTTTTTTGAAGCCTTGGTAGAGAGCTGCAGATTTACCATAGTTGCGGCGGAATTTCAGCCCCCTCACGTTAGAACTCTGATTGCTGATCTCTTGAATCTTTTTCCACGATGCATCTGTGCTACCGTCATTGATAAAAATTACTTCATAAGTGAAGTGATTGGCTGCCATAACGTGCTTGATCCATTCAAAGAGTTCTGGAATGCTCTCTTCTTCATTATATAAAGGAATGACAACTGAAATATCCATAGTTGATTTATTTTTTTAGCAACGAATTGATTCTTGTTTGCGAAATGAGTGCTGTCGGAAATGACAACACAATAGCGAAAATTAAGTTTGCATCCACAATATTGGCTGTAATCATGATAGGTGAAATGCTGCGTAGAAGTTCTTCCACATTTTTATATCCAGTAGAAGCCAGCATGTTTTGCATTTGCATTTTGACTTCCGGAGAATCCATGAATTCACGCATTTCTGGACGTTGCATGTAAGCTATGTTTGCTTCAATAAAGCCGCCTTGGTCAAAGAACGCGAAATAAATGTATGTGATACCGGCTAATAAAATAGTGGCGTAGAAATACATGAGAAAGCTGAAGAGATAAGCTCTGCCATAGTATACGGGTGCATCTGTGCGTACTTGTTTTTCAAAGTGGCGCGCCAATGCAATGCCCACGATGGGGACACTGATGATAATAAGAAGAGACAAGCTACTGAGAATCTGGATTTTGAATCCGGCAATGAGACAAAATAATCCGATGCACCAATAAAGACCAAAAATTCCGCCTAATTGCATGGCGAAGGCATTTGTTTGTTTAAAAAAATTTGTATTCAGAATCACAGTTTTCTTTTTTGTGTTCGCAAAGTTACTGCAAAGTGACTGAAGAGCAAAATTAGGAAGGAAGTTTTTTATTTTGTATAAACGAATAGCAAATAAGTTCTTGACACGTCCTGCAAGCACACTGAACAGAAAAGGATAGTGTGGTTCGCACGCTCCCCGCTCTGTGCATTCCGCGGTATGATGCGAGCGCGTTAACAATTTATTGACTGTGGCCATTGCACTCCCGTCCAGGATGTGCAATGGCCACAATACTCATACTATGGTCTATTTCCGAAGGCAAAATTTAATAAAACTCCATCCACCGAATATTTGAAACAACAATCCTGGAAGTCCTAGACGTATGTCTTGCAAAGATGCCGTGATGCTGCCAGTTTGAAAGGCTTCGAAAATACCTCCTAAAAACTGATAAGCAACAACAACTACGAACATAAGCAGGAGAGAAACTTTTTGAGTGTGGCGTGCAATGAGAGCTGCTGTTATTGCTAATGTTATTGATTTGGCCAAAATTGGAGCCAACATGGCTATTGAAGGCATTCCGAATAACAGAGAATTAATCATAGGAGAAAGAATGGCTGTGAGCAATCCTACATGCAGACCATATTTGTAGGCTCCTATCAGTGTGAAGAAATAAATGGGAAGAAAAATGAAGCCCCCCTGAGGAATAAGATGGCACAACTGTGGCAAAGCGATATTGCCGATAACAAAGAGAACTGCGAAAAGATAAGTTTTGGTTTCTTTGTAATTCAAAGAATAAAGTTTTACGGTAGATTCCATATTGCTTGATTTTTAATTGTTTTGGATCGAAGATATTAGTTAATGCCCTGTTTGAGCTGTTCTATGTATTGGTCAATTTTATGTAATTCTTCTGGTATCATGATATTTTGAGGACAAAGTGGAACGCATTGGCCGCAACCAATGCAATGATTGGCTTGACGGAGCTTTGGCACGCTGCGATCGTAACCGACAAGAAATGCTTTGCGATATTTTCTGTAATTCTCATCTGTAGCGAGTTGTGGTAGTTTTCCTTCATTTTTACATTTGTTATAATGAACGAAGATAGCAGGAATATTGATACCATATTTGCAGGGCATGCAATATTTGCAATCATTACAGGGAATTGTATCAAAACCGAGCATTTGTTGTGCAATTTCGTAGTCCAAAAAGTGCATTTCCTCCTTTGTAAGAGGTTTGAGCGGGCAGAGTGAATGGAGATTATCTTTGAGGTGTTCCATATAAGTCATACCGCTTAACAAAGTGAGTACGTCTGGATAGGTACCTGCATAACGGAAAGCCCATGATGCTAGGCTTTGATGAGGATCCTGCTTTTTGATTTGCATGGCAATGGGCTGCGGCACGTTTGAAAGACGGCCTCCAAGCAGGGGTTCCATAACCACCATAGGGATGTGAAGTTTATGGAGTTCATTATATAAATAATCTGCATCTGTGTTTTTGTCATTAATTTCTTTAGCATATTTCCAGTCCAAATAATTCAGTTCTATTTGAACAAAATCCCAATGGTATTTTTTGTTTTCAGAAAGTAAATAATTGAAGACCGAAATGTCACCATGGTAGGAAAATCCTAGATTGCGGATAATTCCTTTTTGTCGTTGCTTCAAGAGCCAGTCTAGAATGCCATTTTTAATGTATCGATTGTTGAAGGCATCCATGCCGTCCATTCCAATGCCATGGAGCAGGTAATAATCAATGTAGTTTACTTGCAATTCTTTTAAAGAGTTGTTGAACAGTTCAATAGATGCCTCGCGAGTCTGTGTCTCTGGGTTGAAATTAGACATTTTTGTGGCAACGAAATAGCTGCTTCTAGGATGACGATGCAGGGCAATACCAGTAGCGTGTTCAGAGAGACCTTGACAATATGCAGGAGATGTATCAAAATAGTTCACGCCGTGGTCCATGGCATAATCTACCTGTCTGTTAACCATTTCTTGATTTATGGGGGAGTTGCTATCACGAGCAATATTACCGTCTTCTGTAGGCAGGCGCATCATGCCAAATCCAAGAAGGGAAACTTTATCTTTGTTTTTCGGGTTCGTGCGGTAAGTCATTTTCCCTTTTGGGGGTTCAACTTTTAAAGCGTCCGATGTTGCAATTGTATTTTGTGGTCTGCAACTGATAAGAGTTGTCGTTGAAATTATAGCGGTGCCTGTTCCAAAAAGTTTTAGAAAAGCTCTTCGGTTAATGATTTTTTTATTGTTCTCGTCCATAACCCATACGTTTTAAATAGTTTTGTGAAGTTCGTGTCCTTCTACAAAAATCGCTGTGAACGGACGTGCTGGACATAAATTTTCGCAGGCCCCACATCCAATACAACGTGCCTCATTGATGGCAGGAATAATAGGCGAATTAATATCGTTTTGTTTTTCTGGAATCATTTCTATTGCTCCAACTGGACAATGGCGGGCGCAGTTACCACACAATACATGGTCTTTCACCGCTACACAGTTTTGACGAACCCATACGGCATGTCCTATTTGTATGGAAGATTTTTCAGCTTTTGTGATGAGGTGAATAGCGCCCGTTGGACAAACTTCTGCGCAATTGGTGCACTCTGGCCTGCAGTAACCTCTTGTATATGACATGATGGGTTGCATTAGATGGAGAAAATTTGTTGAGGGGCGTAATACATCATTAGGACATTCCGATACACAAAGTTGGCATGCTGTACAATGTTGAGCAAAGTGTGCTTGTCCAATAGAACCTGGAGGAAACAGTGGGCTAGTGCGCTGTGGCTCAACTTTGTCCGCGATGGCGGCTAGTCCGCCGTCCAATTTTTTCTGTTTTTGAGCTATAATTGCTCTTGTGGCTGCTATTGCAGAGCCCATGAGAAATAGACGCTTTCCATTGTCTATATTTGAAGATGTGCTAGTTTGTTTTGTTTTTTGTTTTTGGAGGAAATTTACCAAGGGATGCTTGTGGCAAAATGAAATAGCGTTTGCTCTGCATTTAGTGATGCAGTCTCCGCACAAAACGCAACGACTATAGTCAACATAATTGTTTTTGGAGTCAATACAGGAAGCTTTGCAATTTTTGTCGCAGCGGCCACAATGAATGCAATGTTCTGTATTGATGTGAATTTTTAACCAACTGAAATGGCCTATAATACCCAATAAGGTTCCGACTGGACAAATGGTATTGCAATAGGTCCTTCCTCCTTGCCATGCCAAAATGATAAGAACAATAAAAGTAACCATGGAGATAAGGAATGTTGGTAGACTTTTAAGCCAAATGTCTGTGTGATAAAAAGTGTAGTTATTAAAGTGTGCAGACAAGTTAGACAATCCGTTGTTTAGCAAGAGATAAATCGGTTGAAACAAATTATTTACGATGCGACCATAAGCACTGTAAGGTTCAAGTAAAGCGGCCAAAGAAGCAATGCCTGTAACAAGTGCAATTATCATAATAATAAGCATGGTATAACGCAACCAGCTCATTGGTTTTGAATAGGAATAACGATTTTTTTTCTTTTTACTGTGAATCCAAGCTATGACATCTTGAAAAATTCCGAGAGGACAGATTACGGAACAGTAAATGCGTCCCATGATGAAAGTTAAAATAATGAGGCAGATGACGATGCTGGCGTTTACAGCTAGTAGGGCGGGTAGAAACTGTATTTTAGCCATCCAGCCGAACCATACTTTTACTGTTCCTGTGAAATCAAGAAAAAGCAAAGTGATGAGGATGAAAAAAAATATTGCTAGTATTCGTCTGATTTTTTGTAACATATTCTAAAATATTTCATAGTTTATATGAATAGGAAGAACGTGAATAGATGATTAATTTTTTTTGTTTATCAAATGTAGGCATTCTTGAACGTTTGTTAGAACGAAATTTGTACACCACCCATAAATGTCGCACGAGGCATGGGAAAGCCTTCAATGACTTCATACTTCTGTGCCAATAGATTTTCTCCTCTTGCAAAAATACAAAAATTCTCATGAATCAAGTAGCTTGTTGTGAGATTCCAAAGCAAAAAATTTTCTTGATGTTTATTTTCTTCAACAGAGGTATAAAGCCCGTTTATATATTGAAGCCCCGAGGATATGGACAATTTGTCTAATTGGTAATGAATGCCTATATATACTTTGTGTTGTGGGGCAGCAGTGACATATTTTTTCATGTGTAAAAAGCTGTAGTTTGTATTTAGTTCTAATTTGGAAAGAATTTTATAGGCTGATTCAAATTCAATTCCCCAGTTATTTATTTGGCCCGTATTAATATTAAGACTTTTTCCATTGACAGTTTCTGTGCTGATAAGATTGTCTGCATCTAGATAGAATATATTGGCATTTAATCGTAGACGATTTTGCAGAAAACGCTGTTTGTAAGAGAGCTCATAGTTTAAGAGGCGCTCAGGTTGCAAATTGGCGTTTGCTGGTCCATACATATAGAGTTCACAAATGGTAGGGTTGCGGAATCCTTTGCTGATTATGGCTCGGATTTCAGCTTGGGTAGATAAATGAAATGTTAATCCACCTTGAGGAACAAGTTCTGTGCCTGTTTGTGTGTGATGATCAACCCGAATCCCTGCATCCATTGTTATCAAAGAATGTAAATCCTGTCTAAAATCTACATATCCAGCGAAATCGTCTTCTTGTTTGTTTATAATATCTTTTTCAACTCCGGAGGAAATTATTCTGTTCCAAGCGTGGCCGCCGAAATGTTGCCAGTCAAAACCACCTGTAATGAGATTGTTTTTAAAAAGTGAAATGTTCTGATAAGCAGAAATGCCTCCCATAAGGTCATTATGAAGATATAGCTGGGTTAATGGAGTGCTGTTTGGGTGATAACCGTCGTTTATGTGATGATGGCCCCAGGAAATGAAGCTGCGTAAGGCACCACTCGTTTTTTCATATCTGTTGGTGATAGATAAACTTTCAATGCCTCGCAGAATGCGGGAATCATTGTCGATATATGGGTTGAATATTTCACCAGGATTGGAAGCCTTAAACCATGTTAGGTTTGTTAGCTCATTGATAGCCCAGTTTTCTGATAAATCATATCCCAATTTTAGGAATCCGGAACCTTCTTTGAATTGAGAATTTGTACGATCTCCGTCTGTTTGATTATATGAAAGTCCTATAGAACCATTGAGTTTCCCTCTTTTGAAAATAGAATTGAATTCGGTTTGCAAAGAACCGTAAGACCCCCAACCAATTTGAGTGCTTCCTTGAAACCCATCAGTAGGTAGGGTGCGAGTAATAATATTTAACACGCCGCCCATGGCATTGGAACCATAAAAGAGAGAAGCCGGTCCTCGAAGAATTTCTACTTTGTCAGCCATTGTGGAGAGATAGGCATCCGGAATAGGATGGCCATAGAGTCCAGCATATTGAGGTAGGCCGTCTACGAGAACAAGTAAATCTGCCATTCCACCAATTCCACGTATTTTCATTGTACCTGCTGCACCGTTAGCTAAACCATACCCCATGACACCTCTGCTGGTTATAAACATTCCGGGAACGAGTTCTGAAATAGTAGGGAGAATAGAAGTTCGATAATTTTCTGCAAGTTGCTCACGTGTAATTGTGGAAATGGTTGTTGGTAGTTGGCGTTGATTTGTTTCAACGCGGGTTCCTGTGACTACAACTTCATCCATACTGACAGTGTCTGTTTGTGCTTTGATTGTTAGTACCAGTAATGTGAAAGCAAAAAAGAAGGTTATGCCCTTAATTAATCGCATAAAATAAATGTTTTAAAATATATTCCGATCAATGATCAAAGTATATACAAAAATAGCAGTTTCATTTGATACTTGTTTGAACTGTTTTTTTAAATCCTTTAAATAGGTATAAAAATCAGTGTTTAGGGTTGTATGACATTTTTTTTGAACTCTGGTCAAACAAAATTACTCTTCTGATGCTGCGAGAAGAATTTCAGAGAGTGTTGGGTGAGCGTGGATAATTTGGTTTAAATCTTGAAGCGTTGCGTTTTTGTTCATAAGGGCTGTAATTTCTTGGACGATATCACTTGCATGGGGTCCTAAAATGTGGCAACCAATAATGTGTTCGTTTTCATCTGTAATAATTTTTACGATTCCATCATTTTCACCCATGGCGAGAGATTTACCGTTGGCTCGGAAAAAACTCTTGTGAGTTTTGGTGATAATTCCCTTTTCTTTGCAAAAATCAGATGTGTAACCAACAGAAGCCACTTCAGGATAAGTAAATACAGCGGCAGGAATTAAATCCAGTCGGATATTGTCAGATTTTTGCAATAGATCATTTAGAGCACGCCGTCCTTGGAAAGATGCGGCATGAGCCAATTGGCATTTCCCATTAATGTCTCCAATGGCATAAATACCGTCGAGGTTGGTTTGTAGATTTTGGTCTGTTTTAATGCCGTTACGATCAAATTCAATGCCGACATCGCCTAAATTTAGAGAATCAATGTTTGCTGCGCGACCTACAGCCATTAAAACAATGTCTGTGTTAATTGTTTGTTGAACGCCTTTCAGCTCATATCCCACAGTATAATCGTTTTCTGTATTTTCAATCTTGTTTACTGCGGCTTGATTGATGATCTTGATTCCTTGTGCTTTAAGCGATTGCTTCAGACGTTTGGCTATGTCATTATCAAAATTTGGAAGAATTTCCTTGCAAAATTCTAAAACGGTTACCTCACTACCGAAAGCGTTAAAAATAGATGCAAATTCTATCCCAATGACGCCTCCACCGATAATACATAAACGTTTGGGGATTTTTGTCAAATTGAGCATTTCGCTAGATGTGAGCACATTGGGGAGGTCTTTTCCTGGAATAGGCAAAAACTTTGTGTAAGAACCGGTTGCTATAATTATATTTTTTGCTGAAAAATCTTTTTCCTGAAGGTTTCCTACTGAATCTTCGATGTGAATCTGATGTGCGGAGATAAATTTTGCCTCACCTGAAATATATGTGATTAGCGGATTTTTCAAAAGAGTTTTGATTCCGTTTACCAAAGTGTCTACAATCTGATTTTTTCTTTCTACAACTTTTGTGATATCGAACGTGTAGGTAAGATCGGTAATACCAAATTCTTCGGATCTGGATAGATCACGAAGAATTTCGGCATTCCGACAAAAGCATTTGGTAGGTATGCAACCAACATTTAAGCATGTGCCTCCTGCTTTTTCTTTTTCTATAATAACAGTTTTCAAACCTGCATTTGCAGCTCTTACGGCAGTTTCGTAACCACCGGGACCGGCACCAATGATAATGAGATCAACTGAGGTCATGGCTGGTAACTTTGGTAGGTCAAATGAGGTTCTTTTACTGCTTTCACGTCATCCATGCGTGCTGTTGGTGTGTCGTGAGGAGCTGTTTTGACAAGGCCTGGGTTTTCAAGTGCCTCACGAGCAATGTGCCGCATAGTGGCAATGAAAACGTCGATAGTGTTTTTGCTTTCGGTTTCAGTTGGTTCAATCATCATAGCTTCGTGGAACAGAAGGGGAAAATAAATTGTTGGAGCGTGGAAACCGTAGTCAAGCAGCCGTTTCGCAATATCGAGTGTTGAGATGCCTGTGGACTTATCTTTGAGTCCGTTAAATACAAATTCGTGTTTGCAAAGGCCTTCAATTGGCAGCTCGTAGATGTCTTTAAGAGATTCTTTGATATAATTTGCGTTTAAAACGGCCAACGGGCCCATCCATTTAAAATATTCTTTGCCAACTGATAGTAGAAAAGCGTAAGCTTTAAGAATCACGGAGAAATTACCGAGGAAAAAAGAAACGCTACAAAGTGAATCTTTCGAAAATTCTACTTTAAATTTTCCGTCAGCCTTTTTAATGACTTGAGGATTGGGCAGATATTTTTCCAATCCTGCCTTTACACCAACGGGGCCAGCTCCTGGTCCTCCTCCTCCGTGAGGTGTTGAGAACGTTTTGTGCAGGTTTAGGTGCATGACGTCGAAGCCCATATCTCCTGGACGGCATGCACCGAGCAAAGGATTCAGGTTTGCACCGTCATAATACATAAGTCCGCCACAGGCGTGTATCAAACGCGTTATTTCCGGAATTTCTGTTTCAAATAGGCCCAGCGTGTTGGGATTTGTCATCATCATGCCGGCAACATCATCACCCAAAAGTGGTTTCAGGTCTTCTATGTCTACGGTTCCGTTTGGAGTACTTTTTACTTCAACAACTTCCAACCCACATACTGCAGCAGAGGCAGGGTTTGTGCCATGCGCAGAGTCGGGAATGATGATTTTTTTGCGTTTAGAATCACCTCTCTTAATATGGTAAGAGCGGATAATCATTAGTCCAGTCAATTCTCCATGTGCCCCAGCATAAGGATTAAGCGTGAATTCACTCATACCGGTGAGTTCGCTGAGCATTCGCTCTACGTTGTAGTAAACTTGCAAAGCACCTTGTACCGTTTCTATTGGTTGGCTTGGATGAAGAGCGGTGAATGCCGACTGGGCTGCCATTTCTTCATTGATTTTTGGGTTGTATTTCATGGTACAACTTCCCAGGGGATAAAATCCTGTATCAACCCCAAAGTTGTTGTTGCTCATGATTGTGTAATGACGTACTACGGTCTGTTCATCAGCTTCCGGGAGGATTGTGTCCGTTTTTCTTAGCAGGGAGTCGGATAAGTCTGTTATTTTGTAGTCTGTAAATTGGTTACGAGGTAGTGAATAGCCTACGCGACCTTTTTGAGATAATTCAAATATGAGTTTTTCATAAAATGTATGTTTCATTTTCCTTCTCCTTCCTGTATAAGTGAAACGAATAGATCTATTTCTTCTTTGGTACGTTTTTCAGTTACGGCAAGTAACAAACAATCGTCCATCTGATTACGACAAAGGCGAATACCACCCAGGATACCATTTTTAAGTAGGCGTTGCTGTATGTTTTCGATGTCAGCTTTTGTGCGTACGCAGAATTCGTTAAAGAATGGTTTTATGCCAAAAGCATCGGTGAACAGATTTGTTTTTAATAGTTGGTCGTGCAGGTAATGCGCCCCGCCATATGATTGTTCATTAACTTCTTTAAGTCCTTTAGGTCCCATGAGGGACATGTAAATTGTTGCGAATAGAGTCATGATGCCCTGGTTCGTACAGATGTTTGAGGTTGCTTTTTGACGGCGTATGTGTTGTTCTCGTGCCTGCATCGTCAATACAAATGTGCGTTGACCGTTTGTGTCTGTAGTTCCGCCAACGATGCGTCCGGGCATTTTGCGAACTAAAGCTTCTTTGGTGCAGAAATAACCTAAGTATGGACCTCCATAGTTCATGGGAAGTCCTAGTGACTGTGCATCACCTACAGCAATATCTGCGCCCCATTCTCCAGGGCTGCGTAATGAAGCCAAAGTAGCTGCGGGACTGTTAAGAATAAACAGGGCCTTGTGAGCATGACAGAGATCGGCAATGCCCGTGAGGTCTTCTATGATTCCGTAATAATTGGGTTGTCCCATAATAACACCGGCAACACCTCCCTTTTCAAGTTCTTTTGTCAGGAAATCAATATCTGTGACACCGTTATTCTCTGGAATCGTGACCAAATTAATTTCATGAAAGAGAGCATAGGTTTCCGCTACGCGTATAACGGCAGGGTTGAGTGTGGCAGAAATAAGAACACGGTTGGCTTTTTTTACAGAGGCCATCGCCATTCTCATAGCTTCTGCTGTGGCTGTACATCCATCATACATGCTGGCGTTAGAGATGTCCATTCCCGTAAGGCTGGCCATTAAACTCTGGAATTCAAAAATATATTGCAGGGTGCCCTGTGAAATCTCTGCCTGATAGGGCGTATAGGAAGTGAGAAATTCAGAACGTTGCGTGATGTAGTTGATAACGGCGGGAGTGTAATGGTCGTAAACACCAGCTCCAGCAAAGCAAATAAGAGGTATATTCTTCTTTCCAAGAATTTCAAATTCGCGGCGTATTTCAATTTCCGATTTGGAGTTTGGAAGATCGTAATCGCGTTTGAATTTTATACTCTCTGGGACTTCATCATATAGGTCTTCAAGTTTTTCGATGCCCACGGTTTGTAACATTTTTTTGATGTCGTCTTCGGTGTGGGGAAAATATTTATAATTCATGGCCATTTTTGCTTTCTTAAGAGGTTGCTTCTCTCCTAATAGATATAAATAATTGGAGATTATTTGCAGATTTCATTGTAAGCCTGAGCCCCTAACAAATTGTCAAGCTCACTCAAATCAGAAAGTTGTACTTTCATAATCCAGTTTGCGAAAGCATCTTCATTAATTAGATCGGGATTGTCTTCCAGATTTTCATTGATGGCAACAACGGTGCCTGATACGGGTGAAATCAGATCACTGGCTGCTTTTACACTTTCTACGGCTCCAAATTCTTCGCCTGCAGTAACTACGTCTTCTACATCCGGCATATCAACATAAACTACATTTCCCAACTGGTTTTGGGCGTAATCTGTGATACCAACGTATCCAAAGTTTCCCTCTACTTTTACATACTCATGAGACTCTGTATAGTACAGACCTTCTATTACTTTTGACATATTGTTTGTTTTTAAATTGTTTAATCGATAAGAGAATTATTTCTTGTAATTTTTCTCGTAAAATTTTCGTTTCACCACGGTTGCCTCGTGTTTTTTGCGGTGAATGTTGATTTGTACTTTGGTGCCGAGAGCCTTGTAGGTTGAATCAATAAGAGCGAAGCATACACTTTGGTCTGTCATGATGGTACGGTACCCTGTAGTGACATACCCAATTTTTTCCCCATTTGCTTCTACTTCGTACCCGTGGCGAGGTATCGCTTTGTCGTCTTCGGCGAGGGCCAGGCCTACCAGTCTTTTTGTAACGCCGTTCATTTTTTGATTAATAACTGCGTCACGACCGATAAATTCCACTTTTTCTGTTTTAACAAAAATGCCGAGACCAGCTTCAATCGGTGATATTTCAGCAGATAGTTCATCTCCATAAAGGGGTAGACCTACTTCGAAGCGCAAGGTATCGCGACAGCCCAATCCACAGGGAAGGACACGACCGCTTTTCATGAGTACGTCCCACGCTTGGTTAATATATTGGTGGCTTCCATATATTTCAAATCCATCTTCTCCCGTATAGCCCGTCCGACTTATGGTGAGTGACTCATTGTCAATGGTAATGGTTTTAAATGTGTAGAATTGCAGTTCGCTGCAACTCAGGTTGAGAACTTCTTTCATAACGGATTCTGCTTCAGGACCCTGTATGGCAAGTTCTCCGTAGTTGTCACTTTGATGATCAAGTTTTATGTCGAATCCTGCCATTTGGCTTTTCATCCAGTCTACATCTTTTTCAATGTTTGAAGCATTGATAACCAAAAAATATCGGTTGTCACCTTCGCAGTATACAAGCAGATCGTCTACGGTGCCTCCTGTTGGATAAAGCATCATGCCGTAAAGAATTTTGCCGGCAGGAGCTTGGGCTATATCATTTGTGAAGATATGTTGTACGTAGCGTTGTGCGTCAGGACCGGTAATTTCTACTTCTCCCATGTGGGAAACATCGAAAACTCCGCAATGATGTCGCACTGCTAAGTGTTCTTCACGAATTCCGGAATACAGTATCGGCATGATGAAACCGCCGAAAGGACTCATTTGTGCTCCTAGAGCTACATGTTTTTGGTAAAGACAGGTTTTTTTATTTTCATCCATAGTTTTGGAGTGGCTTAAAGTTTTTATTAATGTTAATATTAAGGCTATTGTTTGTTAATGATTTTTGTTAGTTGTCAAAGAGCAGGCTTAGGAATTTTTTGTTGGTCAAATTCATAATGTAGTCGCTGGTATGTATTCCATGAAGAGCTTCTTCAATGGAATTAGGTGAAAACGCTGTGTTACAAAGAATTTTGAGAAGACCTTGATCTAGGTCACCCGTGAGAAAGTAGTCGCCCATGAGGTTGATATTTTTAAGAATACCGTTTTTGATTTCTAGTCGTACTTCTAAATCTCCGCAACCTTCAATGCGCTTTTTGCGTGTCAGTGTGTAACGGGGATTACGACCGTAAATAAATTCAGGAGTGAGATATTCTTTCTCAATCTCTTTTATTTCAGTTACGTTTTCTTTTGTGAGTTTGATGGAACTTTCACAGAGATGTTGCCTGACATAAGTTTTAAATTCGTTCAAATCCATTTGCAGGTAGTCTTTGAGCAACGTAATATGTTGACGTACACTTTGAACGCCTTTTGATATGAGTTTGGCGTCATTTGGCGTGATGCTGCCTACCATGTTTTCCATATTTGTGTCGAAAAGCATCGTGCCATGCACAATGTTTCGTCCCGGAATATGATAAAAAGCGTTTCCACTCACTTTTCGGTTTCCGATGAGAACGTCATTCCGGTTGGATGCATGAGCGTCAAGTCCCAAGTTTTGTAACAGTTTGGCGACCATCCGCACATAGCGGTCGAATGTAAACTGGATTCCATCACCGGAATTAATATAGCTGAACATGATGTTACTCTGGTCTGCATATACACATCCTCCTCCGCTTTTGCGGCGAAAAGTACTAATCTGGTGCGTTCGGCAAAAATCAAGATTTACTTCATTTTCTATCAGTTGATTGCGACCAAATATAACACTTGGAGGTACCTGCCACATGAAGAAGCAATCATCCTCATTCATTTTGCGCGCAACAAATTCTTCTGCTGCCAAAAAGAATGGAAGAGGTTCGCCATCGGGAATGGGAATGTCGATATATTTCATTATATATGAAGTGTCCTAAACAGGTGTTTTATATATTTATTTGCAAATATACTGCAAAGCCAGAGAAGAGCGAAAAGAAAATGAATTTTTTTTACCTGAAGGTATATGTTAATACTATAAAATCCTGAAAAATAAAGAATAGACGGAATTATTCGAAACAACTACTTAAATGTTTCTTAATTTCAAACTATAGATGAGGATGATGGCAAAACAAGTAAGAGCTAAATAATAGTAATGTATAAATGTTTTTCCACTTGAATTGTTTTTGATTTTTCCTCGTGTGGGGCATTCGTGTTCTCTAATATCTGCCCAGTGTCTGTTTACTTTCTACAAATTGCAAGAGAAATTTATATTTCTCATCGAGTGTTTTAGACGTGTGTATTCGTAAAAAATTGTGAGGTCATTTGTCGATCGTATGAGGCCATTCGAAAAAAATATAACAAATATATTTTGAAATACAACAGATCTGTTTTTTAGATCACGCTTCGTTGATTGCTTTTCACCATAAACAACCGTTTAGTGAAAACTTCTAGGGGAAGATATGGATATACCTTAGCTTAATCACATCGCTCTGTTGCAAATGTTTAATCTTAAAATAGATAAATTCAAAAAAATTAGTTTAATGAACTAATTAGGTTTTGAAACATTTGAAGAAGGTTATAGTGAGGGGTCCAACCTAGTTTTTGCAAGCGTGCGCAGTTTAGTTTGAGGCGGGTGGTGGGAGCGTAACCACAACCCGTCTGTTCCTCAATGTTGATATTAATTTGAGGAGCAAAGTGTTCCCGTACGAATTCAGCCATCTCGCGAATGGAAATATAAGTGTTTTCGTTAGCCACATTGTAGGCCGTTCCGGACTGGCCGCGTAGCATGATATAAAGTAGGGCAGAGGCTGCATCGGTGGTGTAACAGTATGGTTTAGCGGAAAGGCCTGCAGTATGAAGTACAATATCGGAACCTGTGGTGGCACTGCGGGCGAACTGTGCAAATACGCGTTGATCTGATGATGTGATGCCGGCACCGAATGTTTGTGTAAGGCGAGCAATGAATATTGGCATGGAGAATTCTGATGCGTAAGCGTGGCAGATGCATTCTGCTGCGCGCTTTCCCATGGAGTAACAACTGCGTATGTTGAGCGGATTGATATATCCTTGCTTTTCTTCTGTCACAGCTTCGGAATCGTTTAGGATACTTCCGTAAACTTCCAACGATGAAATGTAAACAAAACCTTGCAAGTGGGGCTGATTATGCGCAAAAGTGAGCAACTTTTCCGTACCGTCAACAATGGTTTGAAATGTTTCAACCGGATGTTCTATGAAATAGCGCGAAGCGGTGGGTGCTGCATAATGGAGTATATAGTCGATTCCCGTTCCAACATTTTCTGCATTGACATCACTCAGATCAACTTGTTTGAAACTAATGTGATTAAAATCTTCTCCATAAATTAATTGAGCTTTTTGTAGGTCCCGAACCGGACAGGTAATGGAGAGTCCTAGATGATATTTCTGGTTGAGGGCCAATAGACATTTTGCCATGATTGAGCCCAGTAGGCCTGTGCCACCAGTAATGAGAAAATGCTTCTTCCGAAGTTCGTTTTGAAACGAAAAGTTTTCGGCAAAATAGAGGATATCTTCACGGAGAATATTTGAATTCATTGGCTTGATTGTTCTAATGAACAGTTGTATAAAGAGTTGAAACGTACAGTGTCCAAAGTTGTTTTTACAAAGTTAGTTTTTTCTTTTTGAATGTTGATGGGAAGCGTTTGAAAAATATCAATAGCCTTTTCTGAAGAATTGAATAAGGGTTGTCCTGGCAACAGGACAACCCTTATAAATCAGTTGTAAAATATGACTTATTTCTTCAACGCCAAGTCAACATTAACGGCACAAGCAACAGTACAACCAACCATCGGGTTGTTACCCATTCCTAAAAATCCCATCATTTCAACATGAGCTGGAACGGAAGATGAGCCTGCAAACTGAGCGTCGGAATGCATGCGTCCCAAGGTGTCGGTCATACCGTAAGAAGCAGGACCTGCAGCCATGTTATCAGGATGAAGTGTACGACCGGTACCACCACCGCTGGCAACGGAGAAGTAAGGTTTGCCTGCTAATACGCGTTCTTTCTTGTAAGTACCAGCAACAGGATGCTGGAAGCGTGTGGGGTTTGTAGAGTTTCCGGTAATGGAAACGTCAACACCTTCTTTCCACATGATGGCAACACCTTCGCGAACATCATCGGCACCATAGCATTTTACTTTGGCACGAGGGCCATCGCTATATGCAATTTCGCGAGCTACGTTGAGATCACTTGTATAGTAGTCAAATTTAGTCTGTACATAAGTAAAGCCGTTGATACGACTGATAATTTGAGCAGCGTCCTTGCCCAGTCCGTTCAGAATGCAGCGAAGCGGATTCTTGCGAACCTTGTTTGCCATTTCGGCAATTTTGATGGCGCCTTCTGCAGCAGCGAAACTTTCGTGACCTGCTAAGAAAGCAAAGCACTGTGTTTCTTCCTGAAGTAGACGGGCTGCGAGGTTTCCGTGACCGATACCGACTTTACGATCGTCAGCTACAGAACCCGGAAGACAGAAAGATTGAAGTCCAATACCGATAATTTCGGCAGCTTCAACGGCTGTTTTGGCTCCTTTTTTGATGGCCATAGCCGTTCCGGCTACGTAAGCCCACTTGCAATCTTCAAAACAAATACCCTGAGTGCTCTCACAAGTTGCATAAGGATCAAGATTGTTCTCTTCGCAAATTTTGTTGGCTTCTGCGAGATCTTTGATTCCATATTCATTCAATACCTTGTTGACTTTGTCAATACGGCGCTCCTGATTTTCGAAATATACTTCTCTTATCATAATTCTATCCTCCTCAATTATTGTTTGCGTGGGTCAATAAATTTAACTGCACCCTGCTCTTGGCTGAAGCGGCCGTAGTGACCCGTAACAGCTTTTAAAGCTTCGTTGGCGTCAACACCTTTCTTAATTTGCTCCATGAACTTGCCCATGTGAACAAACTCGTAACCAATGATTTGATCGTCCTTGTCAAGAGCCAGACGAGTGATGTAACCTTCTGTCAGTTCGAGATAACGTGGACCTTTGGCCAATGTGCCGTAAAGTGTGCCCACCTGACTGCGAAGACCTTTGCCAAGGTCCTCTAGACCGGCACCGATGGAGAGTCCTCCTTCAGAGAAGGCGCTCTGGCTGCGGCCGTAAACAATCTGCAAGAATAATTCACGCATTGCCGTATTAATGGCATCGCATACAAGGTCGGTGTTTAGCGCTTCGAGAATAGTTTTTCCCGGTAGGATTTCACTGGCCATGGCTGCGGAATGAGTCATTCCTGAGCATCCGATAGTTTCAACAAGGCACTCCTGAATAATACCTTCCTTGATATTGAGTGTGAGTTTGCAAGCTCCTTGTTGTGGGGCGCACCATCCAATACCGTGAGTCATGCCGGAGATGTCTTTGATTTCTTTTGCCTGAATCCATTTTCCTTCTTCAGGAATTGGTGCAGGACCGTGGTTGGGGCCTTTGGCCACACAACACATATTTTCAATTTCCTTTGTATAAACCATATCCTTTTAAATTAGTTGATTGATATTTATATATGATTTTGTACGGCAAAATTACCTATTTTTTAGGATAAAATGGGGTGTTGCGATGTGATTTTTGTTTGTGGAAACGTTTTTATTGAGGAAATATGGGAAAATGTAAAACAGAATATTTCGTAATAGAAAGTCCGTTATACAAAATGAAGGTAAAATACCGGATACGAATTTATCGTAAAAGGTTTGTAGGAATCAAAATGATATCGATGAGATATCGATAGGGATAAAGCGAGTTGCATGTCGACAGTTTTTCTTAACTTTGCAAAAATATTTCCTGATTGAAAAAGTTATGATGGAGAAACAAAAAAATCTCGAAGTAATGCAGCAGTTGCTGGAGAAAATAGAAAAGAAAATAGGCGGAAATTTAACAGCCGAAACGATGAGTCAGCTTAATGGTAATGAGTTGACAATTTTAGCATATCATATTTTTTCTCGAGAAATGCTTGATGGAGGTATGGTACAATTGATCTATAATGGTTATGGGCCTTTTATTTTTGAAAATCCCTTTGCCAAAGTTATGCGTTTGTGGGGATTGAAAGATTTTTCCAAATTTGTGTATGCAGCGCGGCAACTATATGAGAAATCCCGCGAGGATTTCAAAAAAGATTGCAACGATGAAGAGTTCATGGCTCTTTATGAACAATATCCGGAAATGGAAAACATTGATGATGAGTTTATAGAACAAGAGCCACAAATTACGGCTATGATAAGTGACTATGTGTGTGCGCATCGTGAACTTTTTTAAAACTAATTGATTATGGCAGATAGTACAATCAAAAAAAATATTGTAATTAAAAATCGACGTGCATCATTCGATTATTTGCTTATGGGGCATTTCACGGCGGGCATTGTTTTGACGGGAACAGAAATTAAATCTATCCGAAAAGGTAAAGCCAGTTTGGTGGATACGTTCTGTTATGTGGACAAACGTGAAATGTGGGTGAAAAATATGTATGTGGCTCCTTATTTTTATGGTTCCTATAATAATCACAGCGTAAGACGGGATCGCAAGCTTCTACTTACGAAGAAAGAACTTCGAAAGTTGGATCAGGAACTTAAAAATCCCGGAATCACAGTTGTTCCGGTTTCTCTGTATATTAATGAATCGGGTTTGGCAAAACTTGATATTGCCTTGGCGCGAGGAAAGAAACTTTATGACAAACGTCAGGCTTTGAAAGAAAAGAGTGATCGTCGAGAAATGGATAGAAATATCAAAAGATATTGATATAAAGATATAAACGTGAGTTTTTTATAGTAAAGAATTAGATAAAGAACGAATGAAAAAACAAACTATACAGGAGATAGTCGGACAGCGAATACTTATTCTTGACGGTGCCATGGGTACAATGGTGCAAAGTTATCACCTTTCTGAAAAAGATTTTAGAGGGGAACGCTTTCAGAATATCACTTGGCAGATGTGTGGTAACAATGACGTTCTTTCGTTGACGCGGCCTGACGTGATTTCCGATATTCATCGTAAATATCTCGAAGCAGGTGCGGATATGATTGAAACGAACACATTCAGTAGTCAGCGGATTTCCATGACAGATTATCATTTGGAAACAATCTGTCGCGAAATGAACTTGACATCCTGTCGACTGGCACGACAATTGGCAGACGAATTCACAGCAAAAACACCTGATAAACCTCGTTTTGTAGCCGGTTCAATAGGACCTACAAATAAAACCTGTTCAATGAGTCCTGATGTGGACAATCCGGCCTTTCGCGCTATTACTTTCGATGAATTAGCTGCAGCCTATCGAGAACAAATTTCTGCATTGATGGACGGGGGAGTGGATGCTCTGTTGATAGAAACCATTTTTGATACCCTAAATGCTAAAGCTGCTGTTTATGCAGCTGAGCAGGAATTTGATAAACGTGGAAAGACATTGCCGTTGATGCTTTCTGTAACGGTTTCTGACCGTGCCGGAAGAACCTTGTCAGGACAAACGATGGGTGCTTTTCTCACTTCGATAGATTTTGCCCCACTTTTTTCTGTGGGACTCAATTGTTCTTTTGGTCCGCTTGAAATAAAACCCTATCTGGAAGAAATTGCAGCTCAGGCTCCTTATTATATTTCTGTTTATCCTAATGCAGGACTTCCTAACGAAATGGGAGCCTACGACATTACCCCTGAACAGATGGCAGAGCAGATGAAAAGTTTTGTAGATGAAGGGCTTGTTAATATTATTGGAGGGTGCTGTGGAACCACCGATCAATTTATTGCGCGTTATACTTCTATTATAAAAGATGGCCAAACATGGAAAAGGCCTCATGAGCCTCAAAAAAAAGTTGTGTTTTTGGAACTTTCTGGGTTGGAATGTTTGAAAGTGTGTCCAGAAAGTAATTTTATTAATATTGGAGAACGTTGTAATGTGGCAGGTTCTCGCAAATTTTTGCGATTGATAAACGAACATAATTACGAGGAAGCTCAAAGAATTGCACGCAAACAGGTTGAAGACGGTGCACAGGTGCTGGATATCAATATGGATGATGGTTTATTGGACGGTAAACATGAAATGGTGCATTTCCTAAATTTAATTACCTCAGATCCTGACATTGCACGTGTCCCTTTGATGATTGATTCATCGAAATGGGAGGTGATTCTGGCAGCATTGAAATGTGTGCAAGGCAAGTGTATTGTGAATTCTATTTCACTTAAGGAGGGCGAGGAAATTTTTCTTTCACATGCCAGAGACTTGCGTAGTTTAGGAGCTGCCGTCGTCGTAATGGCTTTTGATGAAAAAGGACAGGCGACTTCTTATGAACGTAAAATAGAGGTATGTAGTCGTGCTTATCACTTATTGATTGAAAATGTAGGTTTTAATCCGAATGATATTATTTTTGATCCCAATATTCTGACTATTGGTACGGGTATGAGCGAACATAATGATTATGCTGTAAACTTTATTCGAGCTGCGGAGTGGATTCGAAAGAATTTGTTGGGCTGTCATGTCAGTGGGGGGGTGAGCAACCTTTCTTTTGCTTTTCGGGGTAACAATTATTTACGTCAGGCAATGCACGCTGTATTTCTATATCATGCCATTCAAAACGGGATGGATATGGGTATTGTAAACCCGGCTGCAGGTGTGATGTACGAAGATATTCCTGAAGAACAACGTACGTTGATTGAAGATTTAATTTTTAATCGTCGTTGTGATGCCACAGAACGCGTTTTATCTGTTACTCAGGATGAAAATACTTTTTCAGACGAAAATGCAACAGCCGAAAATCATTTACAAATGTCTGTCGAAGAACGCTTGAAACTGGATTTACGTAAAGGTATCAGTGATGATTTGGAATCCAATTTGAAAGAGGCAATGAACAAATATAGCCGAGCTGTGAAAGTGATAGAGGGTCCTTTGATGGATGGTATGGGCGACGTTGGCAAACTTTTTGGTGAAGGTAAGATGTTTTTACCGCAGGTGGTAAAAACTGCACGCACCATGAAAAAAGCTGTTGAAATACTGAAACCTTATATGGAAAAAGACAAACAGACAGGCTCAACTTTTGCGGGGAAGGTGCTTTTGGCAACTGTAAAAGGTGATGTTCATGATATAGGCAAGAACATTGTGGGTGTTGTGATGGCATGCAATAATTATGAAATCTTAGATTTAGGGGTGATGACGTCTGCAGAAAGAATAGTAGAAGCAGCCATACGTGAAAAAGTGGATTTCATTGGTCTCAGTGGTTTGATTACACCAAGTTTAGAAGAAATGATTAATACTGTGCATTTGCTTCGGGAAAATGGTGTAGATGTGCCTGTTATGATAGGAGGAGCAACCACAAGTAAGTTACATACGGCTTTGAAAATCGCTCCAGAATATGGAGGCCTTGTCATATGGGTTAAAGACGCTGCACAAAATAGCATTATTGCTGGGAAATTGCAGAATGAGACGACGCGTGATATGTTTGTAAAAGAACTCAAAATGGAGTATGCGGTTTTACGAGAGCAAGAACAATCTAAAAAGAATTTGGATTCATTGGAACAATCAAGAAAAAATAAATTGAATCTATTCAGTTAAATTGAAAATATGAAAAAGTGCTTGTTTTTTATTTCTTTCATCTTATTTTTTACGACGGGACTACGTGCCGAGAATGAAATTATCAAAACGTTTGATGGACAATTTATCCGCAATGGTGCACCTTATTATTATATAGGTACAAATTTTTGGTATGGTCCAATTTTGGCTTCTAAAGGATTAGGTGGTAATCGTGAACGTTTATCCTATGAACTGGACTCTCTTAAAAAAATTGGGATTAATAATTTACGTATTTTGGCTGGAGCTGATGCCGGAAGTGTAAATGCAAATAGTGTTTACCCTTACTTACAGTCAAAACCGGGGGAGTTGAATGACACTCTGCTTGTAGGTTTGGATTATTTTTTGGCAGAACTCAATAAACGTGACATGGTAGCCGTGATTTATTTAAACAATTCCTGGGATTGGAGTGGTGGCTATGGCTTTTATTTGAAAAATGCAGGAAAGGGTGATTCACCTTCAGCTGAAGGTGACGGATACAATAATTATACACGTTATGCAGCTCAGTTTGTACGTAATGATAAAGCCAAACAATTGTTTTATAATTACGTGAAAAAGATTGTTTCGAGAAAAAACAGTGTAACAGGATTAAATTATAAAGATGACCCTTCTATTATGGCCTGGCAGATAGGAAATGAACCTCGTAGTTTTAGTGTTGAAGGGAAAAGTGATTTTCTTCAATTTATGCACACGACGGCAACTTTGATTAAAAGTTTGGATCCCAATCACTTGGTTTCTGCCGGTAGTGAAGGAAGCGTAGGTTGTGAAAATGATATGAATTTGTACGAACAGATTCATGCAGATCCTGCTTTTGATTACATGACTATACATATTTGGCCGGCAAATTGGCAATGGTGCACAAAAGCTCGTCTGTGGGAGGACTTGGTTAACGTTTATCAAAAAACAGAACAATATGTCAGCGCTCATATGCGTTTGGCTAACAAATTCGAAAAACCCTTAGTTATTGAAGAATTTGGTTATCCTCGTGATGGTTACATTTACGATCCCGGAACATCTACAGAATGTCGGGATGCTTTTTATAGCTACATTTTGGAAAAAGTTGTAAAATCTGCAAAGTCCGGCTCTTTTTTGGCCGGGTGTAATTTTTGGGGATGGGGTGGTAAAGGTCGCTGGACTCAAAAACGATGGAATCGAGGTGACGATTATTTATGTGATCCTCCTCATGAGGTGCAAGGCTGGTATTCAGTTTTTGATAATGATAGTACTACGATTAATTTGTTGAAACAAGAAATTTCTAAAATTAAAACTCAGTAATTGGAAGACAATTCACAAACAAAGACGTTCAAAATTCTTATAATGAAATTTTGAACGTCTTTGTTATGAATGAAAATGTCTTAATTCTTAGACGTTTTTGTATGATCTATATGGGGTGTTTAAATCGAGATAGTCAAAATTGTGTTGACGTTGTAAATTATGGGGGGGGATTTGCATATAGTCACCGTACTTTTGTTTAAGATACGAATCATATTTTTCAACGCCATGAACAGTTTCTCCTTCGAATAAGATCGGAGTTGGACGTCCTAAAATGTTTTTGGGCATGATGCCTTTCATTCCGTCATCATAATCGCAAACGAAACGGACGTTGTCAAATTTGTATTTCGTCATGACGTGGCGAATACTACGCTGAACACCGGACGTCGTGAATAGTTTGCGGCAGAGTAGTGGAATCCAAGAATTTGGCCCCTTTCCATGTTTATATGGATCACGAAAAATAAAATAAAGTATGCGCTTATAGAATTCATAACGGGTAAAATTTATGCGTTGTTTCCACTTAGTCGGGGGAACTCCGTCTATAGGGAAAACGTCCAAATAAATGCCTCCCAAATATTTAAGATGTAAGCGTTCAATGAGTGTGGTTCCAGTATCCTGAATCTTGGCAAATGGCAAAGGGTAGTTGGGATCGTTCTCAGCGCAAATAGCTTCAAATGGCTGTGGAATCCATTCTGCTGCGTGCTTTATGAGTAAATCGTAATCGGGGCGTGGCATTCCAATATCCAAATCATCGTCCCATGGAATGAAACCTTGATGACGTACCGCTCCCAGCATAGTGCCAGCCATGATGTAATAGCGGAGTTGATGTTTTTTACATACTTCATCTACAGCGAGGAGTATTTTCAAAATTCGTAATTGAAGTGGACGAATATCGTATTTGGTCATGAGTGTAAAGGATTCGAAGTCCGCTAATAAAGTTCTTGCGGAATAATTTTTTGTGCTTGTTCAAAATCGTTCACAGTATCGAGCTCTGTAGAAAAAAGGTCTGACGTGTCAAGTGCAAAAAAAGAATGTCCTTGTGCAATAAGGCGTTCGAATGCACGTTCATAAAAGAGATTATCTAGCTTTTCGATTAGAATCATTTTTTCCAATTCTTTGAAAAGAGCTAAAGTGTAAGTGGTAGACATTTTTTCGATGCCGATGGACTCACCAATAGCAGCAGAAATGGAGCAAGTCTTACTGATTTCAAGCACACACTTGTCTTGGTCGGTAATAACTTTAATTTCTTCTTCCCCTAGATGGTGATTATTAAGAGCTAAAACATTTGGGCGATCGTCTTGAAGGAGACGTGCTATGATTTGTGAGTCAAACAATATATCGCTGTCTAAAAGCAAAATGTTTTCCTTTTCGGTGTAAGGACGTGTGAGCCAGAGCGAAAAGATATTATTTGTATTTCTATAGCACTTGTTATAAATAAATGTAATGTGCTGGTCAGAATAATTATTTTCTAAAAAATCGACAATTTGTTCCTGCCTATAGCCTGTGACAACAATAAACTCGTGAATATTATTTTGAATCAGAGCATCGAAGGTGCGTTGGAGTAGCGAACGTGTGCCAATCTGGAGCAGACATTTCGGTTGGGTATCTGTAAGAGGACGAAGTCTTGAGGCAATCCCGGCTGCTAAAATAACAGCCTTCATCGAGTTGCGATGTTTTTGATTGTATCTATCATGATGCGATTTTGTTCAGGCCGTCCTAACGTGATGCGTAAATGAGTATTGATGTCTGGCTCATTCATAAATTTTACTTTATAATCTTCGTCTTTAAAGGCTTTCTGCAAACTTTCTTTTAGTTCAATGGGGTATTTAATAAGGATAAAATTAGCAACGGACTTATAAACTTTAAATCCAGGGAGTGTACCGATTTCTTTTTCATACCAGTTGCGGCTAGCATTCATCTGGTCGGCAATGTATCTATAATGATCAGTTGATTTAAGAGCTGCGATGGCAATGTCTTCCGAGATCCGGTTGTAACCTAAATATTTATTGCTGTATTTACTGAATGGAGTAAGTTCCTTACTCATAAACCCAAAACCCATGCGCAATCCAGGCAACCCATAGAATTTAGACAGTGTGCGTGAAATGATAAGGTTAGAATATTTGTTGACCAATACTTTTATATAATTTGTATCGTTTGATACAAATGATGCATAGGCTTCATCAACAACAATAGTGGTGGTTTTTGGTATGGAGGAAAGTAAACTGTCAAGTTGTTTTGGCGTAAGCCCATTACCAGTAGGGTTATTGGGAGAGGCAATTAGAAGAATTTTTGGTTTTTCACGTTCAACCATTTCCTGCATAATAGATATGTCGTACTTATAAGTGTTACCTTCCTCAAAAAGAGAGTACTGCAGGGTACGACCGTTTACCTCATCGGCAATAGACTTGTAATACCACCATGAAAATTTGGGGATAAGAATGGTTTTATTGCCATCATTTTCGGTTAGGAAGAAATGGACAGCTTGTTTTAAAATGTCTTCACCCCCATATCCTAGAAGAATTTGTGATTCATCGATGTCATATTCCTTTGAGAGATAAATAGACAGAATGCTTTTCTTTCCTTCGTCGTAAATGCGCGTATAGAAGCATAATTTATTAATGTCAAAATTCTTTAGAGCTGCTACGACTTCTTCTGATGGAGTGTAGTTAAACTCGTTTCGGTCCAAGTAATTCATACAATTTACCTTAAATAATCATTCCAATGAGATAATGATGTGCTTTTTATATCCCACCTTTCTTTGTTTGAAATCATTGTGCAAAGATAGGTATTCCAATTGAAATCTATTAGGGATGTGAAACAATCTTTTGATTTATTGCTGGCCTGTTTGAGGTTTTCTGTTCTTGTATTTCCTATATTTGTTTTTATGTTCTCCTTGTTGTGGGTTTGTTGTTGCTACTTCTGAACGGGCTGTATTAGGATTGCGGTTCCCAACTTGACGGTGGCCATTAGAACGGTGGCGGTTGTTCATTCGTTCTGCAGGCTGTTGTTGTGAAGGTGCTTCGCCGAGGCCTTCAGGAAGATGATTGTGCCGGATTCCTTTTTCTAATGCTTTTTCTATTTTAGTGAAATAAAAGAGGTCTTTTTCGTTAACTAATGTAATGGCATTCCCCTCACGATCAGCTCGCGCAGTGCGTCCAATCCGGTGTATATAGTCTTCTACATCATGAGGAACATCATAGTTGATGACGGTTTGAATGTCATCGATATCAATTCCGCGAGAAATAATGTCTGTGGCAACAAGAACATCAATATGACCCGCTTTAAATTCTCGCATGACTTCGTCACGCTGTTTTTGGTCCAGATCTGAATGCATTTCATTTACGTTGACTTTCATACGGTGGAGAGCCATGCTGAGTTCTTTAACTTTGATCTTTGAAGAAACAAAAATAAGCACTCTTTTTAGGGCTTCTTTTTTAAACATATCACTAAGAATTCCTATTTTCTGGCGTTCGTAGCAGAGATATGCACTTTGATCTATCTTTTCTGCGGGTTTCGACAGGGCAATTTCTATTTCTACCGGATTGTTAAGAATGGTTTTTGCCATTTTTTCAATCTGCGGTGGCATGGTGGCAGAGAACATAATTGTTTGTCTTTTCTCAGGGAGATAGCTTACAATTTTCATGATATCTTCATAAAAGCCCATATCGAGCATTCGATCTGCTTCGTCAAGAACAAAGAACGACACATGTGAAAAATCTACATTTCCCAAATTAAGGTGGCTAATGAGACGTCCCGGGGTAGCGATAATCATATCAGCTCCGAGCTGTAAACCCCGAACTTCCTGTTCATAGCGAACGCCATCGTTGCCACCATATATAGCTACACTTGAAAATGGAACAAAATAAGAAAATCCTTCAACAGCTTGGTCAATTTGTTGGGCCAATTCGCGTGTGGGCGAAATAATAACGCAATTTATAGCATCTTTTTCAAATTCTCCTGAACACAGACGGTTTAAAATTGGTAGTAAATAAGCTGCTGTTTTACCTGTTCCTGTCTGTGCTACTCCAATTAAATCCCGTCCTTCCAATAATGGAGGAATAGATTGTTCTTGTATGGGTGTACATGCACCAAAATGCATTGCATCTATGGCATCAATAAGTCTATTATCTAATTTTAAATCAGTGAAATTCATTGTTTTTGTATTTTTGTTTATTGGGGCGTTTTTCTGTAGAGGAAAAATGCAATAATTATGAAAATAATATTTGGAATCCAAACGGATAACATGGCCGGCCAACCTGCGTTGATAGCAAATGAGGAAGATACAGTCTGGAAAAGAATATAGGAAAAACTTAATGCCAATCCTAAACCGAGAGAAAGTCCCATGCCCCCTTTACGTTTTTGACAAGAAAGTGAAACTCCAATAAGTGTGAGAATAAATGCTGCAAAAGCTGATGCAATACGTTTATGATATTCTACTTCAAAAAGTTTTACATTAGAAGAACCTCGTAATTTTTGTTTTTGAATATAGTTTGTAAGTTCTGGCATCGTCATTGTTTCTTGTTGATTGCGTGTATACAAAAGGTCGGATGGTTCCATGCTAATAATGGAATCCATTTGTGCACCAGAGGTGATAATTTCATGCATGCCCCGTAGTTTTCGTATTCTGTAATTCGAAAGTTTCCATTTATAGCGTACGTCTGAAACGGTGTCGTATTGTATTTGAAGAGCTGTGAGATGGGAAACCAGTTTCTTGTTCACAAATTTGTCTAAAGAAAAATTGATACCTGTTTTAGTATCACTATTATAAGAGGAAATGAAAGCTACTACACCGGTGTCTACTTGTAATTGTAAATTGTCAACAATGGAGATTGTTTGGTTCTTGATGTATTTATTTTCGAAATTCAGTCGGGTTACGTTGCTGTGTGGAATAACGTAACCACCGAGTACAAAACTGAAGAGTGCAATAAGGCCGGCCGAAAGTAAATAAGGTTTTAATAGTCGATTGAAACTCATCCCATTGGAGCGCATGGCAATAATTTCGGAATTGTCTGCAATTTTGGAAGTGAAGAAAATAACAGAAATAAAAACAAATAGGGGACTAAGCAAATTGGCAAAGTACGGAATGAAATTCAAATAATAAGTAAAAATGATTTTTTGCCAAGGGGCGTGACTGGAAGTAAACTTATCTATACGCTCGTTGAAATCAAAAACAATAACAATTGCAATAATTAGCAGGATTGAAAAAACGAAAGTCCCAATAAATTTTTTTAAGATATACCAATCTAGGCGAGTAAGCCATGGATGTTCTTTATAACTGACATGTATTTTGTTTATTAGAGGAATTCTTTCAATAAAGTGTTTTTGAGACGTTCCAGGTTTATTTGATTGCTCTGATTTCTTTGAGAAGTCAAATTTCTTTAGGTTTTTAGGTGTAATTTTCAAAAACTTCATGAATGAAAAATTAAAGCCGATTCGGAAGAATGGATACCTTTTGATTTTTCCATAATGAAAAGTCTCCTTGTTGAATGTGATTGCGAGCTTGTCGAACTAATTCAATGTAGAACGCCAAATTGTGAATGGACGCAATTTGCATGGCCAGTAATTCTTTAGCTTTAAATAAATGATGAAGGTAGGCTTTACTATATTGATGATCAACATAACAAGTGCCGTTTTCGTCTATTTCCGAAAAATCGTCCTGCCATTTCTTGTTTCGCATATTCATAACGCCTTGTGAAGTAAAAAGCATTGCGTTCCGTCCATTACGGGTTGGCATCACGCAATCGAACATGTCCACACCACGCGAAATAGCTTCTAATATGTTTACGGGAGTTCCCACTCCCATTAAATATCTCGGTTTTTCTTTGGGTAATAGCGCATTTACTATTTCGATCATTTCATACATCTTCTCAGAGGGTTCTCCAACAGCAAGACCTCCGATGGCATAACCGTCTGCATTGAATTCCGATACAAATTTGGCACTTTCTTCTCGTAAGTCTTTGTATACGCAACCTTGTACAATCGGAAAGAGTGATTGTTCATAGCCGTATTGCGGTTGTGTTTTTTTGAATTGTTGAAAACAACGTTTCAGCCAATTGTGAGTGAGTTCCAAACTCTTTTTAGCATAATTGTAATCAGAGGTACCTGGTGGACATTCGTCAAAAGCCATCATGATGTCTGCTCCGATGGCACGTTGAATATCGATTACGTTTTCCGGAGAGAAGAAATGTTTGCTGCCGTCAATGTGGGAACGAAATTCACAACCGTCTTCATTGAGTTTACGGATATTTGTTAGAGAGAAAACCTGAAAACCTCCACTATCTGTGAGCATTGGGCGGTCAAATCCATTGAATTTATGGAGACCACCTGCTTTCTTGATGATTTCGGTCCCGGGTCGCAAATAAAGATGATACGTATTACCAAGAATTATTTGAGCATGAATATCGTTCAGTAATTCTCGTGTGTGGACAGCTTTTACTGAGCCTTCTGTACCAACAGGCATAAATATCGGAGTTTCAATTTTACCATGTGCAGTAGTGATAACTCCGCTGCGCGCATTACTCTGACTGTCGGAATGTTGCAGATCGAAAGTCATTCGTTTGCGTATTCTTTTTTATCTTCTTCTGGTATCGTAAAATCAACAGAATGTTCAACTTTTTCATTTAGAAGAGCAATATTAAAAACTTCCTGTACGTTTTCAACATAATTAAACTCTACACCTGTGAGATAAATTTCAGGAATTTCTTCGATATCTTTTTGGTTCTCCTTACTCAAGATGATCCGGGTTATGCCGGCGCGTTTGGCTGCAAGAATTTTTTCTTTAATACCTCCAACAGGAAGAACTTTTCCTCGCAGTGTAATTTCACCCGTCATAGCTACAGCTTCAAGCACTTTTCTTTGTGTTAGAGCAGATGCAATAGAGGTGGCAATAGTAATGCCTGCAGATGGACCGTCTTTCGGAACAGCGCCTTCAGGAACGTGAATGTGGATATTCCAGTTGTCAAAGATTTTATAATCTATGTCTAAAATGTCTTTATGAGCCTTAATATACTCCAATGCCAATATAGCAGATTCTTTCATGACATCACCTAAATTTCCTGTTAAGGTAAGTTTTGCACCTTTTCCGCGACTCAAGCTTGTCTCAATGTAGAGAATTTCGCCACCGACAGAGGTCCATGCTAATCCTGTTACAACTCCAGCATAGCTATTCCCCTGATATTTATCACGAATAAAAGGTGGGGCTTTTAGTAATGTGGTGATATTCTCAGATTTAATAGTATTATAAGGTATTACACCGTCCTTCACGTATGCGAAGGCAAGCTTGCGAAAAATTTCATTGATGCGTTTTTCGAGCTGCCGTACACCGCTTTCACGAGTATATTGTTCAATAATTTTTTCCAATGCGGGTTTTGCAAACGTAATTTTATTATGGCTGTCAAATCCGGCCTCTTTCTTTTCTTTTGGGATAAGATGGCGTTTGGAAATTTCAATTTTTTCTTCCGTAATGTAACCGTTCATTTCAATGAGCTCCATGCGGTCGAGCAATGGAGCCGGGATCGAACTAAGCGTGTTCGCAGTAGCAATGAAGAGGATCTTAGACAAGTCATAATCCAAGTCCAGAAAATTATCGTGAAAGGCTACATTTTGTTCGGGATCAAGCACTTCAAGTAAAGCTGATGCCGGATCGCCGTTAATATTGTCTTGTGAGATTTTATCGATTTCGTCAAGAACAAATACTGGATTGCTGGAACCGCATTTGATAAGACTTTTGATAATACGTCCGGACATGGCACCAACGTAAGTGCGTCTATGACCACGAATTTCAGCTTCATCGTGTACGCCACCTAATGAGATGCGTACGTACTTTCGTTTCAAAGCTTTGGCTATACTTTTTCCTAATGAAGTTTTTCCGATTCCGGGAGGGCCATAAAGGCAAATAATAGGAGACTTAAAGTCTTTGCGTAGTTTGATAACAGCTAAATGTTCCAAAATGCGCTCCTTAACTTTTTCTAACCCATAATGGTCGCGATTAAGAGTGTGTTCAGCATTGCTAATGTCAATATTGTCTGTGGTGTATTCGTTCCATGGTAGGCTCAACATGGTTTGCAGATAATTCATTTGCACGTTGTAATCTGGACTTTGTGGGTTAATACGTTCCATTTTGGTAAGTTCTTTTTCAAAAACCTTGCGTATTTCATCACTCCATTTCTTTTTCTTCGCAGCATTTTCTAAATCCTTATAATCTTGTTCTGTAGGAGAATCGCCCAATTCATCCTGCATATTTTTGATTTGCTGTTGCAGAAAATATTCTTTTTGTTGTTGGTCCAAATCTTCGCGCGTGCGTTCCTGTATGTTAGCTTTCAGTGATGCATATTGAATTTCTCGGTTTAGAATCGTAAGGAGCTGGTAAGCCCGATCTTTCATGTTATGGATATTCAACAACGCAATTTTTTCACCAATGGCAATTGGCATGTTGGTGCAAATGAAATTGATGAGGAAGATCTTGTTAGAGATATTTTTGATGGCAAAGTATGAATCGTCACGCAAATTTTCATTTAACTTGAAAAGTTTGAATGTCAAGTCTCTGCAAGTGTCCACAACAGCAGAAAATTCTTTGTTTTCTGTATTAAAGCGTGGTACTTGTATTTTTTTTACTTCAGCCATATAGATGGGATCTGTCTGGATGAGCGATTCCATCTTGAATGTGCAGAATCCTTGTAATAGTACAGTGATTCTTTTGTCTGGCAATTCCAAAATGCGCATCACTTTTGCCACGGTTCCTGTTTTATACAGGTCCTTTTCTGTAGGGTTATCTATTTCCGGATTGTTTTGACAAATCACACCTAAGTATGTGTCTTTATCTTTTGCTTTCTGGATTACATCTTTTGAAAATTTTCGCTCAATGGCTACAGGTATTACTACTCCCGGAAACAATACCATGTTGCGTAAGGGGAGAATCGGCAGGGTGTCTTCTATTTCGATATTGAATAGTTTTTGGATATCTCCGTCAAAGTCTGCTATCAGTGAAAATGGGTTTTGTGTAGAATCGTCGTTCATTTTAGCTTTTTAAATCTTTGTTTTTTGCTGTTTTAATTAACCCGATAATAATTATTTGCAAAGGTACGAATTTTTCTTATATTCTGTATGATTTTAGAAAATCAAACGATATTTTGTATGACTATAACTCAAGGATAATGAGTTATAATAAACAAAAACAATGCCAAACTGATATATTCCCGAACTCAAAGAAATAATTTAGCGTTTGGTAAATTATTAAATCAATGTATATCAGTTTTTTATGAAAATAATGCAAACAAGTCTGATTTACTTTAAAGTAAATCAGACTTGTTTTAAGAGAAATTAAAAGCTTATCTGTGAATGATAATCAAATTATTTAATTGTGCCAATGCGAGCTACTTGAGCTGCGGTTAGAGTAAAATTCCAGAAGTTTAACTCTGCAATGTCAAAAGTGCCAGTTTCACCATCATTGTCACAGAATAGGAAGGCTCCTGTTTTATCTATCGTCCACTTATTGTCAGGATTTGCTGCAGATCGAATCAGTTCTCCGTTTAGATAAATCTGTGGACATCCATCTTTTACAACATATAGAATACGATACCACGTGTCTGTGTCAATATGACCTCCATATCCCATTATTCCTAATCCTAATTTTCCCTCTGAACTGATAAAGAACACTGCGTCTGAGTTGTTATTTAAATTTGTTTGAAGTAATCCGTAGTAGCTATTGATAGTACTTGTTCTGATGTCATATTGAATGGAATAGTTGCTCAGAGGACTTTCTTCATTTAAACCCAACTTCAATGTTGTACCACGGTTAAGGGTAATTGCATTGTTGTTTTCTGACGGACCCGAAATGAACATCACGTCTGCATTGGCCGGGTTGTCTAATGGAGTCAATGTGCCGTTATCTTCCAAAATGTACGGTGTCAGTGTTGCTGTACCTTCTGTTGAAGTAAAAAGATTGTTGGCGTCCTCAAAAGTCCATTTACCAGAACATTTTGGTATGGAGCCACCATCGTAATTCTGTGTTACTTTAATGACGCATGGGGTTACATCACTGCCGTCAGAGGCAGAAATAGTAATGGAACCTTCTCGCGAGCCGGCTTCAGTCAAATCATCAGCTTTAAAAGTATAAGTCTGTTGTCCTACGGAAGGATTTACAGATACTTGTTTGATCCAGTCTGAAGTTTCTATTTTAGGTACAATGGAGCTTTTGACATCAATAGAAAAGGTATTGTTGTTATCAGAAAGGCTGATTGCAGATTGTGATGTTAATATGTATTTATAGTCTACGCCTCCCAAATTTTGAATTTGTTCGTTGGTCAGTGTTTGTTTCCAATAACGTATTTCGGCCACATCAATATCCATACATTCTCCATCGTTATCACAGAATAGGTAGAATCCTTTATTTGAAAGACTCCAACGGTTGTCAGCAAAAGTACCTGGAGCAACAAGATTTCCGTCTATGTATGCGCTGGGGATATTGTCTTTCACGCTAAGAACGATACGGTGCCAAAAACCTGTATAGATTTGTCCTCCGTATGTCCAACCGGAGTTTAGACCTATTGTTCCTTTCGGACTAATACAGAAGTCTGCATCTGTTTTATTGTCCATGTCTGTTTGGAGAAGTGCACTATAAGCTCCGATTGCATTAACGCGAACGTCATACATAATCGTGAAATTAGAAATATTGTTTTCACTTTCAGGGTCATACATTACGTTGAGCATCGATGCGGCGGGGCAGATAATAGCTTTATTTTCTTCTGTTGGTCCTGTTATTTGTTTGATATTGGCTTCTTCTGGACTGTTTGCGAGGGTAATTGTACCATTTTCATCCATTGTTCCAGGTTGCATCATGACATTGCCATCAAGAGAATTTACAAAAAGGTCGGAGCTGTCATCGAAAGTCCATACTCCGTTAGCATCTGGAACTTTTCCTCCTGTGTTTGTTTGAGTCACGGCTATGGTAATTGGTGTTACAGTGCTACCTTGAGGCCCGGAAATAACAATTTGACCAGCCCTTGTCGCTTCTGACGTGGGATCTACACTAAATGCATAGCTGTAATTACCTATTGACGGAACCGGACGTTTGAGGTGTATCCAGTCGGAACATGTAAATGAAGGCTCTACGGAACTTGAAACGTTGATTTTGAATTCATTTTCATCAAGCAAATTAACATTGGTGGTGGTGGTGGTGACATAGTCTCCACTTTCGATGAGCCCTAAATTAAGTACTTGTGTGTCAGAGAGTGGTTGGTCCCAAAGAGAAACTTCGGCTACGTCAATATCATTGTCTTCTCCGTCATTATCGCAGAATAGATATGCTCCGTCTTTGCCAATTTGCCACATTCCTCCATAATTACCAGTACCTTGATTGACTTTGATACCATCCAGATAGGCACATGGAATACCGTCCGTTACGGTTAAAACAATTCGATGCCAGTTATTAAGGCTGACGTTGCCTCCATATCCCCAGCCGGTTACATTCAATCCAAGTGCTCCACTGCGATTAATGCAGAAGTCGGCATCGTCGTTGTTGTCTATATTTGTTTGAAGTAGGCAATGGAAGCCGGCAATACTGGAAACACGTACATCATACATTAATGAATATGACGGAAGGTCTACACCTGTTGATATTTTGAAAGTGGAGAGTGCCGGTACGTGAATAGCTTTGTTCATGTCGGACGGTCCTGTAATATAATTGATACCAGCACTACCCATGTCATTTTGCATGGTGATTTCACCAGATGTAGTAACGTTGCCTGCTGTTAGTTCTATTGTTCCTTGTGAGCAGGCAAGTGGATTGTTGGTGTCGTCAAATGTCCAGTCTCCAATGCTTGCAGGTGGCAAATCACCCGGATCTATGTCTCCGGTGATTTTAAATGATTCACTACTGATGGAGGCAGAAGGATTATTGTATGAATCGTATGCTGTGACCGTAGCTGTGTATGTGGCTGATTTTTGCAAACCTGAGAATGAAGCTGTCAGAGAATCTGGCATATCGCTGTTTTTGTAATATCCGGAGAATACCCAACTATTTTTTATGGCATAACCTTTATCATTATTAACGCGAACCAGATAACGGAACACCATGTCATGATCTTTTGCTTGTGGAAATTTAATGATTGTTCCGAGATTCTTTATTGTTACAATCGGTTTTGCATTTGTGTCAAAAACTGGAGCGGGTAGGCCTGTACGAATGAATTTATTGTCAACATTTTCGTCTGCGTCGCGTTCGTCGGCATACTGGAACTGACTGCCATCAAACGGAGCCTTGATTATCCACGGTGCCGTTGACTGAATCTCTTCATTTTTTCTCGTGTCATAACGATGTACTTCTACATTACCTATTGGTTGAACACTGACAATTAAACCTTCTGTTACATTGTCGTAACCATCGGGATAACCGCCTTCGTCCAAAGCAGGTTCTTCGATTTCACAATAGGTTGATGAACCTGTATTGATCGCGGTAAAATAGTTTTGACGGTCGCTGTTTGGCTTTACACCCTGATGTATTGAACGAGGATCTCCTAGTGGATAATGACTGTGTCCTGCAAACACGACAGCTTGTGGATACTCGTTCAGAATGGGATTCAGAACTTTCATACTCCACGTCGGTGCTGAGTCGTTTTCTCCTTCACCGGGCCATGTGCTGTAGCAGGTATATTTAGGGGGTACGTGCGTAAATACAAAGATCGGTTTACCCGGGCATTCTTTTGTAGCTCGCGCTAACCATGTTTTCAACGTATCTTGTACAAATTTCGGATAAGCATCTGTACCATTTGAGGCTTTCGTGTCGTCCTGACTGGCACTACTGCGCATACTGATGGTGATAAACGGATAACCTTTGATAACCATGTATTGATCATACGGATAAAGGTTCCCGTTGTTGAAAGTCCGAAGTCCGTTTGCATAATTGTAGGTGTCAGAGTTGTTGTCGTGATTACCTAACATGAATACCTTTCGTTCAATAGGGTAAACATAGTTTGTACTGTCACTGAATACGGATACCAGTTGTTTGTATTCATCCACAGCTCCACTGTTGGCCAAGTCTCCTACTACAAAGATAGCATCCAGTTTTTTATATGAAGAAAGATTTTTGAGTGTGCGCGGAATTTTTACCATTGGGCCGTCTCCAACAGTATTACCAAAATGTACGTCAGAAATTACGGCAAATGATGGATATTTGTCTGTGGTTTGAATGACCTTTACACTCATCTTATTGGCTTCTGGACCACTGACAATGATACTATCGGTGCGCATCGTGGCATCAATCAGGTTACTGACTGTAAACGTATAAGTATTTGTTCCGATGGAAGTAGTGGAGCTTTTTAAAGTGATCCAATCCGGACACGCAAAAGTTGGAGCTACGCTACTGGCTACTTCAAATGAGAATTCATTTGTATCACTGATTCGAATTGTTCTGGGTGTGGCAAATATTGCTGGGTTCTGACCAAATTGACGTACAGAAATGTTTTTTGATTGCTGGTCTTTAGCTCTCAGGGTGATTGTTGCCGTGCGTTCTGCCTGATTCGGATTGGCTGTTACCGAAATGTTGATATCGTTTCCTGTTGCAGTAGCCGTACACCAGTCTGCACTCGATACCGGATTAATTTCCAAATTGGTTTTTACCGTAATGGTCTTGTTGGCCGCTGTTGTGCCAAACACAATTTCATCGTCTTGTATTTTTAAACTTGAAGAGCCGTTTTTGGCTACGGAAGTTAATACGTAATTCTGACTGAAAACAGGCTGAAAAGCCAATGTCATCAGGAATAAAATATAAAAATATCGTTTCATCATGACATTTGATTAATTAATTACAACTTTGGTTGTCGTTTTCCCTATGGTTACGAGATAAACGCCTTTTTGTAGCTTAATACCCTTGGGCATAACGATGCCTTCTGCAGAGGTTACGCTGTATTCTTGTGCATTTTCAACCGAAATCATACCGTTTAGGACCTTAATAACAGGTTTAGCAGTACCTATAGAAGTAATGCCGCTGGTATATCCTGCTTCTCGCAGAGTCCATGCAAATTCCGAATTGGGCATTGACGACAGATTGAGGCTATCAACATTGGATTGGGTATCCTGTAAGGCAAGGTAGCGTTCTATATTATCGTTCTCCAATCCGTTCAGGGCATATTGTCCCAAACCTAGATACTCAAAAGTGTAACCTGTGTTTTTCATGAAATATCCTGATAATATCGCGTTGTAGAGACCTTCAGCGGTAGAATTGGTCAGGATATGAAATCCTGTTTCGCGATTTACGATGTCCATTTTTCCGTTTGCTTCGTTTTTGATGAATTTCCATTGTTGACTGTTGTCGTTTTCATCTAATGTGGTTAGGATGAAAGGAAAGGCTCCGCCACTTTTTGTATTATCTTTAATGACGAGGTTACTTATTCCACTCTTGGCCGAAATGATATTGTACCAATATTCGTTACTTTTTATACTCGTTTTAAAGGGCATGTCGTTGAAAATAGGGAAACTTAGCAATCCGTAGGAAGTCTGACTTTGTTCTTCTGTTAATTCTACCATCATACCATTATAGTCTGCAACAGATGTTAAACCCAGATAAAGGGCGTTGTTTGCTCCTGGGGTAGTGGCGCTGATTCCAAACTGAGTTCCACGTACTACGAATTTGTAACGATTCGAATTTTGCATGACACAGGCTTTCGTTGTCATTAAATTGGAATCGTATTTATATCCCAAATACGTGCCTGTACTCTTGTTGATGACGGTGTATAGACTATCACCGGCTTTTTCAAATCTCCAAAGCTGGGGAGCAGCTGCTATTGGATCCGTTGTGCTGAGTTGTGCGCGTCCGTAAAGAACATTGTCTTCTCCGACAGTACATAATAGTTTATTTCCACTGCTACCATCAGTAACCTGGATATAATACCAGATCGGATTGTCTGCGCTACTGGTAGTTGGAATTACTTGCGCTTTCACTGTCATAAGAAGGAATAGTGCCAGGAATGTAATGTTTAGTTTCTTCATCATAGATAGATTAGTTATTATTGATTTAATATCTTCCGCATTTATGTTTTTTCATACTGCTTCATAAATAAGTTCATTCTGACTTGTGTTCGTATTTCGCAAATTTATTAAAAATTATTCTTTTAATGATAGATGGGTTTGTGTAAAGTATGTTAATTTTCTGATTCTATCTGTAATGGTTTGATTTACAATTGTTTTTTTAACGATTGTATGATTGGTCGTGTATGTTTTAAGGTCAATACCTAATTTTATTTTGTTGTTTGTAAAATTGGTGAAAAGATATTTTGTAAAAGTTTCCAACGTGTTGTAAAATAGTTTTTTCTTTGTTCTTGTGTCTTGATTGTGTAAAGATTGATTGTAATCTCATTTAGGAAGTTATTTGTACCTTTGCCTAGAATAGATATGAGTAAAAAGTTATGGATAGTCAGGAATTTCATTTTAAGCAATTTTCAGTATGCCATGCGGGTAGTGCCATGAAAGTGGGAACGGACGGCATGCTCATTGGTTTGCTTTCCGAATGTTCGGGCCATCGTCAATTAGATATTGGAACCGGTAGCGGCCTTGTATCTCTGCTTTTAGCACAGCGTAATTTGGAAGCTTTAATTACCGGTGTAGAGATAGATGTAGAAGCTGCGATTCAAGCTAAGCAAAATTTCATGAAATCTCCTTGGTCAGCGCGTATGGAGTCTATTTGTGGTGATGTCTCTACTTTCCAACCTGAAGATCCGTTTGATGTGATTGTATGCAACCCTCCCTATTATGAACATTCTCCTCAGACCTCCACAGAATCCCGTGATTGTGCTAGGATAACGGAAAAGCTGAGTCGGGAAATGTTGGTTTCTACAGTTGTACGTCTATTGGCTCCAAAAGGTTACTTTAGTGTGATTTTGCCTTATGAAGGTGTGGATAAATTTATACTTCTCTGTTGGCAAAATAATTTGTATTTGTTCCACCGAATCCTTATCTATACTAAAAAAGGTAAGCCTTGTAAGCGAGTTGTACTGGTCTTTTCAAGAAGTCGCGGCGTTTGCTGTGAAAATACTTTGACTCTTCTTGCTTCAGACGGTTCACGGAGCGAGGCATATCAACAACTCGTGCAGGATTTCTTTATTAGATAATTTAAATTTTTCATTACAATGTCTTTCGTTTGTCACTATCCATCTCCGCTCGGCAGTCTTACTTTGGTTTCTGATGCTGAATTTTTGACGGGCTTATTTTTTGATGATCAAAAACAAGCTTTTGATAATTTGTTGGTTGAGTGTGATGATAAACTGCTTCCTATTTTTGAAAAGACTTATTCATGGTTGGACCGTTATTTCTCTGGGGTGAATCCAGGTCAGGTGCCTCCCATTCGTTTTTCCGGTTCTTTGTTCCAGGTTATGGTATGGAAAATTCTCCAACAAATTCCATATGGGTGTGTTATGACCTATGGTCAAATTGCCCGGATTATAGCTGCTCAGAAACATATTTTGAAAATGTCTGCTCAGGCTATCGGTGGTGCAGTTGGGCATAATCCTGTGAGCCTTATTGTGCCATGCCATCGAGTTGTTGGGGCTTATGGCTCTCTAACGGGTTATGCAGGAGGACTTGACCGCAAGGAAAAATTGCTGCGTATAGAAGGTATAGACCTAAAACGTTTTGATGAATTTCTTTACCGCAAGGAGTGAAGCGAAGTTTAAATATAAAAGTGACGCGTGCCGCTTTTTTTAAAATTTATAGAGTGTGTTTTGAGATAATATTTAATAGAATTAGACCTCTCTCAACGTTGTCTTTCATAAGTTTGTATTTGTCAAAAAGATGTTGCGATTTGTCGAAAATACGACAAATATATTTTGAAACAACTCTTATTTTGTTGAAAGGTTATAGTAATCAATAAAAGTTCAATCAAAAACCTTAATAAAGCTCACGTGCCAACCTTTATATGAATCCGAAACTATCATTAAATCATTTCGAAGCAACAGCGCAATTTTAGAGATAGAGTTTATGAAGTGGTGTAAAATTCTTAGAAACTGTTTTGAATTTTTATCGAAAGTCTTTTGAGGTTATTTTTGAGCGAATTTATCGGATTTTTTTCGAGGGTTTAGCCGGAAAAATGGAGAAACAAGTCCACGAAATTCGCCAAAAAAAGAGACCAAAAGAATTCAAAACAACTTCTTATTCTAAGAATCTATAATTTAAAAGGAAGTTTTTTACGAATGTCTTTATTGATTTGTTTGATACCATGTCCAATGGCGTTGTTGCGTGTGTTAACGAGATAACTGAAAGATTCTGCAATCGTCTGGAGAAGGTTGCTAGGTTTAATTTCAGTATGGCAGTTGATAATGGTGTTGAGCTGGTGAGGAAAGATTTCGATGGTTACGGTTTGTTCTGCCAAAAAAGGGTCTCCGTCGCAATGAATAACACCTGCATTTTCGCGTGTGATGTGAATCAGACGTGAGCGGAACATGTGGATTTTGCTATTATTTGAAAGAGTGCCATTGAAAAGCTGATAAGCTAAACCAGGAGCTTCCAAGGCTGTAAATGGTTCAATAAAAGTGATGTCCATCAATCCGTCGCTCATGGACGCTTCCGGTGCAATATAGGCATTATTCCCATATTGGGAGGCATTTGCGCATGTAATAAGAAAGGCCTTTCCTGTAAATTTATTAGTTTCGTCTTCAAGGGTATAGGTTTCTGGTTTGTAACGCGAAATCTCTTTCAGTGAATTTTCCAAATAGCTGAGAATACCTCTACGTATGGAGGCTGCAAACTTAAAACTGATGGTTGCATCAAAACCCATTCCGCAGGTACAAAAAAATGGGCGGCCGTTAATTTTACCGTAATCAAGGGCGCGGATGCTGCATTCGTTAATGAGCTGTATGGCTTTGGAATACTCAAGGGGAATTTGAAGATGTCGTGCCAAACCATTGCCGGAGCCACAAGGTATGATGCCCAATGCGGTGTTGCTATGTACCAGAGAGCGTGCAACTTCATTGACTGTACCATCACCGCCTATTGCGACTACGATGTCTGTGCCGTTTTCGGCTGCCATAGAGGCTAATACAGCACCATGCCCACTATAACAAGTTTTGGCTATGGCATAATTAAAACGGTTCTTGTCCAGACGTTCTTCAATGTCTTTGAGGATAAGCTCTTTGTTTGCTGTCCCTGATATGGGGTTGACTATGAATAAAATGGATTTTTTTTGTTCCATAAATGTTTATCGTGTTGCAAATTTAAGGTAAAGTTGGGATAATGGCAAAATGAAACCTGAATTTTTTTGAGTTCGTGGATTTATCATTCGGAGAGTTATAAAAACAGAGCAGAAATATTTTAAAAATTTCTGCTCTGAATAAGGTGAAATAAATGTAAATAGGAATGCTATTTATAGTTGTTCAGAATATCTTTGCACGCTTCCATGTGATAGGGTCGTATGATGGTACTACAAAAATCCTCGCCCTGTAGAGCATACATATATTCGATGGAAATACCGTTTTCTTGCAGATATTTTAAAATTCGAGCCAGATACCCCGTTTTATTAGGTAAATCAATTCGAATAACGTCCGTGAGAATAACGGCAATGCCTGCATCCCTAAGGGTTTGGCATGCTTTTTCGGTATCGTCTACGATGAGGCGGAGGATACCGAATTCTGAACTGTCTGCCAAGCTGAAAGCCAAAATATCAATATTTTTATCGGCCAGCAGCTGTGCGATTTGCTGGGTACGTCCTGCTTTGTTTTCGAGAAAGACAGAAACTTGTTTAATAGTCATATTTACCTCCTTATTTTAAAGTTTTCGTTTGTCGTTTACATGTTTTGCTTTACCTTGTGCGCGTTCAATACTGTTTGGTTCCACAAGTTTTATTTCAGCCTTTATGGAGAGTACGCTCTTGAGGTGGTTCTGTAGTTTTTTCTTAAGGTAGATCATTTCATTGATGTCGTCATTGTAGTAGCCGTCTCTAACTTCTACCTGAACTTCCATGGTGTCAAGATTATTGATACGGTCAACGGTGATCATATAATAAGGCTCGAATTCTTTCATACTGAGAATGACGCTTTCTACTTGAGAGGGGAATACGTTTATACCGCGAATAATCAGCATATCGTCGCTGCGACCCATGATAGGATTCATACGTATGGAGGTGCGCCCACAAGAACATGGTTCATTTATAAGAGAGGTAAGGTCTTTTGTGCGATAACGTAGGAGTGGCATACCGTCTTTAGTAAGTGTAGTGAATACAAGTTCACCTTTTTCTCCGTTACGCATCGGTTCGCAACTGACGGGGTTGATAATTTCTGGATAAAAATGGTCTTCTACGATGTGAGAACCGTTTTGACACTCGCATTCGTAACTCACGCCGGGGCCACAAATTTCACTTAGACCATAAATATTGTAGGCTTTGACGCCCAACTGTTCTTGAATTTCCTGACGCATGTTTTCAGTCCACGGCTCTGCTCCCAAGGCCGCGATGTGCAGCTTTAGTTCATCGCGCGTAATGCCCATTTTACGCATTGTTTCACTCAAATAGAGGGCATAAGAAGGTGTACAGGCAATGGCGCTGATACCGAGGTCACGAATAAGGCGGATATGTTTTTCTGTGTTACCCGTAGAAGCGGGAACAACGGAGGCTCCATAGTTTTCCACTCCATAATGAAGACCGAGTCCTCCAGTGAAAAGACCATAACCATAAGCTACGGACATGGTGTCGTCGCGTGTCAGTCCGAAAGCACCCAGACAGCGGGAAACGGATTCTTGCCACACGGTGAGGTCATGGCGCGTGTAGGCACAAATGGTAGGGTTGCCTGTAGTACCGCTAGAAGCGTGAATCCGAACAATTTGACTATGTGGAGCTGAAACGAGTCCGTAAGGATAGTTGTCGCGTAGGTCTTGTTTTGTGGTGAACGGCAGTTTAACAATATCGTCAATGGTCCGAATGTCATCAGGAGTAATGTCCATTTCCTGCATTTTGTTGCGGTAAAAGGGCAGATTGTGATAGACGTATGTGACAAGCTTTTGCAGGCGCTTACCTTGTAGAACGCGCATCTGTTCGCGGTCCATTGTTTCTTTATTGATATTCCAAATCATTTTCTTGTAGTATGCTGTGATTTACTAATTATTAATAGGATGATCTTGGTTAAAAGCTTGCATGCGGGAAGCAAAGATGTCGTATTGATCGTCTTCAATGAAAGAGGTGCAGATGCGTATGCCTTGTTGTTTGCTGCCTGTAGTGTCCAATGCGATAGAGCCGATACCATAAAAAAGTAGTTCAGTCATGAGTGCGCCACCGGTGAATCCAGGGTAAGTGACAGTGAAGTAAAAGCCATTACCAATTTCTTCGCCCATATCGTTATCATAAACAATGCTGAAACCGTTTTGGCAGAAAATGTGTTTCAACTTTTCTGCCCGGCGTCCGTATTCGTGAACAGCTTCCAAAAAATTATAAGTACCGTCGCAAGCAGCTTTAAACATCGCTGCAAGAGCCCATTGCGCAGAATGTGCGGTTCCGGAAGAGAGGGTATAGAGTACCCGGTTTTGGAATACATTTCCAAATTCTCCTATGGTATAACGGTCGCGTAGTGCAGGATAACAGCGGTGGAAGAGTTTGTCTGAAATGACAGTCATGCCGATACGCTGTCCCGCATAACTGAAAGCTTTGCTGCCGGAGATTAGCAGAATGTAGTTCTCAGTGTAGTGTGATACGCTGGGTTGGTATGGCGGACAAAAAGGCTTACTGAGGTCTTTGCGAAAATCCATACCGAAGTAGGCCAGGTCTTCCATAACAATGGTGTCGTAATCTGTTGCGAGTTTCCCAATGCCTTCCAATTCGCTGTCGGTGAGGCAGACCCAAGACGGGTTGTTGGGATTAGAATAGATGATGTTGCAGATATGACCGCTACGAAGATAACTTTCAAGTTTCTCCAGAAGGCGTGGCCCGCGGTAGTCAAACATGTCAAAAGATTGATGATTCAAACCGAGTACTTTAAGCTGGTCTTTTTGAACCGGAAAACCAGGATCGATAAAAAGTACAGTGTCTTTTTCCGGATTGCTTTGGCCTGAAACTAAAAAACTGGCAAATGTGGCTTGCATGGAGCCGCATGTAGGAATGCAACAAGTGGGGTTGACGTCGGTGTTGATAAATGCTTTGACAAAACGTGCCGTTTCCTCTTTGAGAGGTTGTATGCCTTGTAATGGAGGATATTTGGCTGCAAGACCTTTTTGTAAAGCCTCTATTTCTGCATGGACACCAATTTCTTCAGGTTGAAGTCCGGGTACGCCCATCTCCATGTGGACAAATTTCTCTCCCGTTTTTTGCTCGATGAGGTGAGACACCGAAACAATTTCCCGAATGGTAGCGCGACTAAAGTCGGGCAGATGCATACTTTCGATCGCATTTTGTACGACAGCGAAATCTATGGGTGTTTGTTTCTGTTTATTTGGCATGATCAACTCCTATTTTTAAAGCACGGATATTCGCATCTACAACAGCTTCTCCCTTGCGCCCGAAAATAGTGTGTACGGCTGTGATGAGTTTTTCCAAGTCTAGTCCGAGTGCTTTTTGTGCCGCACCGAGCAGAATCATATTGGCTGATCTTGGAATATTATTGTCTTTGGCGAGTTGTTCAATGTCGAAAAATATTACGTTCGAGAGCTTTTTGAAATCGGCTTTCAGTTTTTCAATATCTGGATAGTTTCCAATGTTTACAAAAGGAACCGATGAAGTAATAATCCATCCGTTTTTGGAAAGAAATGGTAAATAGCGAAGAGCTTCCATAGGTTCCATTGATATAATGACGTCAGCTTGGCCTATGGGAATGAGGTCGGATGAAATAGGTTGGGAGGAAATTCTCAGATTACTTTGTACGTCACCGCCACGCTGGCTCATGCCGTGTACTTCTGCTTGTTTTATATAAAGGCCTTCATTCATTGCGGCCTCTCCAATGATGGTAGCGATGGAAAGGATGCCTTGTCCCCCTACACCGCATAAGATAATATCTGATTTCATAAATTTGCGATTCTTCAAAAATTAATTATTGACAGCTGAAGTCTTTGCCGCACGTTCTTTGGCATGTCGTGAAGCCGTTTGGATGCACTCACGACGTGGAATGATAACGCTGACACCGCGATATTCTATTTCTTGACGGATGATTTGAGTAATTTCATCCATCTTATTAGGTATAGGCACAACGACGCGTATATGATTTTCGGGTACACCGATGCCCCGACAAATGGCTTCAAATTTATTTGTGCCTGCTGAGTCCTGTCCACCTGTCATGGCCGTTGTGAGGTTGTCTGATATGACAATTGTAATTGGAGAATTTTCATTGACGGCATCGAGCAGGCCCGTCATACCAGAATGGGTAAATGTGGAGTCTCCAATTACAGCAATGGCAGGAAAGAGACCTCCGTCCGCGGCCCCTTTGGCCATCGTGATGGAGGCTCCCATATCGACACAACTACTTAGGGCGCGATAAGGAGGGAGAGCTCCTAAAGTGTAACAACCAATGTCCCCAAATACTTTTGCATCGGCATAGTCTTTCAATACAAGGTTAAGAGCTTCGAAAACACTGCGGTGGCCGCAGCCTTGACAAAGGGCTGGAGGGCGTGGCGTGACATCTTCGCAGGTGGCGAAACATTTTTGGCAAGGCAAACCTAAAGCATTCTTTACCAAATCAGTATTAAGTTCACCAGTGCGTGGAAGTTCCCCTGAGAGTTTGCCCATTACGGGAATATTTAAAGGCAAAATTCCTCTCACTTGATCTTCAATAAACGGTTGACCTTCTTCTAGAATAAGCAAGGACTTACAGATTGATGCAATTTTTGAAATTTGATTTTTTGGTAATGGATATTGTGAAATTTTGAGAACGGGATATTCGCAGCCAGCTGGAAAACATTCCATCAAGTAATTATGGGCAATGCCGGAAGCTAAAATACCAATTTCATGGTTTGTGCCATTACAGAACTGATTAAAAGTTGATTTTTCTGCCCGTTCCATTAAATCTGATTGTTGTGCTGTGACAACATTGTTTCGACGGCGAGCAATGGCTGGGAGCAATACCCATTCAGTCTCGTTTTGAGGAAAATGGAATGTATTTTCTTCTTGTAGCTCGCCAATTTGCACAACGGCCCGTGAATGTGCCATACGTGTAGTGATTCTCATAAGAACTGGAAGATTTACGGTTTCAGAAAGTTCATAAGCATAACTCATCATGTCATATGCTTCCTGCTGGTTGGTGGGCTCCAATGTCGGTACCATGGCGAATTTGCCGTAGAAACGTGAATCCTGTTCGTTTTGAGAGGAATGCATAGATGGATCGTCAGCAACAAGAACGACTAATCCTCCGTTAACGCCTGTCATGGCGGAATTTACAAAGCAGTCTGCACAAACATTGAGACCAACGTGTTTCATGCAAACGAGTGCGCGTTTCCCAACAAAAGACAATCCCAATGCAGCTTCCATGGCTGTTTTCTCATTGGTGCACCAACGGCTGTGTAGTCCACGTTTTTGTGCTATTTTGGAATCTTGAATGTATTCCGTAATTTCTGTAGAGGGCGTTCCCGGATAGGCATAAACGCCGCTCAGGCCCGCGTGGATGGCGCCTAGCGCAATGGCTTGGTCTCCTAATAGTAACATCTTATTCATTAAATTATCTTCAAAATTCTTTTGTTTCAATGTAATATTTTCTTACCCTTTATAGAAGAAGCACTTTCAAAAACTCAAAAAAGAGAAAACATGCTTCTTTAGATATTTCGTTATGCTGCAAAATTAGCAGAATTATTTTAACTATATTGCTAAAACACGAAAAAAATAAACATCTAGACAATTGAAAGACTCAAAAATTATAAAACAATAAAAACTTTATTTCCGTTTTGTAATTCTCTGGATTTATAGTATCTTTGCGCTCTATTTTAAAAAGACAAAGATAAAAAATGGGTATATTACAAGACAAATTAAAGAACTTTACTCGTCCTCAGGAGTATATGAAAGCAGGGGTTTATCCTTATTTTCGCGTAATTGAGGGAAAACAGGGACCTGTAGTTCATATGGAAGGCAAGGATGTTCTGATGTTTGGTTCAAATGCTTATACGGGACTGACTTATGATGATAGAATTATAGAGGCTGCCTGCAAGGCTCTTCATCAATATGGTTCGGGATGTGCCGGTTCTCGTTTTTTGAATGGTACGCTTGATTTACATGTGAAATTGGAAAAGGAGTTGGCCGAATTTGTGGGTAAAGATGAAGCTTTAAGTTTTTCTACAGGATTTAGCGTGAATGCCGGTGTAATTTCTTGCCTTACTGGGCGTGAAGATTATATTATTTGTGATGACCGTGACCATGCTTCAATTGTTGATGGGCGCCGTTTATCTTTCTCTACGTCGTTGAAATATAAACACAACGATATGGAGGATTTGGAACATAAGTTGAAGAGTTGTCGTAAGGACGCTGTGAAGCTGATTGTTGTTGATGGCGTCTTTTCGATGGAAGGCGACTTAGCAAATTTGCCAGAAATCATTCGTTTAAAACATAAATACAATGCTACCGTGATGGTCGATGAAGCTCATGGTCTAGGCGTTTTCGGACGTCAAGGGCGGGGCGTTTGTGATCATTTTGGACTTGCTGACGAGGTTGACTTGATTATGGGCACCTTCAGTAAATCGCTGGCATCTATTGGTGGGTTCATCGCAGCTGATAAATATTTGATAAATTGGTTACGTCATAACGCGCGTACCTATATATTCAGTGCTAGCAATACTCCGGCAGCTACTGCTGCTGCATTGGAGGCGCTTCATATTCTGCAGCAGGAACCCGAGCGTATTGAACATCTTTGGGAGGTAACGCATTATGCCTTGAAACGTTTTCGCGATGCTGGTTTTGAGATTGGTGATACAGAATCGCCTATTATACCTCTTTATGTGCGCGATACGGATAAAACATTTCTTGTTACAAAAATGGCTTTTGATGAAGGCGTATTCATTAATCCTGTTATTCCACCTGCTTGTGCTCCGCAAGATACATTGGTGCGTTTTGCATTGATGGCAACTCATACCAAAGAACATGTTGATTTGGGAGTGGATAGGTTGATTAAAGTATTTCGCCAATTGAATATTATTAAATAATAAGAGATAGAGAACCATTTGTTGGTAAGGCTTAAACATAAATGGAGTGTCGAAATTGATAAACAGTTTCGACACTTTTTGGCTTCAAGAGTACCTAATTTGTGTGAATTTCTAAGGCTCACCCGATAATTAGTGGGGATAAAGAAGATTAATCAAGAGTAATTTATTATTTTTGTTTTATGGAAGAGTCCGAAATATTATCATTAGCTCAAATAGTACTGCCCTCGTTAATACTTGATTATTTCAATATAGTAAGTGTAGAGAGCACAGAAACGGAGATACATATCCATTTGGATGAGAAGATGAGTCCTGAACTGAGCCAAGACATCCACTATGAATCCAAAGGCTTTATGTCAGCCAG